>Ga0208220_1000329_pt1 | contig 19925 bp, 18 predicted proteins | sample NGESurdeep092012_9_FD_184484 | JGI IMG/M metagenome (GOLD analysis project Ga0208220, IMG submission 184484) | Arctic peat soil microbial communities from Barrow, Alaska - NGEE Surface sample F53-1 deep-092012 (SPAdes) | ecosystem: Environmental > Terrestrial > Soil > Wetlands > Peat ...
GAGGACGGCATCAGCCCGACGATCCAGTCGGCGCCGCTAGCTTTCCGGCCCAAGGTTTCAGGGCCGAGCGACGTCGCGGCCCTCACGCACAACCTGTTTCGAGTAGTGACCCACTTGATCCAGCTGGAGCGCACGACGGGCACCAGAGTCAAGCTTGCACTGGAACCCGAGCCGTTCTGTTTCCTCGAGACGACGCAGGAAACTGTCGACTACTTCAACACCCACGTCTACTCCGTCGCTGGCACCCGTGCATTGGTCGAGATGACCGGACAGCCCGCGTCGGAGGTGTTCACCGACACGATCTATCTCAGCCAGACCACCCAACTTCGAGATGGCGTCACTACGAAGTTTCTCAACCTCATCGATGCGATCGCCGCCTGGAAAGCGTCGCCAGGCGGTGATTGCGAGTGGCGAACTCACTTTCATGTGCCGGTGTTTTCTCGACGAACTCGGGTCGTTTCGGACGACCAGGGCATCGCGGCAGCGCTTCGCGTGCACGCGCAGGCACCTGTGTCGGATCACCTTGAGATCGAGACCTACACGTGGGATGTGCTCCCCGCTCACCTCAAGGCGGGTGACATCACCGACTACGTTGTGCGCGAGCTTGAGTGGGTGCGCGATGAACTGGGCGCTGGGAAGTAAAGGTTGCGCGGTGCAACAAATGTCGGTGTGACCCATCTCATGTAGCGGTGCGCCCGTCGATCCGAGAGATTGTCGTGATGGTCAGGGGAGCGCTGCCGCATGGCGGAGGTTGACGCCGCACTCGATCGCGCTGGGCTGATCAACGCGCATGTCCGAGACTACGTTCGGCATTGGGCGGAACTGACCGGTGCGGAGCGCGTCGATGTCGTCGACGCATCGGACGACGCTCGTCTCATCGAGGAGGCGCTCGACGCAGGCGAGATTGCGCCGGTCGGTGACGGTGCCTACTACTCACGCAGCTACATCAAAGACACCGCCCGCTCCGAAGAGCGCACCATCGTGGCGACCAGCACGCACAGTGACAAGGGCGTGTATAACAACTGGCGGCCGGCGGCGGAGATGCATCCGATTCTTGAGGAGCGGATGCGTAACGCATCGGTCGGGAAGACGATGTACGTGGTGCCGTACTTGATGGCGCCACCCGGCTCACCGCTGGCGCCGTATGCGGCCGGTGTCGAACTGACCGACTCGCGCACGGTCGCGTTGCATATGATCCGCATGGCGCGGGTCGGTGTCGCTTACATCGACAGCCTTGCCGACCCGGCGATGTTCGTGCGCGCCGTTCATGTGACGGGCGACTTGGAACACCTTGGCCAGGGCACGGCCGATGACCAGCGCTACTTCGTCACGTTCGCCGACGAGCGCACGATTCTGCACTTTGGCTCGTCGTACGGCGGCAACGCACTACTGGGCAAGATTGCGCACGGGCTGAGGCAGGCTGCTTACGACGGCTGGGCAACACATGGGTTCCTGGCTGAGCAGTTCATGTTGCTTGGCATCACCGACAAGCAGACCGGCCGCAAGTACCACATCTGCGGAGGCTTCCCGAGCGCATCCGGTAAGACCAATCTTGCGATGACACTCGCACCAGACGTACTCGGCGAGCGTTACTACGTCGAGTTCTACGGCGACGACATCGCTTGGCTTTGGGTTGACCCGGACGACGGACGGATCCACGCGATCAATCCGGAGTTCGGTGTGTTCGGTGTCGCCAAGGACACCAATGAGGAGACGAATCCCACCGCGCTGGCGGCAACGGGGCCCGGGACGGGTGCGCTGTTCACCAACGTCGCCTACAACGAAAAGACTCACGAGGTCTGGTGGGAGGGCCGGACGCCGGAGCCGCCCGTCGACCTCGACGGTTGGCTGGACTGGACAGGAGCCCCGATCGTCGACCGTGAGGGGGCTGCGCAGGCGCAGCCGTGGGCGCATCCCAACAGTCGCTTCACGACGACGCTGGCCAACGTGTCGAACGTGGCGGCCGATTTCGACGATCCGAACGGCGTGCCGATCGACGCCATCATCTTTGGCGGCCGAACCCGCGATCGCGAGCCGCTGATTCGGGCGATCACCGACATTGCCGAAGGCGTGTACGACGGTCTTACCCTTGGCGCCGAAGCAACGTCGGCGGCCGAGGGCGTCGACGGCCAATTGCGCTACGACCCGATGTCGATGCGGCCATTCATGGCCTACCCCGAGGGCGCCTACGCCCAGCATTGGCTCGACATCATCGGCGCGGCTCGGAACAAACCCCTCTTCGCTCACGTCAACTGGTTCCAGCGCGATCCCACCGACGGTCATTTCCTATGGCCGGGATACCGCGACAACCTGCGCGCACTGTTGTGGCTGATCCAGCTCAAGAACGGCGAAGTCGAAGGCGTTGCGAGCGCCGTCGGGATCCTGCCGGTCAAGCCCGAACTCGACCTCGACGGACTCATCATCGATGACGGCGACCTCGACGGGCTGCTCACCATCGACGTCGATCGCTGGCGACAAGAGATGGAATTCCGCGAGGCGCACTTGGCCCAATTCGGCGGGCTACCGGAGGAAATCTGGGTAGCACACCGCCGCGTCGCTGCCGCGCTCGACCGCGACGTCACCTGACCCTGCGCTGTCACCTGACCCTGCGCTGTCAGTTGAGTTGCCTGTCAGTTGAGGTGCTAGGAGTGACCCGCTAACGGGCGGGCCACCGGCTCGCGGCCCACAGGTTGCTTCGGCCGCGCGAGTAACGGAGTGGTCGGCGTGATGGGTCGTGACACGGACGTGCCGGCCTGCAACGTCACTTCATTGCCCTCGTGGTAGAGGGTCATGGTGGCGTCGGCACCGTCACGAAGTGAGTACGTCGCCGCCTCACGACTGATGTCGACCTTCACTTTCAAACCCCGCCACCGCAGGTTCACGCAGAGCCGGTCGATCGCTTCCGGAAGTTGCGGCCTGAATTGAAGCTTGCCGCCCTCGTCGCGGGCGCCGCCGAAGCCGAACACGAGCGATACCCACGCACCGGCGAGTGAGGCCATGTGCAGGCCATCGCGCGTGTTGTGGTGAATGTCGTGGAGGTCGATAAAGGCGGCTTCGGAGGCGTAGTCGTACGCGAGCTCAAGATGGCCTACTTCTGCGCAGATGACGGCCTGCACATTGGCCGACAACGATGAGTCGCGGACCGTGCGCTGCTCGTAGTAGTCGACGTTGCGTGCCTTGTCGTCGGGGGAGAAGACACTGCCGGACACGCACATGGCCAACTCGAGATCCGCCTGCTTGATGACCTGCCGCCGGTAGAGCTCGAAGTACGGCACGTGCAAGAGCAGCGGGTACTTGTCCTTCCAGGCTTCGAAGTCCCACTCCGGCAGCATGGTGAAGCCGTAATTCTGTTCGTGCACCCGCAACTGCTCGTTGTAGGGCACCGCAACCGTAGCCGCTGCAGCCCGCCACGTCGCGATCTCGCCCGACGTGACACCGAACTGCGCCGCGAGATCGAGATGGCGTTCGGCGGCGTCGGCGGCCGCGACGAGATTGTGCGCTGCAGCGAGATTCGTGTAGATGTTGTCGTCCACGAGGGCCGTGTATTCGTCCGGGCCGGTGACGCCCGCGATGTGCCACTTACCGTCGCGGCCGAAGTTGCCGAGTGAGATCCACAGTCGCGCGGTCTCGGCGAGTAACTCCAGGCCGCCTTGCACCTCGACCGAGACATCGCCGGTGACTTCGGTGTAGCGCGCGAGGGCGTTGCCGATGTCGGCGGTCACGTGCATCGCGGCAGTTCCGGCGGGCCAATATCCGGAGCACTCTTCGCCGCGAATGGTTCGCCACGGGAAAGCGGCACCCTTGACACCGAGCTGCTGGGCACGCTGTTTGGCCAAGTCGAGCGTCGAATAGCGCCATCGCAGTGCGTGCGCGGCGGCGTCGGGCGCGGTGTAGATGAGCACCGGTAGCACGAACGCCTCGGTGTCCCAGAACGTGTGGCCGTCGTAGCCCGGCCCGGTCAGGCCTTTCGCCGCGATACCTCGACCCTCGCTGCGCGCGCTGGCCTGCAAGACGTGGAACAGCCCGAAGCGTGCCGCCTGCTGGATCTCGTCGTCGCCCACGACCTCGACGTCGGCGCCGTCCCAGAACTCGTCGAGGTAGTCGCGTTGTTCGGCGAGCAGCTGCTCAAAGCCCGATAGCCGGGCCATCGTCACCGCGCCAGCAACCTGATCGCGCAGCGCCTCCTGGCTGCGAACATTCGACCAGCCCCAGCCGACGTACTTGCGAAGCGTCAGCTTCTCACCAGGCTGCAATGAACTGATGGCCGTCAGCCGTGCCCAGTCAGGCGCGTAATGGGATTCGAGGTCGACCTTGCTGGGTGCTTCGACGACGTTCGTCATCCCGGCAGCCATTTGGAGCTTGCTCGAACGGGTGCGGTGCACGAGGAGCATGCCTTGTTCGGTGATTGATTGGTCGACCGCTTCGAGTGGGCTCTCCATTGCGGCCGCCTCGCGTGGATCCCCGGTCTGTGCGGGTACCGCTTCGTTCGCCACCAGTTCGGACTGCACGACGATGCGCATGGGGTCATCGACGGCCTCGACCTCGTACTCGATCGCGGCGATCGCCCGCTGCGTGAACGACACCAGACGCGTCGATCGAAGTCGAATCTTCTTGCCGGCTGGCGAGATCCACTCCACATTGCGGACGAGCGTCCCGGCCCGAAGGTCGAGTACCCGCTCGTGGGACACGAGTGTGCCGTAGCGCACGTCGAACGGTTCATCGTCGACGAGCAGCCGGATCAGCTTGCCGTTGGTGATGTTCACGATCGACTGACTCGACTCCGGGTTGCCGTACGCGCCCTCCGCGTAAGGCAGTGGGCGTAACTCGAAGAACGAGTTGAGGTAGGTGCCGGGGATGCCGTGCGGCTCGCCCTCGTCAAGGTTGCCGCGAAGGCCGATGTGGCCATTAGCTAGCGCGAACAGCGACTCGGACTGCGCGATCACGTCGAGGTTGAGTCGCGTTTCGCGCAGTTGCCACGGCTCCGCGGGGTAGGCCGGGTGGTTGATCATGCGCTGTCGTCCATCAGGTGGGGTTCCCATCGGAACCGAGGAGCTCGGCCAGGTCGGTCACGACGATATCGGCGCCGTGCTCCCTGAGCTGCTTGCCGTGCGTGGCGTCGAGTCGATTGACGCCCACGACGCAGCCGAACTTGCCGGCGCGCCCGGCCTCGACGCCGGCCAGTGCGTCTTCGAACACCGCAGCGGCGGCGGGCGCGACGCCGGCACATCGGGCGCCGGCGACGAACGTGTCGGGGGCGGGCTTTCCCAACAAGTGGTCGGTCACGATCGTCACGCCGTCGATACGGCCCTCAACGAAGGCGTCTAGCCCGGTGACCTCGAGAACGGCAGCGGTGTTGGCGCTTGACGACACGACGATGCGCCGCAAACCGGCGTCCCGCGCGGCTTCTAGGTATCGACGCGAACCCTCGAAGACCTTCACGCCGTCCTGCTTGATGTGCTTGAGCAGTAGCACGTTCTTGCGGTTACCCAAACCGTTGATGGTCTCGGCGTCCGGGCTGTCGTCGGGCTTGCCCTCGGGTAGCTCGATGCCGCGACTGTGCAGGAATGTGCGGACGCCGTCAGCGCGGGGGAGGCCGTCGACGTACGTGTCGTAGTCCTTGTCGGGATCGAAAGGCACGAACGGCGTGCCGGTGCTGGCGGCGCGCGCTTTGAGGAACGCGTCGAACGTCTCGGTCCAGGCCAAGTCATGGACCGAGGCAGTGTCGGTCAGCACGCCGTCGAGATCGAACAAGCACGCTGTCACGTGGTCGGGCAGCCCCAGCATTGCGGCCTCCTTTGAGGAATAGCATTCCCTAACCGGTGCAACCAACGCCCGCGGGAGGTCACGATGCCGGGAATCGTGTCGCCAGGCTTCTTCGGCCGCAAACGCGAGGGCGGCCAGGCTTTGCCACCTGGCCAGTATCTGGTGCGCGACTTTCCGGTGCTGTCGGCGGGTCCAACGCCGAGGGTGACTCTCGACACATGGGAGTTCCGCATTGTCGCCGAGACCGGCGAGCAGCGAACCTGGGACTGGGCGGCGTTTCGCGCGCTACCCGCCGTCGACGTGACCGTCGACCTGCATTGCGTCACGAAATGGTCAAAGCTCGGTACCGCGTGGCGCGGTGTATCGGTCGATATTCTGGTTGAGGGCATCCAGACCAATGCGGAGTACGCGCTGGTGCTGTCCTACGGCGGTTACACCACGAACCTGCCGTTGCGCGACTTGCTCGGCGGGTTGGCGTGGCTCGCGTTCGCCTATGACGGATCCGACTTGACGCCTGAGCATGGCGGGCCGGTCCGACTCCTCGTTCCCCACCTCTACCTCTGGAAGTCGGCGAAGTGGGTGCGCGGGATCGACCTTCGTACGACTGAGCAACGCGGGTTCTGGGAGCAGTTGGGCTACCACGATTACGGAGATCCGTGGCTCGAGCAGCGGTACTCGGAAGACTGACATGGCGCGTCGGCACGCTCGTCTCCTTTCGTGACGAGACCGCCGCCGCCCGCACGTTGGTTTTCCAAATCCCAGACTGGTCAGGGCACCTCGCCGGCCAGCACGTCGACGTCCGACTCACCGCTCCTGACGGATATTCGACCGAGCGCTCCTACTCGATCGCGTCCGCCGCCGACGGCGATCTCGTCGAGCTCACCGTCGAACGATTGCCGGACGGCGAGGTGTCGCCGTATTTGTCGCACGTGCTGTCCGTCGGCGATCAGATCGAGTTGCGCGGACCGATCGGTGGCTGGTTCGTCTGGGATCCCGAGGTTGATTCGCCAGCGCTGCTGGTCGGTGGCGGTTCGGGCGTGGTGCCGTTGATGGCGATGGTGCGAACGCGCGCGCGGCAAGGTTTCGCGACTCCGTTTCGGCTCCTCTACTCGGTTCGTGATCCGGCGTCCGTGCTGTACGGGCAGGAACTCGATCGGTTGCGGTCTGATCCGATGCTCGAGGTGCACTATGCGTTTACCCGTCAGACGCCGACTAGCTTCTCGCGGCCGGCTGCTCGCATCGACGCGGCGTTCGTCGAAGAGTTCGGCTATAGCGCGGCGCTGCACCCGGCCGTGTTTGTATGTGGCCCGACGGGCTTCGTCGAAGCGATCGCCGATCTGCTCGTCGCCGCGGGCCACGATCCGCACCGCGTGAAGACCGAGCGGTTCGGACCTAGTGGAGGGAGCACCGGATGAGCGTTCCTCTTGACGGCAACACGATGGCGGGCGCGCTGGGTGAGCTGTTCGCGGTCGACGTGAGTGTCGCCGTCTTCGAATGTGCAGGTTGCGGCCACGCAGGTGTAGTCGCGGAGGTCGTGGTCTATGCCGACGCCCCCGGCATGGTCGCGCGCTGTCCCGCGTGCTCCGACGTGCTTGTTCGTCTCGTACGGTCAGAGCGCAGGGCGTGGCTCGACATGAGTGGCGTGGTCTGCCTGCGCATCGACATCTAGCTGGGCGGTTGGTTTCGTGCGCAGCTGATGGGCCACAGTGGGCGTGTGATGTCGTGGACCTGGAACGGACCCACGGTCGCACTGTCGATCGTCTTGGCCGCGGTGTACGGCTGGGGGATCGCCCGGGTGCGGTCGCGCGGACTTCGGTGGCCCGCTCGACGGACTGTGGCGTGGTTGGCCGGCATAGTCAGCTTGTTGGTCATCACCGTTGGCGACCTCGGAGCACACGCGCACACGCTGCTGTGGGTGTACACGGTCCAGGTCTTGACGCTGCTGCTCGCAACGCCGGTGTTGCTTGCTTACGGTCGTCCGTTGGCGTTGGCCGCCGACGCCCTTCCGCCTGGAGCTGCTGCGCGCGTGCTTCACGCGCGGTCGGGCGCGTTACTACGCCTCGCTTCGAATCCGGCCATCGGGCCGCTCGTCGTGCCCATCGTTTTGTCGGTCATCTTCTTCAGTCCAGTGCTTACCGTGACGCTCGAGCACTCGTGGGCGTATTACCTGCTGCAGTTCGCGCTCGTGGGCATCGGCCTCGTCATTGCGATCGGCCTGGTCGGCGACGGTGCTGAGCGCGACAGCTCCCTTGCGCTCGCGGCGACGGTAGCGATCGCGTTCATCGAGCTCCTTTTCGATGCGGTCCCCGGCATCGTGTTGCGACTGCGCACCCATCTCGTCGCCACCGCGTATTGGACCCGCGTGCACCAGGGGCACCGGCTCAGCGCGCTGACCGACCAGCAGCATGCCGGCGCGGCGCTGTGGTTTATCGCTGAGTTCGCAGACCTGCCGTTCCTGCTGATCGTGATTCGGCGCTGGATCCGGGTCGACCAGCTCGACGCCGTCCGCATTGATCGTGAGCTCGACGCCGTCGGCGTTGATCCTGAGCACGACACCGTACGCGAAAGCGAGTTCACGACGCCGTGGTGGGAGACCGATCCGACCCGGCTGCGCGGGCATCCGATCCAGCGCGCAACACCGGGGGATCCGACCGATCAGCCCTGAGTCGTGGGCATGACTGCGGCCCGGAACCTCGTCGGTTCCGGGCCGCACTCTGTCAGCTATAACCGACGATCAGGAAGCAGGCTTCGCGAGGTCGGCAATTGACGTGAGGTTGTACTTCGCGGCCGTCGCCTTGGTGACGACGATCGCGTCACTGTCCTGCGCAGCCGACTGGGGGAGCACGATCAGACTTGACGGCAGCGCGGTCTGGAGGGCCGAAAAGACGTCGGTCGGGCTGACCGCCGTCGCCGTCTTGTCGACGAACTGGAGCAACCCACCGTTGTATTCCGGAAGTACGTCGATCGAGCCGTCCTCGAGACCGGGCAGGTACTTCTCCCGGCTCCCGATGTTGAGCTTGGTCGAGATCGTCGCGCCTTGGTCCTTCAGTGCCTCGGCGTAGATCTCGGCGAGCAGCACATTCTCGGGGAAGTTCGCCGAACCGACGACGAGCTTCGAGCCGCTCGCGGCGGTGCCCTTCGTGTCGAGACCCTGGCTGGTGAGCCAGGACTTCGCTACCGCGTCAGGGTCTTGCTTGTTGGTGATGACCTGCACGAGTAGCGCCGTGACGCCAGAGGTCGTGAGCTTCGCCGAAATCGCGTTGAGCGTGCTCTTCACGCCGTCGGTCGCCTTCGCCTTGTTGACGAGCGGGAGGATGTTTTGTGCTGCGAAGTTGCTCTTCGGGTCGGCCAGCACGACGAAGTTGTTCGCCGCGATGCTGGGGTCGGTACTGAAGATGTCCGCTGCATCGACCTGGCCGTTCTTCAGCGCGGCGATGGTCACCGGGCCGGCTTCGTCGAGTGGCTTGAAGCTCTTGAACGTAACGCCGTAGTTCTTCGCGAGGCCGGCAATGCCGTCAACGCGGGTCTGGAACTCCGGCGGCGCACCCAAAATGAGCTGGCTCGCGATGGTCGGCCCGCTGGCTGCGCTGCTTGGTGCTGGTGCGGCCGACGACGCGGCCGCCGACGACGCTGCGGGCACTGATGCGGCGGCCGACGATGGTGCCGGTGCCGCGGACGATGCCGCAGCCGACGCGGCAGCGGGCGGGGCACTGCTCGGCGTGGTTGACGCCGTCTTCTTGGAACTGCTGCAACCCACGAGCCCGAGGGCAAGCGTGATGCCGGTCGCTCCGATGAGTAGGACCTTGCGATTCATGGGGAATCTCCTTGTTGGCGTGCCGAATCTGTCAACAGTTCGTTCGCGACCTGCTCGTTAGACTGCTGCGACCTCCGCCTGGACGATGTCGGCCGCGGCTGGTCCGCGCGCCGTCATGGCTTTCTTCGAGAAGCGGCCTGACACACCGCGGGAAACAACGTGTCGCTGGATGAACGCGAGCACCGAATCGGTGAGAAGTGCCAGCAGCGCAACGAGCACGCCGCCACCGATCATCTGGGGAAAGTCTTGCTGGGCGAGTCCGTCGTAGATGAACCTGCCGAGGCCGCCGAGAGGGAGGTAGGACGCGATGGTTGCGGTGGCGATGACCTGTAGCGACGCACTGCGCAACCCGGAGAAGATGAGCGGCAGGCTGTTCGGGAGTTCGACCTGTAAGAGCACCTGCGAGCCGGTCATGCCCATCGCGGATGCTGCGTCGCGCACCACGCCATCGACGTTCTGCACGCCCGCATACGTGTTCGACAGGATTGGCGGAATCGCGATCAGCACGAGCACGATCTCGGTCGGGATCAGGTAGCCAAAATCGGTACGGCCGTGGAAGTCCGGGGCGATCATCACCGTCAACAGAATCAGGACGCCGACGGTCGGCAACGCGCGCAGGGTGTTAGCGGCACTGACGAGGAACGGCAGCCGGCCCGTGTGGCCCATGAAAAGCCCGAGTGGCAGTGCGATGGCGAGCGCGATCAGCACGGCGACGAACGAATACGTGACGTGCGCCTGTATCTGCGTGCCGATGGCGGTCACGCCACTGCCGCCACGCCAGTGCGCGGCGGTAGTCAGCCAGCCGAAAACGTTGCCGATCATCGGCCCTGCACCGCCCGGCGCCACGGCGTCAGCAGTCGGTTGGCGGTCACGATCACGCCGTCGAACGCAAGTGCCAGCGCGACGCACAACACGATGCCGAGCACGATCGGCGGGTAGTACGCAGTTGGTGTTGACAACTGAAAACCGGTGGTGAACAGCTGCCCGAGGTTGGCCAGCCCGATCGTTCCTGCGACCGCGACGATGCTGACATTCGACACCGTCGCGACCCGAAGCCCTGCAGCAATAACCGGGACGGCGATGGGTAGCTCAACCTTGACCAGTCGCTGGACTGGCCCGAACCCCATTGCCGTCGCTGCCTGCAGCACATCTTCGGGCACGGATCCGAGACCGTCGGCCACCACGCGCACGAGCAGCGCGACGGAGTAGATCGTCAAAGCGATCGGTACCTGAATCGGGTTAAGAGCCTTGAGACCGAGTAGCGGCGGGATGATCACGAACAGCGCGATCGACGGGATCGTGTAGAGCAGGCCCATGAGTGACAGCATCGGCGGGTAAATCCACTTGTAGCGGCTGGCCAGCCAGCCAAGTGGCAGCGCGATGGCGAGACCGATGACGACGGGCAGCGCCGAGAGCCATACGTGATCCCAGAGCCAGCTGAGGTCTTGGTGCAAGTGCGCGTTGAAGTAAGCCCAGAAATGCCAAGGGGACGACGAGGCGGCACCCGACGTCGAAGCTGGGGTCATCGGGGAGTCGCCCCCGCGCCTTGCACGGGAACTGCCTGCACGGGAACGGTCTGCTGATGCACAACCTGCTGTTGTTCGAGCAGCCGGACCACGTTCGCGGCCGTGATCGTGCCGGCGAAGCGACGCGCTTCGTCGACGATCACTCCGCGTCCGGTCGGCGATGACAACGCCGCGTCGAGCACCGCACGGAAGGTGCCGTTAACCGCCGCGACGGTGCCACCGCGGTGCAGCAACGGCGGCGTGATCTGCAGCGAGGCGCGGGTGGCGTCGTCGCCAACGGCGAGCCAGCCCTGCGGCCAGCCGTTCTCGTCGACGACGAGCACCCAGCCATCGCGTGCGACGGCAGCGGCAGCACTGACGTCGGAGCCCATCAGCACGGTGGTTTCGGGATCGAGTTGCAGGCCGGGGACGGGCTCGAACCCAAGCGCTCGGTATCCGCGGTCGCGACCGACGAAGCCCGCCACGAAATCGTCGACCGGGTTGGACAGCAGGTCGGCCGGCGTCGCGAGTTGTGCGAGTTTGCCGCCGACCCGCATCACAGCGACCTGGTCGCCGAGCTTGATCGCCTCGTCGATGTCGTGCGTAACGAAGACGATCGTCTTGCTGAGCTCGCTCTGCAGTCGAAGAAACTCGTTTTGCAGCTGTTCGCGCACGACGGGATCGACCGCGCTGAACGGCTCGTCCATCAACATCACCGGCGGGTCGGCGGCCAGCGCGCGGGCGACGCCGACTCGCTGCTGCTGGCCACCGGACAGCTGCGCGGGATACCGCTTCGCGAAACTCGCGGGCAGGCCGACCCGCTCGAGCAGTTCGAGCGCTTTCGCGCGCGCCTCTCGCTTGTTCTGCCCGAGCAGCAGCGGAACCGTGGCGACGTTGTCAACGATCGTGCGGTGCGGGAACAGACCGGCGTGCTGGATGACGTAACCGATGCCGCGCCGCAGCTCGGTTGGGGACGTGGTCGAGTGGTCGCGGTCGTCGATCCAGATGCGGCCGCTCGTCGGCTCGATCATCCGGTTGATCATTCGCAGGCTGGTCGTCTTGCCGCACCCCGACGGCCCGACGAGCACAGTGATCTTGCCGGACGGCGCGGTGAGGCTGAGGTCGTCGACCGCCACAGTGCCGTCGGGATACGTCTTCGTCACCGAATCGAAGCGGATCATCGCGACGCCACCCTCTCCGTTTCGGCCGCCGTTCGCGGCGGCGCGTCGAGTTGGGTCGCCAGCGCGTCGGCTTCGGCACTGACGATCTGGCCGTAGGCGTGCATGGTGTCGTCGTCGATCCGGTACGTCGGGCCGAGCAGGCTCAATGCACCGGCGACGCCGCCAGGCCGACGGATCGGCGCGACGATCGCGGTCACGTCGGGCTCGACGGGATCGCGTTGGGCGACATACCCGTGCGGGCCAACGTCACCACGCAGCGCGTCGCCCACCGCGAGATCTGCGGAAGGGACGGCTTTGCCCACCCAGCTCGTGTGACGCACGGCGTGGGTGCCCTCGACCATCGCGATGTAGATGGCGGTATCGGCGGGACCGGCGATGCTGAGGTAGGCCGACTCGCCGGTGGCCGCCACGATGCGCTTCAGGGCCGGCTCGGCCATTGCCACCAGAGCCTGGCGCCCGAGAGCGCTGGCGCCGAGCTGCACCAGGCGGGGACCGGCCCGAAACGACCCGTCGGCGCCCCGAGCGACAAAGCCGGAGCCCTCGAGGGTGCGGAGCAGCCGGAGCGCGGTGCTGGCCGGCAGCCCGGCCCGTCGGGCGCAGTCGGACAACATGATCGGATCCTCGTCACACACGACTGCGAGGAGGCCCAGCGCACGATCAACCGTGCGAGTGGACGACATTGCCGCAGCCACGCTGGCCCCCTTTTCCTATCGGCGAAGTATGTATTGCGTATTTCACTTACCGCAAATGGACTGCCAGACAATGGCAGCCTTACACAGGGGTGTGACAGTTTTCCAGCCGGATTCCTTACGGTTTGGAATCGTTGCGAGAGGGTGACCTCGCGAGCACTTTCGGTCGCGGCAACGATCATCCGCGACCCAAGATCATCCGCGAGCCGAGGTGACCCCGCAGGCCCGTGCGCTGCTGGCACAATGTCGCCGTGCCGCTGCCCACGTTTCGTGCCGCCACCTCCGACGACGTGGCGCTGGTGGTTGATCTTGTGGAGTCCGCTTACCGGGGTGAGAGCAGCACCGCAGGGTGGACGACGGAGGCCGAGCTGCTCGGCGGGCAGCGCACCGATGCGGAGGCGATCGCGGCGGTGGTCTCTTCGGGCGACAGCCGCTTGCTGCTGGCAAGCGACGAGCGCGGCGCGGTGATCGCGTGCTGCGCTATCGAGCGACGCCGCGCGGGCCGCTCCTACTTCGGCACATTCGCCGTCCGACCTGGATTGCAAGGTGGTGGGGTCGGCAAGCAGGTCCTGGCCGAGGCTGAGCGGGTGGCGCGTGACGAGTGGGCGTGCGACATGATCGAGATGACGGTGATCGGTCAGCGCGAGGATCTCATCGCCTGGTACGGCAGGCGTGGCTACGCAGCCACCGGTGAGATGCGTCCTTTCCCTTACGGGGACGAGAGATTCGGGCTACCAAAACGCGAAGATCTCTACTTCGTCGTCCTCGCGAAGTCGCTCGTTTGACGGCGTTGCGCCGCGCGGGTAGCCGTCCCGCTTGAGACAGTGTCGTCACGATGGACATTCGCCGTGCACTTGCCGACGACGCACTGGGCGTCGCGACTGTTCACGTGCGCTCGTGGCAGGCGGCGTACCGAGGATTGTTGCCCGACATGTATCTAGATCAACTCGACGTCGAGAGACGGCGTGCTGGTTGGGAACTCACCATCGCGGAGACCGACTGGCCGCGCACCGGCACCCTGGTGGCAACCGAGGCGAACGGGACCGTAGTCGGCTTCGTACACATAGGGCCGGCCCGTGACGGTGACGGCGACCCGATCGTGATCGGCGAACTCGCCGCGATCTACCTGTTGCCCGAGGCGTGGGGGAGCGGCGTCGGCCGGCGATTGATGGCGGCCGCGGTGAACGTGCTGCGCGATGCCGGCTTCGCCGAGGCGATCTTGTGGGTATTCGAGGGAAACGAGCGGGCGCAACGTTTCTACGAGATCGGCGGCTGGCAGCTCGATGGCGTGACCAAGGACGTGGTCATTGCCGACATGCCTTTACCCGAAGTCCGTTACCGATTGGTCCTCTAGCGATGATTGGTCCTCTAGCGATGCACGAGTGGCAGCAAGCTCACGTGAGTGTGCGGCGAAGTCTTGAACTCGCCCACGCAGCTTTGCGCGCAGGTGGGTTGCCCGTCGGCGCCGTGATCCTCGATGCGTCTGGGGACGTCATCGCGCAGGGACGCAATCATGCGTACGACCCGCCGGCTGGTGACGATCCCTTGCAGGGCACGCCAATTGCCCACGCTGAGATGAACGCGTTGGCTCGCATCGCAACGAAGACCGACTTGTCGGTGTGCACGCTGTGGAGCACGCACCGTCCTTGCATCATGTGTGCAGCTGCGGCCGCCTTCACCGGAGTCGGCGACGTCCGCTTCCTCGCCCCTGATCCCTCTGACGAGGACAGCACCGACCCGGTAGGCGTCGATGGCCGTTGGATGGTGCTCGCGAACGTCATGTTCCTCGAAGGCGTCAGCCGTTACTCCGGAGCGAGCGCACCCATGATCTGTCGGGCTCGCGTGCGGGAGCCGGAAACGGCTGAGTTGCTTGGCAGCGTCGGTCCGGCCTTGTTCGCTTCGCCCGGGCTTGAGCTGGCCTTGGAGGAGGTCTGGCCCATGATCGAGGCCGCGGCGCAGGCGCGTGCCGACCGCCGCCGAGGGTAGCCGCAGTCACGGCGCGAGCCCGCGCGAACGTGGTGTCGCATACTAGGTCGGATGACTTGCCCACGCGCTACTGCCCCTCTGGCGGTAGTCGGGCTCCTCGCGCTCCTCGTCAGCGCGTGCACGACCTCGCATGGGTCGAAGGCGGATCAGTCGCCGGCGGCATCGAGCGCGGTTCCGGGAGGTGTGAGCAGCCCGCACGGGTTCAGCCTTCCGCCGTCCAGCCCTACGTCCTCGCCGCCCGCATCCAGTCCGGTGTCCTCGCCTCCCGTGTCGTCGCCGCCCGTGTCGTCGCCGCCCGTGTCGAGCCCGCCGGCCGCGGTCGCCTCTGGTGTCCACGGCACGGTCGTTGTGGGAGGTGCGACGCCTGCGCGAATGTCGATATCGGTCAGCCAGGCGCTCTTCACGTCCGCGCCGACCGTCGTCGTCGCGTCGCCCACCGAAGCGGCGGACGTCGCCAGCGGCGCCGCAGAGGCGCAGCAACTCGACGTCCCGCTGCTGCTTCTTGATCACGACGGTGCAGCGCCCGCAGACGCCACGCCGACACCCGCATTGTTCGCCGCGGAGCTCTCTCGACTCGGGACCAGCACGGTCGTCGCGATCGGCGGTAGCGCCGCCGATGTCAGCGCAGCCGCGCCGTCTGTCAGCGTGGTTGCAACGGCGACGCAGACGCCGGCGGCGACATCGAGTGATGGTGACGACCTCACGGTTTTGGTGCCGAAGGGTGTCAACGCAGCATCGGACGCGGTCGCGACGATGGCGTCGGCGAGTGCGCAGGTCGCACGGGCGACTGTCGTGCCGGTGCAAGGCGCCGACCCGCGTCGCGATCCGACCGCGATCGCTGCGTTGGCTGCACATCCACCGCACAATGTGCTCGCTGTCGGCACCCAATTCGGCACGCCTGCGACCGTCGCCGCTCGGGTCGCGGTTGCAAGTACCGGCAAGCAGCTGCCGGGTGGCGGTCAGGTCTTCTTTCCTGGACGCCGATTGGTGGCCCTATATGGACATCCAGGCGGCGCCGCGCTCGGTGTCCTTGGTGCTCAAGACCTGCCATCGAGCATCGCCCGCGTCAAGCAGCTTGCAACTGTCTACGCACCGATGAGCACCGTGCCCGTCGTCCCGACCTTCGAAATCATTGCGACCGTTGCTCAAGCGGCCGCAGGTAGTGACGGCAACTACTCGGGGGAGTCGAGCGTTGCGTCGCTGCTTCCGTGGGTGCAGGCGGCGACCGCGGCAGGGTTGTATGTCGTGCTCGACCTGCAACCGGGCACCGCCAACGTGCTATCGCAAGCAAAGCTGTACACGTCGTTGCTTGCCATGCCCGACGTCGGGCTCGCGATCGACCCGGAGTGGGCACTGGCGTCAGGTGAGCACCCGCTCGGGCAGATCGGCAGCCTCACGAGCGCGCAGATCAACGCGGTTGGCGCGTGGCTCGAGCAGCTAGCGGCGTCGAAGCACCTGCCGCAAAAGCTGCTGGTGCTGCACCAGTTCAGGCTCTCGATGATCGGTGACGAGGCCGCGTTGAAGACCAACTACAACGACCTCGCAGTGTTGATTCATATGGACGGTGAGGGCAGCACTCCGAGCAAGATCGCGACCTGGAATGCCGTCACGCACGCAGCGCCGAAGGGCGTGCCGTTTGGGTGGAAGAATTTCTACAAGGAAGACCACCCGACCATGACGCCGGAGCAGACCATGGCGCAAAAGCCGACCCCTGTCATGATTTCCTATCAGTAGGCTTACCCGGCGACTCAATAGCCTTCCCCGACGAAACGGCGACACTGCATGACGATCAGCGAGAAGGAACCGGTGCGCGACGCCGATCCTTTCGGCGATGTCGATGCCCGGCGCGATCTCGATCCGGCGCGCGATCTCGATCCGGCGGGCGACATCGACCCGTCCGCCGTCCGTGCGTCGGGCGTTGACCCCGTGCGGATGGCGATCGCGCTGGAGGTTTTCGAGGAACTCGACGAACTCCCTGTCGACCATCCGCAGGCCATCGAGGTGCGCCGGGCGACCGCACGTCTCTACAAGACCGTGAAGCAGCGCAACCGTAAGCAGAAGCGGGCGGCCGTTGTCGCCGCCGACGAAGCGGTGACGGCGGCTACTGCGACCGGGGCGCCGGGCCGGATCGATGACGAGACGCAGGGCTTGGCCCTCACCGTGACGACGACTGCGCCCACGGTTGGCACCTTGGGCAAGGCGCGCGCCTGCTACATCTGCAAGGAGCGCTACCGCGAAGTCGACGCGTTCTACCACCAGCTGTGTCCAACGTGCGCGGCGCTGAATCGCAGCCGCCGTGACGCCCGCACCGATCTGAGCGGTCGTCGCGCATTGCTGACGGGCGGTCGCGCAAAGATCGGGATGTACATCGCGTTGCGTCTGTTGCGCGATGGCGCGCACACGACAATCACCACTCGCTTTCCCACTGACGCCGCGCGCCGCTTCACCGACATGCACGACAGCTCGCGGTGGTTGCATCGCTTGAGCATCGTGGGCATCGACCTGCGTGATCCCTCTCAGGTGGTCGAACTCGCCGAGGCAGTTGCCGCACAGGGACCGCTCGACATCCTGATCAACAACGCAGCGCAGACTGTGCGCCGGACTCCGGGTGCATACGCGCAGCTCATTGCGGCGGAGAGCGCGCCGCTGCCGGATGGGCCGCGTCCGGAGTTGATCGAGCTCGGGTACTCCGTGGGCGCCGCGCCTGCCGCAATCGGTGCGCATCATGGGACTCATGAGCTAACGCCGCATGCGCTGACCGCCCTCGCCTTGACCAGCGGGTCGGCATCCCTCGAGCGCGTCGCCGAACAGACGGCGATCGACGCCGGCGGTTTGGTGCCCGACCTCGATGCCGTGAACAGCTGGACGCGGCGCGTGCATGAGGTCGACCCCGTCGAGTTGCTCGAAGTGCAGCTGTGCAACGTGATTGCGCCATTTGTGCTGGTGAGCCGGTTGCGCGCATCGATGGCGGCGGCGACTGCGCGCCGCAAGTACGTCGTGAACGTGTCGGCGATGGAGGGCCAGTTCGGCCGGATCTACAAGGGCGCTGGCCATCCGCACACGAACATGGCGAAGGCCGCGGTGAACATGCTGACGCGCACGAGTGCGCGGGATCTGTACGCCGAGGGCATTCTGATGACCAGCGTCGACACCGGTTGGATCACCGATGAGCGGCCACATCCCACCAAGGCACGGCTCGCGAACGAGGGCTTCCACGCGCCGCTCGACCTCATCGACGGCGCGGCGCGCGTGTACGACCCGATCGTGCGGGGCGAGCAAGGCGAAGATCTTTACGATTGCTTCCTCAAGGACTACACAAAGTCCGCGTGGTAAGCGAGCGGGTCGGCCGGCGTAGAAGTCGGGGCCGAGGGCGGTCTGGTAGGAGGGCGGTTGCCGTGGCTGGTGTGACCGAACGTCCGACGCTGTTTGACTTCGCTGGTGGCGAGCCCGCGTTTCTGGCGCTAGCCAACGCACATCACGTGCTGTGTCTTGCGGATCCCGAGCTGAACCACCCGTTCTCGCACCCCGGCGGAAATCCACAGCACATTGCGCGGCTGGCCGCGTACTGGGGCGAGGTCATGGGCGGGCCGCCGAAGTACTCCCAGTCGTGCGGCGACCAGTCCTCACTGCAGCAGCTGCACGCGGGTAACGGCGACATGACCGATCTCGGACGCCGATTCGTCGCGTGCTTTGTGCAAGCTGCCGACGACGCAGGGTTGCCGGATGATCCAGGCTTTCGTGCCGCGCTACGCGCGTACATGGAGTGGGCGGTCAGCGACGTGCTCGTCTACTCGCCGCAGGGCGCGCAGGTACCGACCGGACTGCCGATACCGCACTGGTCGTGGGACGGCCTGCAGACGGACGACTAATGGACGTCCCGCCCTATCCGGATCCGCGCCCCTAATCCCGCACAAATGCCCGGGCTCGCCTACGGGTCGAGTTCGCGTACGCGGTAGCGGCTGTGTAGTCGGGGTCGTTGTTCGGGGTCAAGCCATTTGGGTGGGATGAACCACGGCAGGCCGTCGATGATTTTGATGGTCCAGCCGTCGCGATGGACGCGGTCGTGGTGGTGCACGCAGAGCAGGGCGAGGTTGCACAGCGATGTGGGTCCGCCGTCGGCCCAGTGGTCGATGTGGTGGGCGTCGCACCACATTGGTGGGCGGTCGCAGCCGGGGAAGGCGCAGCCTCCGTCTCTAAGGATGAGTGCGCGGCGCAGACCTTGGGGCACCAGGCGCGTGCTGCGGCCGATGTCGAGGGGTTGGCCGGCGCTGCCGAGCACGACGGGGATGATGTTGGCGTCACACGCGATGCGGCGGATCGCACCCTTGCTGATCAGATGGCCGCCTTCGAGGTTGCCGAGCGCGCTGCCGACTTTGCGCTGCAATGACTCCAAAGTGGTGGTGACGAACATGTGTGGCCGCTCGCCGCGAACCTCTGGCAGGGTCGGGGTGGCCAGTTGGCACAGCTGCAAGAACGCGTCGGCGTAGCGGCGCTCGGGAAGGCGCGTATCAGGGACGCCGTCGACTGTCGGCAATGGTGCCGCCAATGGGTCGAGCACCGCCAGCGCAAGGGCAGCGGACTCTTTATCCAGGATGCCGCGCAACTTCACGCTGCCATCGTGTTGGCGGATGAGCTTCAGCCAGCGCTGGTTGCGGTTGCCCGCTTCTTGGCGTTCGAACTCCTCGGGGTCGAAGCGGTCCGCGATCTCCATCGAGCGTTGCACGACCGCCTTGGTTCCTTCGTCGCGGGCGATGTCGACGAGCAGGACCTCGATTTCGGTGTTCATCGACATCGGAACCCCGCCTGGGAGCGTGTCGATCGCCGAACACACAACCGTGGCCGCCTCCAACCCGATGTCGCCGGTACTAAACGCAGCGGCGACGATGGGCCGGTTGGTTAGCGCTTGGTGCAACGCGAGGCGAGCTCTGCCGATGCCAACAGGCAGGTCGGTGACGTTGTGCAACCACACTGGCGTCGAGGAGGCGCC
>Ga0208220_1000330_pt1 | contig 19900 bp, 17 predicted proteins | sample NGESurdeep092012_9_FD_184484 | JGI IMG/M metagenome (GOLD analysis project Ga0208220, IMG submission 184484) | Arctic peat soil microbial communities from Barrow, Alaska - NGEE Surface sample F53-1 deep-092012 (SPAdes) | ecosystem: Environmental > Terrestrial > Soil > Wetlands > Peat ...
CAGCTCGCCCATGTATTCGTAGCCGGCCATGATCATGCGCGCGACCCAGAAAAAGATGATGTCCGGCCCGGTGACGAGGTCGGTGGTCGGATAAAATTTCTTCAACGTGTCGGTCTGCTCCGGCCAGCCCATCGTCGCAAACGGCCATAGCCACGAGCTGAACCAGGTGTCGAGCACGTCGGGGTCTTGAACCCAATTTTCTTTATCCACTGGTGGTTCGACACCAACATAAAAAGGATTATTCCCCGCAAATGAATCCTTCGGATTAAAATCCTCAATGATAGTGTCGAAACCTTGAGACATGTCCAATCCCGGAAGTGGCTCAAGTTTAGTTTTCCGATACCACACCGGAATCCGATGCCCCCACCAAAGCTGGCGGCTGACGCACCAATCCTGCAAGCCGCCCATCCAGTGGTCATAAACTTTCGCCCAGCGGTCGGGATGAAATTTCATCTCACCCTTCGCCACCACTGCGCGGGATTTTTCCACGCTCGGATACTTCAAAAACCATTGCTCGCTCAAGCGCGGCTCGATCGGCACGTCGGCGCGTTCGCTGTAACCGACGTTGTTCGTGTATGGCTCTTCCTTTTCCAGCGCGCCGAGTTCAGTGAGTTTTTCCACGGCCACTTTGCGCGCCTTGAAACGGTCGAGGCCGCGCAAGTCCGCGCCCGCCGCGTCATTCATCTGCCCGTTCGCCGCAATGACTTCAATCGCCGCGAGCTTGTGCCGCGCGCCGATTTCAAAGTCCGCCTTGTCATGCGCGGGCGTCACTTTCAAAACGCCAGTGCCGAATCCAAAATCCACATACTCGTCGCCGATGATCGGAATGAGCTTTTGTTCGCGCGGCAATTCCACCGGCAACGGACGCAGCACATGCTTGCCGATGAGATGCGCGTAACGCGGGTCTTTTGGATTCACGGCCACGGCGGTGTCACCCGGAATGGTTTCCGGCCGCGTCGTGGCAATTGTCAAAAAAGTTCCCGGCGCTTCGGCGACTTCGACTTTGAAATAATAGAGGAAACCTTTTTGCTCCTTCATCACGACTTCTTCGTCGGACAACGCCGTGAGCGACGCGGGACACCAGTTCACCATGCGCTTGCCGCGATAGATGAGGCCTTTTTTGTAGAGGTCCACGAACACGCGTTGCACGCAGCGTGAATATTCCGGGTCCATCGTGAACCGTTCACGCGTCCAGTCGCACGACGCGCCGAGCTTTTTTAACTGCTGGATGATGATGCCGCCTTTTTCGTTTTTCCATTTCCAGACTTCCTCGAGAAATTTTTCGCGGCCAAGGTCGTCGCGATGTTTTATTTTACCTTCTTTTTTTAGCGTGCGTTCCACCACCGTCTGCGTGGCGATACCTGCGTGATCGGTGCCGGGCAACCAGAGAACTTCCTTGCCGTCCATGCGCGCCTTGCGGGCGAGGATGTCCTGAATCGTGTTATTGAGAACGTGTCCGAGCGTGAGCACGCCGGTGACGTTCGGCGGCGGGATGACGATGGAATACGCGGGTTTCGGCGATTTCGCATCCGCGACGAAAAATTTTCCGTCGAGCCAGAATTGATACCACTTGTCCTCGACGGACTGCGGTTCGTAAGCTTTTGAAATTTCAGACATTTTCGGGAAAACGTTTTTAGCCACAGATTTTCACAGATGAAACACAGATGAAAAATTCTCTGTTCCAAATCTGCGTTTCATCTGTGTGCATCTGTGGCTGCGGAAATCATTTCTTCAACAACGCAAATTCCATCGAGTCCACCAACGCCTGCAAGCTGGCTTCGATGATGTTCTCGCTCACGCCGACGGTGCCCCATTCGCGCTTGCCGTCGGTGGATTGGATGAGCACGCGCGTTTTTGCGCCAGTGCCGGTCGCAGTATCAAGAATGCGCACTTTGTAATCCGTCAGCGTGACGCGTTTCAGTTGCGGGAAAAATTTCGCCAATGCCAATCGTAACGCGCCGTCGAGCGCGTTCACCGGGCCGTCGCCTTCGGCCACAGTTTGCGCGCGCTTGCTGCCGACGCTGACTTTGATCGTCGCTTCGCAAACAGATTCCTTCACGTCGCGGCGCATCGAAACGTGATACGCGTCCACGCGGAACGGCGGTTCGCGATGTTTCAGCACCTTGCCGATAAGCAGCGCGAGCGAACCTTCGGCGGCTTCGTATTCGTAACCTTGGTTTTCCAATTCCTTGACGCGATTCAAGATCGCCTTCAACTCCGGCGTGTCGTTCGTCAGCTTGAAGCCAAGCTCCTGCGCCTTGATGACGATGTTGCTGCGGCCCGCGAGGTCGCTGATGAGGACGTTGCGCGCGTTGCCGACGAGCGACGGGTCAATGTGCTCGTAACTCGACGCGAGTTTCTGCACGGCGTTGACGTGCGCGCCGCCCTTGTGCGCGAACGCCGCCGCGCCGACCCACGGCAATCGCGGATTGTGCCGCATGTTCGCGACTTCATCCACGAACCCGGAAAGTTCCTTGAGCTTCGCCAAAGATTTCACCGGCACGGAAGTTTTTTTCAACTTCAACGCGACGCACGGAATCACGCTCGTCAGATTGCAATTGCCCGTGCGCTCGCCGTATCCGTTGATCGTGCCTTGCACATGAACCGCGCCAGTTTCGAGCGCGGCCAGCGCGTTCGCGACGCCGAGGCCGATGTCGTCGTGCGTGTGGATGCCGATTTTGCAATTCAATTTTCCCAGCGCAGTTTTCGTGATGGCCGCGATTTCGTTCGGCAGACAGCCGCCGTTCGTATCGCACAGCACGACAAAATCCGCGCCCGCCTTTTCCGCGGCCTGCCACGTCGCGAGCGCGTAATCGGAATCCAATTTGAAACCGTCGAACGCGTGCTCGGCGTCGTAGATGACGAATTTGCCGTGGTCTTTCAGAAATTTCACCGTGTCGGCAATCATCGCAAGATTTTCTTCCGGCGTGCAGCGCAACACTTCCTTCACGTGCAGCATCGAAGTCTTGCCGTAGATCGTGACGACGGGCGTTCCGGCTTCGATGAGCAGGCGCACCTGGTCGTCCTGTTCGACGGGCGTATTTTTTTTGCGCGTCGAACCGAACGCGGCGAGCTTCGCATTTTTGAATTTGCGCTTTTTGGCCTGCGCGAAAAATTCGATGTCCTTGGGATTGCTGCCCGGCCAGCCGCCTTCAATGTAATGCACCCCGAAAGAATCGAGCTTCTCGGCGATGCGGAGTTTGTCCGCGACCGAGAAATTGATGCCTTCGCCCTGCGAACCGTCGCGCAAGGTCGTGTCATAGATTTCGACTTGGGGTTTCATAAATGCCGTAAAAACGGACGAACAGTATCTCTCAATTTGGTGCGAAGGGCAAATCGGAAAACTTACAGAGGCAAAAAATTCAAACAGGACGTTAGCGTTGCGATATGGTGAAAATTTTCAAAAAAAAAGATTCAAAAAATAGTTGACACGCATTTAATGTGTGTTAAATGTGGGTTAGCTGTTTTCCGTGGCGTTTTTTTTATTCCCGGTAAACAGCAAAAGTAATGACAACCAAGTCCGAGAAATTCGGACGGCTCAAAGCTCTGGTAGCAGTGAAAGACTGCGGATTTCCGAGAGGAAGTTGTAGTGAATATCAGGGCCGCGCATTTGAGCATGGCGTGGAATGCGCCGCAAATACTCTGAAGCGCTATTGCGTTTGAGGAGTTTGAAGTAAAACAGAAACAAATAATGTTTCTACCTTTTCAGGGTTGCAGCGAGCGCGGGAAGTAGCACCCTTGGACTGCTAGAGCATAATTGGAGACAAGAATGACATCGAATTCTTCTTTCAGTTTGCTCGTGCCGGTCTTTTCTCCGTTACTTGGAGAGAAGACTTATGCCGGGCAGAACTAATGACATAAACCATCACGGAGAAGACCGCTTTTCACAGAAGCTTAAAAAGTATCCTGTCGAAGCTCTCCGTGTTTTACCGAACAATGTTTCCAGAGCGAACAGCGCAGTTATTTGGATTGCGGCCATTTGCACACTTGGTTTTGTCGGCTTGGCCGAAGCAAGAGCGCCGTGGTTTGCATATCTAATTCTATTTGCTTCGGAATTTACGCTTTGTTCGTTTGCGGTCTGGCGAGAGAAAAATGCCAAAACCAAACAAAATAAATTCGTCGGAAAAAGTCCGGCTCAATCTGGAACTTGCCCCGCAGATTTACGACCAGATGCAAGAAGTCCAGCACCGTAGCCATGCAGCTTCATTGACAGAAGTTTTAAGGCGCTCGCTTGCGTTATATGATTTAGTCACCGAACACATTGTTGACGGTGGAAATGTTGTTTTAGTGGATAGTAACGGCAAAGAAGAAAAATTGCGGATTCTTTAATCTACAATTTTATTTTGCCCGCATCGTTGCACTTTGTCCCAGCGCGGTTAGATTTTGCGCATGGAAGTTTGCGAATCCATTTCCTGTCCGTTTTGCGGGCAGGCGTCCGAGGTGGCCATTGACACGAGCGTGCCGAGCCAGCGGTTCACGACGGATTGCGAGGTGTTGGCCAACCGATGCGGTTCTATCGAGCGGTTCAGTCACAATGAACTCGCAGCACGGGTTTTTTCATCACGGACGATGGCTATTTGATTTCAAACAACCATGTGGTCAAGGATGCGACGGAGGTTCATTCCTCGAATCGTTGCCAGAGATCCTTGCGGACGGCCACCACCGGCGAATTTGGCGGTTGATGCGCCGGACAAATTACTTGAGCAGGCTGGCGGCATCCGCATAACACCGGGCGACATGCTCCATGGGCGGACGTTGTTCGGGCTTTTTCTCCAGGCATGACATGATGATGACGGAGGTGTGGCGGAGGACGTCAGACCCCAATTGGATCGGCGTGGGCGGCGTTGTTTCGCGAATCTGCTTCTCAATCTCCGCCTGCCCGCCGTCGAACGGAAGTTTCCCGGTGCAGGCGTAATAGGCCATGACGCCAAAGGCGAAGACGTCGCTCTTGAAACCGTTCGTGTAATCGCCGTCCCATTTCTCCGGCGCCATATATTTGGCCGTGCCGACAGGATCCTGCTTCTTGTCCGCGATGAAGGGCGGCAGATGACCGGCAAAATAGGAGTGCGAGAAGTCAATCAGGATGGTTTCCGCCGGAAGTGCGGCGGGCACCAGCACGTTCATGGTTTTCAGGTCGTTGTGGATGATGGGACGGTCGCACAGGATGCCGGCGTGCATGTCCGCCACCGTCTCGGCCACGCATTGGAGGATTTTGTGGGTGCGGCTGCGATCCTTGACGGTCACGCCCGTCCGCACCAGTTCATTCAGCGTCGTGGCCTCGACGTATTCCAGAAACAGGCGGTGTGTGGCGGCATCATACGCGAGCTTTTGCCGAATGCGGGGATGCGTCACCTCGTCCAATATGAAGGCTTCATTCGCGATGTAGATTTCGTCCCAGAAATTCCGGGGTTCTTTCAACAAAGCCGGATAGGGATTTCCGGCAAACTCCACTTTGTAGAGTTTTGAAACCCCGGCTTCCACCTGTAAATGTTCCTGTTGCTTGATGGCCGGTATTTTCATGCAGTCTCAAACGGCAGCGGCTCCCGGCGCATATCCGCCGGTGTTGTAGATTGCGACTTGGGGTTTCATAAATGCCGTAAAAACGGACGGACACTATTTCTGAATTTTGCGCGATTGGCAAATCGGAAAACAAAAGACAAAACAAAGGGCTGAACAGGGGAATGCTGTTATTGAACAAAAGTCTGAATATCTCCGCTTTGATCCCAGTTTGTTTTGTATTGCGTGCTCTCGTTCATGATGAGCTTCCATTCGTTGCCGATTTTGACCAACGGCTGGATCATGCAATTGGTGGTAACGCGACCGCTGCCGCCACCGGGTGTGACAATCTGAAATTTGAGTTCCACCTTGTCGGCGCTCAAATTTTTCCTGGCAAGAATTTGCGCGCCTTTGAATTGCGTGGATGCCCTCCGCATTTGAGATTGGAAGCGCTTTGGATTTCCGCCAAATTGTTTTTTCAGATCAGCCTGATCTTTCGGGCCAACGGATGACATTACCATGTCGTAATCACCGTTCAGGTAGGCCCACATCATGGATTCGAAGGTGGCTTCCGGCGTTGCGTAGCCGGCATAGGCGAATTGGTTTTTGACGAGATAAGCGCCTGCGGCGTGCGGCGATTGTGCATGAGGCCTGTGTCCGTGATGACCCGCAATCAGAAAAGCGGTTCCGGCCAGAATCACAACGGCGATTATTGCGATAAGTATTTTAGAAATGCTTTTCATGACTTGAGAAAGTATGTTCCAGTGCATCTTCATTGTCCAGAGCCGAATTGCGTTTTGCCCGCGCGCGGTTAGATTTTGCGCGTGGAAGTTTGCGAATCCATTTCCTGTCCGTTTTGCGGGCAGGCGTCCGAGGTGGCCATTGACACGAGCGTGCCGAGCCAGCGGTTCACGACGGATTGCGAGGTGTGCTGCCGCCCGTTCGAAGTGACGGTGACGTGCGAGCCGGGCGAAATTTTAAGTCTGGACGTGTCGGGAAATTGAGGCAGCCTGCGTGCATGAATGATTTCGATGTCAAAGTCCTGTGGGTTTATATCGTGCTGCTGCTCGTCGGCGGGCTGATCGGTTTTCTGAAGGCCAAGAGCAAGGTGTCGCTCGTCTCATCGGCGGTGTTCGCCGCGCTGCTGATCCTGACGACGCTTCGCAGCGTTTTTCAGCCAGGCTTCGCGATAACACTGGCGAACCTGACGCTGGTTGTGCTGCTGCTGGTGTTCGCGGTGCGGCTGGCCAAGACAAAAAAATTCATGCCCAGCGGCCTGATTCTGGCGGCGACGGTGGTGCTGCTGGCGCTGTTGAATCTGAAGTTTCGCTGACTTTGCGCCGCCGTTACGGGCGAAAATGATTGCGCGGAGAAAGTTTCGCCCGTAAATTTACTCTCCTTTTGGTCGCACCCATAGCTCAATTGGATAGAGCGGCTGACTACGGATCAGCAGGTTATAGGTTCAACTCCTATTGGGTGCACCAGCCTTCGCCTGCGGCTTTCAAGGCATCGGAAACTTTTCCACTTTTGGCACGACGCCCGCACGGCTGTCCGGCTGAAATTTCACCGTTAGCCAGTTCAAGGTGAAAGTCGTCTTGCCCGCCGCCGCGATGGATTCGAGCATTTCCCACTGGGTCACGCCGCAGGCCGCAAAACTGTGCCGGTAAAAATGCCACGTCTCCGGCGCTTCAGCGTCGGGCCGCAAACCGACGCTCAATCTTTTGCCCAGCACCGACCTTAAATTTCCCCAGTCCGCGTCGTTGAAAATCAAGCGGTCCGGCACGAGCCGTCCGCTCAATTTCGCGGCGGTGGATTCATTTTTGACGGTGGCGAATCCATCGAGCGCATCCTCCGTCGTGTGCAGCAGCAGCAGCGGCGGCAGGAATGTGGCCCGGATGTAAGTCTGGTTTGTCAGCGCCGTCACCGCGTCCAGCAGCGAAGGATTTGAATTGGCGAGCGTCGCGTGTGCGCGGCGGAAAAAATAAAATTCGTCCGTCGCGCCGGGCATGAAAATGAGCGCCTTCACGACGCCGTTCGATTGAAACGCGTCCAGCATCAGCGGAACGCAGTTCGAGCGGTCCAATTCGGTGACGTTGGTTCCCAGCGGCATCTTGCTCAACGCGCTCTGCCAGCTTTCACCGGCAAGCGCGCTTGTCGCCAGCATTACAAGCAGGATGAAACTTCGCGCGATTTTCATAATGACAATTGGACGGCGCGCTCCTGAATCTGGCTGTTCCAGCGGTTGAAGTAGCCGAACAACCTGTAAAGCTCTTCCATTTTTTCCAGCAGGCCGGCGCGCGATTGAAGATTATCCGCGATCCATTTTTCGTCCAGCGATTTTAATTCATCCGTCAACTGCCCGCGCAACCCGTCAAGTTTTTGCCGGAGCAAATTCAGTTTTCCGGTCCATTCCTGCGCGCGCTCGAACAACTGCACTTGCAGCAGCGGCGACGTGATTTTGTTTTTCCCGGCAAGAAAAACGTCCGCGCTTTTGCAGGTGTTCGCGATTTCCGCAAACAAATCGGCGAGCGCGGAGGGAATCTGCTGGATGTCTTTTGGCTTTACACCGAGTTCAAGTTCCAGCAGGTGCAGCAGGCGTGACTTCGGTTCGAGCAGGCAGTTGTAGGCGGCGTTCAACTCCGCGAATTGTTTTGCTGCAGCGGATTTTTCGGCTTCGCCGGAGGAATGGATTTTGTCGGGGTGGATGCTCGCGGAAAGCGCGAGGAATTTTTGCTTGAGCGTATCGGCTTCCAGCCACGGGCGGCGAGGTTCTTTCAGAAGTTCAAAATAATCGGTCATTAAAGTCCAAAGTCTAAACTCCAAAGTCCAAAGTCAAGAATGCGCACGGCGACTTTGGACTTTGGACTTATTTTCATGCGCTAAAGCTTTCGCCGCAGGAACAGCTCGTGGCGGCGTTGGGATTGTTCACCTTGAAGCCGCCGTCCAGCGCGCCGATGTAATCCAGCTCGCTGCCGGTGACGTAAAGCGCGCTCTTGGGATCAACGACCACGCGAACGCCGCCGGATTCGACGAGAATGTCGCGGTTCGCCGGGTTGTCCTGCAAATCCATCTTGTATTGCAGGCCGGAGCAGCCGCCGCCGACGACCGCCACGCGCAAAACGCCGTTCGGCCTGCCCTGCTTCGTCAGCAGCGCGGAAACTTTCTGCGCCGCGCTTGGCGTGAGCTTGACGAGCCGCTCGTCGCCGACACGAAAATTCGGCGCGGCGGCATTTGATTTGGCGACATTGGCAATCATTTTCGACTCGAAGCAAGTTATACGCTTGCGCCGTTGCAATCAAATCATTCGTGTTCATTTGTGTCCATCCATGGTTTTCAATAAGCTTTCCGCGTGAAACTGGTTTCGTGGAACGTCAACGGCCTGCGCGCCGTGCTGAAGAAAAACTTTCTGGAATTTCTCGCCGCCGAGAAGCCGGACGTGCTGTGCTTGCAGGAAACCAAATGCAGGCCCGACCAGGCCGAGCAGCTCTGGCCGGCGAGCTACACGACGTTTTGGAATTGCGCGCAGAAAAAAGGCTATTCCGGCACGGCCATTTTCACGAAGGCACGTCCGCTCAATGTCACGCCGCACATCGGCATCACCGAGCACGACAACGAAGGCCGCGTGCTGACCGCCGAGTTCAATGATTTTTTTCTGGTGAACGTCTATGTGCCGAATTCCAAGCGCGAACTGGAGCGGCTGCCTTACCGTCAGGTTTGGGACGCGGATTTTTTGCGCTACCTGAAAAAACTGGAGAAGAAAAAGCCCATGGTTTTTTGCGGCGACCTGAACGTGGCGCACACCGAGATTGACCTCGCAAATCCGAAAGCCAACGTCCGCAACCACGGATTCACCATCGAGGAGCGCAACGGCTTCAGCGCATTTGTGGACGCCGACTTTGTGGACACGTTCCGCGAATTTGAAAAGCGTGGCGGACATTACACCTGGTGGAGTCCGATGTCCGGCGCGCGTTCGCGGAACATCGGCTGGCGCATTGATTATTTTCTCATTTCAAAATCGCTCCGCCCGCGCTTGAAAAATGCCTTCATCCGCGCCGACGTTTTCGGCAGCGACCATTGTCCGGTCGGAATTGAAATGGAATGACGGGATAACGGCGCTGGAATTTCAGTGGTTGTCCCGGCACGACCATCGCGCGGCGGCGGGGATTTGATGATTATGTCATCCGTCGTGACAATTCAATCTTCACGGTGGCCATGGGCGTGGATGGATTCGCGGCATTTTCATCATGGCTTGCGGCCTGATGTTCGTAGGAATTCCACCACGCAAGCCGCGCCTCCGGCTTCCAATCCGCAGCGGCGGCACAGGTCAGCAGCAGGGTTTTCAATTCATCGGCTGATTGCGGGCGCAAGGTTGCATCCTTTTCCAGACAGCGCAAAATGATCTGTTCCATTTCGCGGCTGATTGGGTTTGAGGTGCGTTGGCGCGGCGGAATCGGAATCGAGGCGAGCTGCTTGTCGTGGATTTCAGGAACTGTTTCCGCGTCAAAAATATATTGCCCGGTCAGCAGGAAATAGGCGAGCGCGCCCACCGCATACAAATCGCTGCGCGGGTCAATCCGGCCCGAACCGGTGATGGCCTCGGGCGGTGTGAACCACGGCGTGCCTTCGATCACATCGTCTTTGGTGAAAGACCTCCGTTGCGGATCGTCGGCGCGAAATTCCCGCACGAGGCCGAAGTCGAGCACTTTCACGCAGTCCGGCACGCCGCCACGGCTGCACAGGAAGACGTTCGCCGGCTTGATGTCGCGATGGATCAATCCCACTGCGTGCGCCTCGGCCAGCGAATCGCAGACCTGCGCGAGGATGTGGATGACGCGGCCTTCGGGCTGCGGGCCGTGGCGCGCAACCAGTTCGTGCAGATTGAGTCCACGCAAAAATTCCATCGCATAATAAAAAATGCCTTCGGGCGTGTGGCCATAGTCATAAACTTGAATCGTGTTCGGATGCGTGAGCTGGCAGGTCAGTTGCACTTCCTTTTCAAACCGCGCGACGGACGCCGGGTCTGCGCGGTCAGGCAGCAGCAGCTTGACGGCGGTGTCGCGGCGCAACAGCGCGTGTCGCGCGCGATAAACCACGCCCATGCCGCCTTCGCCGATTTTTTCCTCCAGAGTGTATTGGCCGAGCTGTTTCAACTTCAATTCTGCCTCGCTCAAACGCCGCCGCCATGTGAGGTTGGAAAAAACAAACAATCCCGTCGCACACAGCAGCAGGAACAAAATCAACACCACGAAGACCCCTTGCAAAATGCGCAGCGGGCGATATGCCTCGTTCGCGTCCATCTGCGTTGCCACGCCGAAGCCGAATTGCGGCAGCCAGACCGATGCGCCCACCACGGGAACGCCGCGATAGTCACGCGACGGTTCCAGTTGCACCGTTTCTTCGCCGTCCATTGCGCTGGCGACCAGGTTGATAAGGAGGTTGGTCGGCGTCCCACTGTCCGGCCGGAAACCCTTCGTAAAATCGCCGCCGGGATCGTGCAGCCGGAGATTCAGCGCGGAACTGGTGTTCGTCTCGTCCAGCAATCCGAGCTTCAGAAGTTGATCGTCAAAACGGCTTTGGGAAATCATCAGCCCCGTCTGGTCAAACGCGTAGGTCTCACCCGATTCGCCCGAACGCGACACCGAAAGTATCCGCGAAAATTCATTGGTCGGATTGATGATCAACGCCAGCGCGCCAACGACGACGTTGCTCTGGTTGCGCACCGGAGCCGCCACCTGCATCAATGTCCTGTCTCCGCGCCGGGGCCGGCCCGCATCGGACGGCGGTGGACGACCAAAAATCCCGCGCAGGCCGTTCGTGCGCGGCGGACCGAAACCGCCGCGTCCACGGCGTCCCCATGTGGGCATGTCCGGCTTGAACGGAGTGATGATGACCGGCTCGCCCGACGCGAACAGCTCGGCGAACTTGTTCGTGTGCGCGTCGGACACCGGCATATTGCCCATTATCCCTGAAAATTGCGGGCGCGGGAAATTAGTCATCCCCGCAAAGTTAAACCCTGGAAAATTTGTGCCGAATGGTCTTCCGCCGCCGCCGGGCGCAACCCGCGAAACAGCCACCACCTGAAAATTCGTGTTCACCAGCTGGGCGTTTTCATAGCCCAATTGAGGCAGACGCAGCCTCAAATCATTGTCGAACTGTTCCAGTTCCGGCGACGGCGCGACATTTCGTCCGGCGGCTGGCGGAGACTGCAAAATCTTGCTTGCGAGCGTCCGCAGCGCCGGGTCTTCGGCCAGCGACGTGGCCAGCCGCGTCTGGTTCGTCGTCCAGATTCCGAGGGCCGTCACGTTGGCGTTCAGCGTGGCCGTCAATTGTGCCTTCAACTGGCCGTCAATCGTGTCGCGCAACCGGACATTGCCCCACCAGCCCGTCAACGCAACCAAGCCGGCGAGCGACAGCGGCAATATCCAGAAAAGTTGTTTTGAGCGCCCAATCATCATTTAACGAGACGCCAGCGTAGCCGTCCAGGTTTCGATAGTCCAACTGCGGCCTCCAATTCTCAAAGTCCCAGTTTCTTGAACCGGTTGTTCACTTCCTTGAAATGGAAGTCGAGTGAGCAGAGTTTTTCCAGTTCACCCGGCTTGAAATGTTTCGCCACGGCAGGGTCGGACTTGAGTTGCTCGACAAAATCCGCGTCATCGCGACCGGCGTGTTTTACTTCCCACGTTTTCATTGCCGCATCTTGAACAAGCTTGTAGGCGGCTTCGCGCGTCAGACCTTTTTTGATCAACGCGAGCAAAACGGTCTGCGAATTCCACATGCCCAAACTCAAGCCGAGATTCTTTTTCATGTTCGCCGGATAAACGACAAGACCGTCCATCAAACGCGTCAGCAGACCAAACATATAATCCAAAAGCGTGCAGGAATCGGGGAAAATAATCCGCTCGACCGACGAATGTGAAATGTCGCGCTCGTGCCACAATGCGACATTTTCCAATGCCGCCGTTGCGTTTCCCCGCAAAACGCGCGCAAGTCCGGTGAGCCGTTCCCAAGTGATCGGATTGCGTTTGTGCGGCATCGCGCTCGAACCTTTTTGACCCGCAGTGAACGGCTCCTCGGCTTCGAGAACTTCCGTCCGCTGCAAATGCCGGAACTCTACCGCCCAGCGTTCCATGCTCGCACCGACGAGCGCAAGCGTGGTCTGAAATTCAGCATGAATGTCGCGCTGGATAACTTGCGTGGCAATTGGTGCGGGCCGCAGGCCGAGTTTTTTGCAGACAAATGCTTCCACACGCGGCGACAAATGCGCGCTTGTGCCGACCGCGCCGCTCAATTTCCCGACGGCAACCACTTCACGAACTGTTTCCAGACGACGGAGTGCGCGGCCAAATTCATCGTGCATGAGCGCCATTTTCAAACCAAACGTCGTCGGCTCGGCGTGAATGCCGTGGCTGCGGCCAATGCACGGCGTGAATTTGTGTTCTCTCGCGCGCCGGGCGATGACGGGCAGAAGTTTTTTCACATCGGCAATCAAAATGTCCGCGCTCTGCCTCATCTGCACGGCGCAGCAGGTGTCGCCCACGTCGCTGCTCGTCAGGCCGAAATGAAACCAGCGACTCGCGTCGTCGCCGATTTTCTCCGAGACGGCGGTGGTGAAACCGATGACATCGTGATTGAGGATTTTTTCCAGTTCGCGCTGGCGGGTGACGAGGCCGGCCAAATCGGCGAACCATTTTTCCGCGCCGGCCTTGATCTTGGCAAAATCTTTTGCGGAGACAATTTTCGCCTTCACCAGCGCCTCGCTGGCGAGCAGTTCGATTTGCAGCCAGATGCGGAGCTTGTTTTCGTCCGTCCAGATCGCCCGCATTTCCGGGCGCGAATAGCGCATAATCATGCCGACAGAATAAAAGGTCGGGGGTCGAGAGTCGAGGGTCGAGTGCCGGGAAGCGTCGGACAATCATGCCTTCGACTTTCGACCCTCGTCCCTCGACTGATCTACCGCTTCGCCATTTTCGTCCGCGCCTTTTCGAGGACGCCGCGTTCGCGCGCAGTCAGGCTGTGGATGCCGTGCGCGGAAATCTTGTCGAGAATCGGATCCACTTCCCTTTGCAGAAATTCGTCGGCGGGCAAATCCTCGTCGGGATTTTCCGGCGCCGGACGCCAGAACGGTTTTTTGCCCGCGCCCGTGGCGACAAATTCGCGCGGCGGGCTGCGGCGGCGCGCGGGAAGTTTCCATTGCGGCAAACGCCAGCGGCCCTGGACAATCTTGCGCACATAAAGAAATCCCGTCAAAATGCCGCCCAGATGCGCGGCATTGGCAACGCCGCTGCCGGGCATCAGAAGCCCAAGCACCGCAAGGCCGATGCTGACCCAGAGCAAAGTTTTTCCCCGCATGGCGACTGGAATGAAATAAATGAGCAGCGTGAACCGTTCTTCCCAGTTCAGCACGGCGAACGCCGCCACCAGCCCATATGCGCCCGCCGAGGCGCCGACGACCGGCACGTCAAACGATTTGAACAAAAGCGAGAAAATCATCTGCACCGCGCCGCCGATGATTCCGCTGGAAAGATACAGTGCCAAAAACCGGCTTCGTCCAAGAATGGTTTCAACCGAACGTCCGAAAAAAAAGATGGCGAGGCAATTGAAAATCAAATGCAACCAGCCTGCGTGCATGAATTGGAAGGTGAGCAATTGCCAGAAGTAATCGCTCTTCAAACCGGCCAGACTCAAGGCGAAATATTTCCATTCAATGATGGAACCCTGATAAGATTGCGACGCAATCAGTTGAATGACGAAGACCACCGCGTTGATGATCAATAGCGCGACGGTGAAGGAGAAGCGCGGCTCGTGGTAAGCCGGCTGGCGCATATAGTCGCGGTCGTCAAGCATGGCGGGTCAATTTTTCAAGCAACGCGGCCGTCGGCCAGTTCAACGACCCGCTGCGCGTGCGCGGCGACCTTCGCGTCGTGCGTGGCTATGATCAATGTCATCTGCTTTTCGACACGCAAACTTTTCAGCAGTTCAATAATTTCGCCGCCGGTCTGCGAATCCAGGTTGCCGGTCGGCTCGTCGGCCAGCAGGAGTTCCGGCTCGTTGACGAGTGCGCGGGCGATGGCGACGCGCTGCTGCTCGCCGCCGGAAAGTTCGGACGGCTTGTGTTCCGTGCGCTCCGCAAGGCCGACGCGCGCGAGCAGTTCGCGTCCGCGCTTTTCGGAATCAACTGCGGAAATTCTCGCGATGCGCGCGGGCAGGCAGACGTTTTCCAGAGCGGTGAGTTCGGGCAGCAAATGATACGCCTGAAAAACAAAACCGACGCGGCGGTTGCGAAATTGCGTCAGCTCGCCCTCGGAAAATTTTGCGAGATCCCGTTCGTTGAAAAAAATTTCCCCGGCGTTCGGTGAATCGAGTCCGCCGATCAGATGGAGCAGCGTGCTTTTGCCCGCGCCGGACGCGCCGCGCAGCGCGAGGAATTCGCCGCACGCCACGGTCAGGTCCACGCCGCGCAAAACTTCGAGCGTGCGTTTGCCTATCGCGTAGGTTTTCGAGAGGCCGCGCGCGGCAAGAAATGGTTCACTCATAACGCAGCGCCTCCACGGGTTTCAATCTTCCGGCGCGGACTGCGGGCAGCAGGCCTCCGAGAATGCAGATGACAAACGAGCAGCCGCAAATGACGGCGATGTCGCTCGGCGTGATAATTGCGGGCAATTCGCTGAATTGATAAATTGAAGCAGGAAAAAGTTCCCAGCCGGTGAACCGTCGCATGAAATGCAAAAATTCGTTGCGATAGGTGACCGCCAGCATTCCCAATCCAAAACCGGACGCGACGCCGATAAAGCCGATGATGGCGCTTTGAAAAAGAAAGATGCCGGAGATTTGCAGCCGCGTCGCGCCGAGCGCCTTGAGCATCCCGATCTCGCGCGTTTTCTGGACGACGAAGGTGATTTGCGCGCTTAAGATGCAAAGCGCGGCGACGAGGACGATAAAAAATAGAAGATAGAACATGACGTTTTTCTCGACGAGCAACGCGTTCAAAATTGCTGAATTCTCTTCCATCCATGTCGTGATGTAAAAATGTTGGGCGTGCACGGAGCCGAGCGATAATTGCAATTGCCGCCGCACTTCGTTGGCTTGATACGGATTATTAAGCGTGACGAGCAAGCCGTGAACGTTGTCGTCGAGATTGTAAAGGTCTTGCGCATTTTCGAGCGAAGTGACGATGTAGTTTGCGTCAAATTCATAATAGCCAACTTCAAAAATTCCAGAGACGGTGTAATCGATCGGTGGAATAATTTCAGCGTTCGTTTTGCCGTAATTCTCGCGCATTTTTTTCAAATCATTCGGCGAGGAAATTGAGATGCGATCCCCAACAGAAAGTTTCATATTGATGCCAAAATCTCCGCCGATGACGATATTGTGTCCGCTCAAATCAAGCGAGCCGGCGACGATATTTTTCGGCAGAATGCTTACGGCGTTTTCCGCATTTACGTCCATCCCCCGAAGATATGGCGCAGCAGTCAAAGATTCCTGCAGGTTTGTATTTTGCGGCTCGGTTTCGACGAGCACTTGCCCAAGCACAAACGGCGCGACGCCGTGCACGTTCTTGTTGGATGAGACGAGGTGCATCACGTCCGCGTAATTTTGCAGCGCCTCAAATCTTCCATTTTTATCGAGCGCATAAATTTTCAAGGGCGAATTGAAGCCGAGAATTTTGGAGCGCAGGTCGTGGTCGAACCCGCTCATCACACTGATGACGATGATCAGAACCGCCACTCCCAGCGCGACGCCGAGGATGGAAATGAGCGTGATAATGGAGACAAACGTCCGTTTGGGCCGCAGATAACGCAGCGCCAGAAACAGTTCAAACGGAAGTTTAGACATGGGCGGAAAGTTTAATGTTGGCGTGTGTTTGCGGCAATTTTAATTGCGTGGCTTGAATGGATTTGCCTTCGGCTTGGCTTCGGAAATTTGCGGAAGAAAAACAAGGCTGACAAACAGGTAAATCCAGCCGAGGACAAAATGCGCCGCGAAAATGAACCCGAACGAAACCAGATTCAGAAATCCAAAACCGTAAAGGAAAATCCCCGCGCCCATCAGCAGCGCGCCGGGCAGCAACGCCGCGCCGGACAATTTCCAGCTTGCGCGGAAATTCAAGTCGCGGTTCGCAAAAAATCCGAGAATCCAGACCGGCAGAAAATAAAGCGTCGAGAGAAGCCACCAGCTTGACAGCAGGCCGATGACGGTCGCGGCGGCGGCGATGAACAGAATTTCCGCCGCCCACGCGCCCCAGAGCGGTTCGAGATCCGTGCGGTTGAAGGGCGCAAAGCGGTCCGGCGGATAAAAGAATTCCACATAGCCGAGCAACGAAAAGACGCGGACAGATTCTTTGCCGAATTCGATTTGAAAATCGGCGGTGGCCGAGTGAATTTGCCCGGAGTGGTTCAAGTCAACGTCGAACGCGAGAACATTTCCTTCCGCCAGCATTTGCGACGAGCCGCCGCGCCAGTCCAGTTTGCCGGAGGAAATTTCCCCCGCGCCGGGCAGGTTTTGAACCGCGGCACGGATTGTGGGAAAGCAATTGGCGTCGAGAAACCAGGCGACGGACGCGGCGGCGAGCAGCGCAAAAATAAATTGCACGAGCAGCAGACGGCTGAATTTCGCGTGGGCGAACGCGGCCACGCCGCGCGGCGTGAACGGCTCGGTGAATGTTGAAGCGGAAACGCTCATTCAGCCACAAATTGGCACGGATGAAAATTCTTTCAGCATCTGTGTTCAATCTGTGTTTCATCCGTGGCCAGATCAATCTTTCTTGTCCGCAGGCGGCGGCGGATTCTGATTCTGCGACGGCGCGAGGATGACGGGGACGGGATAGCGCAGCTTCATCACGTCATCCACCGTCACCTCGATGAAATAAGTCCCGGCGGCCTTGAATTCAAGCTGCCCGAAAACCATCACGTTGGTCGAGTGCATCGCGGCGTCTTTCAATTCAAATTTCATCTCGCCCTTGCGCAGGACGGTCGTCTGGTCTGGCGCGACCAATTTGATGCTTTCGACGAACTGCCCGATGCCCGCCGTCCAGCGGTTGAAGACGCAGAGCCGCGCGGCGACGATGGGAAGCTGCGGCACGCGGATGAAGTTGACGACGCCGATGAGAAAAAAATTGCCGGTGTTTTCCTGCCGGACTTCCTCGCACAACAGCGAGGCTTGCAGGTCAGGGAGAATTCGGGTGGGTTGCATAATTTAATTTTTGGTTTTGAATCAGGAAAACAAGAAATCAGGAAAATTTTGAGGCAACTTTGTGAACATTTCCTGCATTCCTGTTTTCCTTATTTGTTTTGGTTAAGAGTTTGTTCAGCCGCGCGCACCGTGTTCTGCATTAACATCGCAATCGTCATCGGGCCGACGCCGCCGGGGTTCGGCGTGATTTTTCCGGCAATTTTAGAAACGGCGGCGAAATCCACGTCGCCGACGATTTTTCCGTCCACGCGGTTGACGCCGACATCAATCACAACCGCGCCGAGCCTGACCATGCCGGCCTTCACAAAATTGGCGACGCCCATCGCCGCGATCAAAATGTCCGCGCGCAGGCAGTGCGATTTGATGTCGCGCGTGGCGGAATGGCAAATCGTCACCGTCGCGTTTGCATTTTTTCCTTTCTGGCAGAGCATCGCGGCCATCGGCTTGCCGACAATGTTGCCGCGTCCGAGAACCACGACTTCCGCGCCACCGGTTTCCACGTTCGAGCGCGCGAGCAATTCGACAATTCCAGCCGGCGTGCAAGGGCGAAAACCCGTTGTGTCGCCGAGCATCAGTTTGCCGACGTTGACCGGATGAAAGCCGTCCACGTCTTTTTCGGGCGAGACGGCGGAAAAAATTTTCGATTCCGAAATTTGTTTTGGCAACGGTGCTTGAACCAAAATCCCGTGCAGGCGCGAATCAGAATTTAATTTCGCAATCAGCGCGAGCAGTTCATTTTCGCCCGCCGCTTCCGGCAGAACGTGCGTCTCGGAAAAAATGCCGAGTTCGGCGCAGGCCTTTTCCTTGCGCCCGACATAAACTTTTGAAGCCGCGTCCTCGCCGACGCGCACGAACGCGAGGCCGGGCTGCGCGCCGCGCTTTTTCAGTTCGCCGACGCGCGCGGAAAGTTCGCGCAGGATTTGCGCGGCGATCACGCGTCCGTCAATGCTTGTGCTTGATGGGGGTGGTTGGGACGGCATTGGTATCAAGCACCTCGATGCGCTGGATGGTGATGACTGGCGTGTTTGGCCAGCGCTCGTCAAGCCCTTCCGCGCCGGTGACGACAATCCTCATGTTGACGTAGCGGTTCAGATCAAGGTTCGTCGCACTCGTGTAAAGATAATCAACGATCTCGAACGTGGACGGGTCGTATAACTTGAAATTCGTCGGCGCATTCGGGCTGATTGTGTATGCCACGACGCCCTCGTGCGAAACGATGCGCGGCAGCGGCGGAACATTTGTATCCATTTCGGCTGTCAGCGCGGCACCTGTCGTGTAGTTCGTGCCCGCGACGGCTGGGGCGTTGGTTGTAACATAGTTTGAGCCTTGAACAGCCGGCTCGATTACAATCGGCTGGGTTTCAGTGACTGGCGTCGCCTCAGTCACGATGGGTTCCGGTTCGGCAACCGTGTTTGTCGTCGTTGGCGTTTCGGTTTCGGTCGAGGATGCGACGTTTGTCGGCATCGTCCCCGACGCCTCCTGTTTCAGATACATCGCGGCGACGAAAGCGTAGGCGTTCGTCGTCGGATCAATCTGCATCCAGCCGTCCTTCGTGGTGATCACGGAAACGGACGCGCCGCGTTCAAGCACGCCGAGGACGCTGTAATTTTCGCCCGGCCCGGCGCGCAAATTTAATTTCTTCGGCAGAACCGAGTTGTTCGTCGCGTCAATGAACTGCGCGCTGACCCAGGCTTTCACGCCGGCGGGCAGCGCGATTTTTGCCCACTGCGCCGGTTCGTAAGGCTTGTGCTTGTCCAAAGTGATCTCGCCCAGAACCGTCACGGAATCGCCGGCGTTCAAATGCGTGAGAAAATCGCGATTCAATCCTGCCTGGCCGCGCACGTTGAGATTGGTGACGGCGACCTCCGCCGGGCCGGGAACAAGCGTGACCGTCGGTTCGACAAGTTTTTTCGGCGTGACCGTGCGAACGTGTCTGGCGTGTTTGGCTTCGGGAACGCCCGTATCAGCGGCGGCGGGCGCGGGCGCGACCTCTGCCGTCGGCGAAGTGACCGGCGCGGGAATCGGCGGCAGCGCGTTCGTGTTGTCCTGCGCGATTGCGCTTGCCGCAATCATCGTTCCTAAAATCAGCCAGCAATTCGTTTTCATGATTCCAACAGTAAAGTTCTAATTTCCGTTTCTGTCAATGTCCGCCATTTGCCCAGTTTCAACTCGCCCAGTTTGATTTTCCCGATCTGCACCCGCTGCAATTTTCTCA
>Ga0208220_1000331_pt1 | contig 19888 bp, 20 predicted proteins | sample NGESurdeep092012_9_FD_184484 | JGI IMG/M metagenome (GOLD analysis project Ga0208220, IMG submission 184484) | Arctic peat soil microbial communities from Barrow, Alaska - NGEE Surface sample F53-1 deep-092012 (SPAdes) | ecosystem: Environmental > Terrestrial > Soil > Wetlands > Peat ...
CAGGCGGCGTGGCTGCTCGCGGCCGGCCGGCCGGGCGACCCCGAGGTCGACGCCGCGATTGCCAGCGCCAAATTCTGGGCCGCCGACGCGGGCCACCGGGTCGCGCACACCGCCGTCCACGTGCACGGGGGGATGGGCATCGACACGTCCTACCCGCTGCACCGCTACTTCGTCGCCGCCAAGCGGGCCGAGTTCACCCTCGGCGGCGCCACCACTCAGCTCCGCCGCCTCGGCGACGTCCTCGCCCACGAAATGCCGTCATAGAACATGTTCGGTTTTTCTGATAGGACATAGTTCGTCGTAATACGACACCGGGGTCCTATGGCGGAGGTCTTTTCGTGAACAGCCGCGTGCTCGGCGGTTTCCTGTCGGCTGCTCTTTTGCTCGCCATCGTCAGCGGCGCGGTCGAGCCGGACAGCGCCGCCGCTGCTGCCACCACCGTCTGCCATCCGGCCCTGCGGGCGATCTCGGTGGGGCCTGCCTCGGTCCCCGGGGGCGCCCCGACCACGGTCACCGCGACGCTGACCTGCGCCCCGGCCAAGCCGTTGGCGGTCACGCTGACCGGGTCGTCGGGAGTCACCGTCCCGAGGTCGGTCACCGTGCCCGCCGGGAAGATCTCCGCCGCCGCCGGCGTCCGCACCGCGATCAGCAAGACGACCATCCGGCGCTCGGTCACCGGCGCCGTCGGGACGGTGCGCAAGAGCGCGACCGTGACGATCACGCCAACCCCCAAGACCTGTGCGAACCCCGTCCTCCGGTCGGCCAGCCTGGCGACCTTGGCCTACGTCGGCAACCGTCCGACGCTGACCGTCGGGCTGTCCTGCGCCGCCGCCGCCCCGGTCCGCATCACGCTGAAGTCGAGCGACAGCTTCCTGCCGGTCCCGGCGGCGGTCACCGTCGGCAAGTACTACGCGAGCGCTGCCGTTGCGCTGACGCCGAAGGCCGACGAAGAGGGACGGTTCACGGCGACGATCACCATCACCAGCGGCAAGACCGTCATGCGGAAGACGATCACGGTCGATCCTGGCATCTCCAACGTGGCCATCGATCCCAACATCGGCTACCCGGACCAGATCAACCTCGTGGTGCTGACCACGGGGATCGTGCCGGCCGGCGGCCTGACGGTGAAGCTCTCCTCCAGCAGCCCGGCCGTGACCGTGCCCGCCACCTTCGTGGTTCCGGCGCCGTCGGTCGGCAGCGAGGTTCTCGGCGTGGTCGTGAACCAGGTCAGCAAGAACACGACGGTGACCATCTCGGCGACGCTGGGCGGCGTGACCAAGAGCGCGTCTTACGTGCTGGTCCCGCCGTGGACCAACCGCGGCTCAGTCACCATCGGGCCGGAGAACGGGCCAGGCCCGCTGTACGGGCTCGAGAACTACGTCGACTACTACCTGTCGCTCAGCGACCCGGCGCCCGCCAGCGGCCTCACGGCCGATGTTTCACGCTGGGCGACCCGGACGCCCTGCAGTTCTTCGTGCCGCCGCCGGTCACGTTCGCCCCCGGGCAGGAGAGCACGGACTTCGAGGTCGACGTCGCGAACGTGACCGCCCCGGTGCACACGACGATCTCGGTCACGGTGGACGGGGTAACGACGCAGACCCCGGTGACCATCGAGCCCGGGCTGGCTTCGTTCAGCCTGCCGGCGACGCTCAGCACCGGAACGACCGGGGCCACCGGCACCGGCACGATCACGCTGGCCGGCCCGGTCGACACCGCCACCACGGTGGACCTCCAGTCAACCTGGGGCATCCTCACCGTGCCGCTGAGCGTGACCATCCCGGCCGGGGGAAGTTCCGCAACGTTCCCGATCAGCGTCGTTCCTGTCACGTCGGATTCCCCGGTCTCGATCGTGGCCATGCTCGGCACCAGCACCCTGCAATCGGACAACATCGACGTGACTCCGTAACCGCGCGGGCCGGCTATGCATCACCGTGGCGGTCGCGGGCGCGCTGGTAGTGCCGGGCGGCGCGCACGCGGTTGCCGCACGCGACCGAGCACCATTCGCGGCGCGGATGCGTCTTGACGAAGTAGAGCACACAGCCCGGCGCGTAGCAGGCCCGCAGTCGGGCCGCGTCCTCCCCGCCGAGCAGCGCGACCGCCTGCTCGGCGATCTGCGCGAGCCCGTTCGTCACCGGCGGCGGACCCTCGGGCGCGCCCAGCTCGAGTCGGCCGTCCCGCAGCGCGAGGCGGGGCGCCGGGACCTCCGCCGCAGTCGCGTTGACCTGGTCGAGAGCAGCGGCGACGTCGGTGATCGGGGCGGCCGGTAGTCCAGCCCTGCTATCCGCCGTGACGTGGGCGGCGAGCAGCCGGGCGGCGTCGCGGAGGGCGCGCGCCGTCGCCAGCTCGCGCTCGGTCGCGTGCGCGAGCTGGCGGTCGACGCCGACTGCGTCGAGCCACTCGTCCACGTCGGCCGGGGTGCGCAGGTCATCGTGCCGGCCGTCGGCGTCCGCCCAGATCGTGCTCATCAGCCGCACCGACAGCGGCTCGTCGGACAGAACCCAGGAGCGCTCGGCGGCGGCTGACGTGGACATGCCCCGACCTTATCACGGATGAATACGCTTGAATCCGTTAGAAAGATGTGATACGACTCTACCTAACGGATTCTTTAGTTTCTATGCGTTAGACGAAATCTCGGAGGAGGGCCCCGTGACCAAGACCACCGCCCCGGTCGAGCCCGGCCGTCGCCCCGACGTCGGCTTTCACGCGGGCGAGCTGGCCGTCCAGCAGCGAGCGGGCACCTGGGAGGAGGCGGCGCGGCTGTCGCCGATGCTCGACCCGGCCGAGCTGCGGGGCGGGATCGTCGCGTTCCTGGCCGACCGCACGTTCGCGGCGATCACCGCCAGGGACTCCGACGGGCGCCTATGGTCCTCGCCGTTGACCGGCCCGGCCGGCTTCCTCGAGGTCGTCACCCCGACCACGCTCGCGATCCACGCCCGCCTGCCGGAAGGCGACCCGCTGCACCGGCTGCCGGCCGGACAGCAGGTCGGCCTTGTCGTCGTCGAGTTCGCGCAGCGACGCCGGGTCCGGGTCAACGGGACGCTCACCGCAGCCGGCGACGGCACCCTCGCGATCGAGGTCGAGCAGGCCTACGGCAACTGCCCGCAGTACATCCACCAGCGCGTCCTCGCCCAGGACGACGCCGGCCAGCGCGACCCCGCCGACGTCAGGCGGGACGCGGCCTTCTCCCCGGCCGACACCGAGCTGATCCGCGCGGCGGACACGTTCTTCCTCGGCACCACCAACCCCGAGCGCGGCTCCGACACCTCGCACCGGGGCGGCACGCCCGGATTCGTCCGGGTCGAAGGCGACCGGCTCTGGTGGCCCGACTACCCGGGCAACAACCTCTTCAACTCCTTCGGCAACCTCGCCGTCGACCCCGAGGCGTCGCTGCTGTTCTTCGACTTCGACACCGGGCGCACGCTTCAGCTGTCCGGCACGGCCGAGGTCGACTGGGACGCGGCGGGCCGGCCGGGCGACGACGGGCGGACGGGCCGGCGAGCCGTCTTCACGCTGCAGCGGCTGGCGGTGGGCCGCCTGCTCCCCGCGCGCCAGGTCGCGGATACCCCCTACCCGCGCAATCTTCCCCTCACCGACTGATCAGGCTGCGGTCAGGCCAGGGCCGCCCGGACCTCCGCCACCGCACCGCGCTCGCCGCCGGCCTTGATCTAAGCAGAACCGCCTGAACGGTCGCGATCGGCGGGGTCGTATGTTGTCAGCGTGACTGGTCGACATGGGGACGGGCCTTATCTGGATCTGGATCGCGACGCGTGGCGCAGCCTGCGCGCCAGCACGCCGATGTCGCTCACGGCCGAGGGGCTGGATGCGGTGCGCGGATTGGCCGACCCGATCCAGCTGGGCGAAGTCGAGGACATCTACCTGCCGCTGAGCAGGCTGCTGCGGCTCTACTACGAGGCCAGCGCCGGGCTGCGGGAGACGGTGGGGGCGTTCCTTGGCCAGCAGATCCGGCCCGCGCCGTTCATCATCGCGGTCGCCGGCAGCGTCGCCGTCGGCAAGTCCACGACCGCCCGGCTGCTGCAGGCGCTCGTCGCCCAGTGGCCGCAGCGCCCGCACACCGAGCTGGTCACGACCGACAGCTTCCTGCACCCCAACGCGGTGCTCGAGCAGCGCGGCCTGAGCGACCGCAAGGGCTTCCCCGAGTCCTACGACCGCCGGGCGCTGCTGCGCTTCGTCCAGCAGGTGCGGGCGGGCGCACCCGAGGTCACGGCGCCGGTCTACTCGCATCTGGCCTACGACATCCTGCCCGGGCAACGGCAGTGGGTGCGGCGGCCCGATGTGCTGATCCTCGAAGGGATCAACGTGCTCCAGCCCTCTCCGCCTGGCGCGCTCGCGCTGGCGGACTTCTTCGACTTCTCCGTCTACGTCGACGCGCACTCCGCCGATATCCGGCGCTGGTTCCTCAGCCGCCTGCACGCGCTGCGGGAGACCGCGTTCACCGACCCGCAGTCACCGTTCCGTAGGCTCACTCAGGTCAGCGCCGCGGAGGTCGACACGTTCGGCACCAGCGTCTGGACAACGATCAACGAAGTCAACCTGATCGAGAACATCCAGCCCACCCGGGCGAGGGCCACCCTCGTCCTGCACAAGGGGGCCGACCACGCGGTGACGCGCATTCGGCTCCGACGATTCTGAACCACCGAGGAGAGATCGACATGACGGCGCTAAGGCACGTGGCTGCACCTGACGGCGTGGCCGCCGGGCGCGGCTACAGCCAGGTGGTGACCGGGCGGGGCCGACTGGTCGTGGTGAGCGGCCAAATCGCGCAGGACGACCGGGGTCAGCTGGTCGGGCCGGGAGACCCCGCCGCGCAGGCACGGCAGGTGTTCGAGAACCTGGGCCGCTGCCTGGCCGAGGCCGGGGCCGGGTTCGACGACGTGGTGAAGCTGACCATCTTCGTGCTCGACGTCGCCTACCTGCCGGCCGTGCGCGAGGCCCGGGACGCGGTCATCGACACGGCCAGGCCCCCCGCAAGCACGGCGGTCCAGGTGGCCGCGTTGTTCGCCCCCGAACACCTGCTTGAGGTCGAGGCGCTGGCTCTAGTCGACGATTAGCCGCGCCCCCGATTGGCTCTTCCGCCGACCGATCGCAAGCCATAGAGCTCGAGGGTCAGGCCTTGCGGGCGAGGACGAGCAGGCACCGGGGGGCCTGATCCGCGGCCCGGCCAAGCGCCGTCAGGGGGATGACGGTGACCGCGAATCCGGCTGCCGTCAGGTCGCCGCGGAGCGCGGGCAGCGGGCAGGTGCGGTAGTACATGACGAACGGCGGACGCCGGACGGCGTTGCGAGCCCGCATGGCCAGGTCGAACCCGGGCGCTGCCCAGTACCGGGCCGAGGCGACGGGCGGCGGCGCGCCGACCGGGAAGGCGAAGATCCCGCCGGGCCGCAGCGCGCGGTGCACGCCCGCGAACAGCGCGGGCCGCTCGGCGGGCAGGAAGTGGCCGAGGGCGCCGAAGCTGACCGCCAGGTCGTACGCTCCGGCGAAGGGCAGCGCGCGGGCGTCGGCCCGCACCCAGCGGGCATCCGGATGCGCACGGCGCGCCTGCGCGAGCATGCCCGCGCTGAAGTCGACGCCGGTGACCTGCCCCGTGCACAGCGGCTCGAGGACCCGCAGTCCGGCGCCGGTGCCGCAGCACACGTCGAGTCCCGAGCCGAACGGGCCGAGCGGGCGCAGCGCCGCCGCGGTCGCGTCGAGCACGCCGTCGGAGGTGCGGAACGGCGTGCGGTCGAACTTCGCGGCGAGCAGGTCATAGCCGCCCTCGACCGAGGACAGCGCCTGCACCGCGAGTTCACGCAGAGACGGGCCTTGCGGCGAGAACATCGCCCAAGCGTACGTCCCGCCGGTCCCGCGATCAGCCGCCTTGCGTGGCCGGGGCTGGCTCCCGCACGACGGCGACGGCGAGGCCGGCCCGGGCTCCAGCTCGTCGATCGTCAGCACGTCCTCGGGCATCAGCAGGCCGGCCGGCAGCGGGTCATCGCGGCCGGCCGGCCAGCCGGCCGGCCATCAGGACGGTCGCGGCGGCCGCGCAGCGGTAGTCGCCCTGGCAGCGGAGCGTGCTCGCGGCCAGCAGGGCACCGTGCAGGCCGCGCTCGGTGACGCACAGGTAGGTGCGGACCGTCTTGCCGGCCGCGACCGGGCCCAGCCAGCCGCCGTGCTGCTCGGCGATGCCGAGGCAGCGCCGACGGCCGTACGGCGCGGGAGGCGGACGACGGTGGTGCGGTGCCGCTTGGCCGCGGTCAGCCACTCGTTCCCGACATCGCCGCTCGCGGGCCCGTGGCTGCCCTTGAGCGAGACGGTGAAGACCAGCTCCACCTCATCGGCTTCGGGGTGCGGGGCGAGCGGGCCGGCGGCGAGCAGGTTGGTCACGCCGGGGGCGATCCCGGCGTTCATCACCACGGTGCCGCGCGGCCGCTCGGGTTCGCGCAGCAGCCCGGCGGCGGAACTGGCCGCCAGCGCCGAGACGTTGATCAGCAGGCCGCCGCGGTCGAGCACCATGCGCTCGGCGACGACCTGCTTGTCGGGGACGGTGCTGACGATAACGTCGGCCTCGTCGATCACCTTCTCCAGCGTGTCCGGCTCAGCCAGGTCCACCTTGCGGAAACCGGCGGCCGGCCGGCGGCTGGTCAAGATCGTGGTCCAGCCCGCGGCCTCGGCCAATCTTCTCCCTCGGCCACCAGCGTGGCAACCCGGGCGCGCGCCAGCGCGGTGGCGGTGGTCGCGGCATCCGCGCCGGGTTCATCGGCGATGACCAGGCGCTCGGCCTGCTCCATGACGCAGACCGGGACGCCGATGCGGACGATGACCTTGGTGCGCCGCGGCCGTCGGCCGCTTCCCTCCGGGGGCAGCAGCGCTCCCGTGCCGCTGATCCCGACGGGGATCAGCGGCACGCCGACCGCGGCGGCCAGGCGGGCCGCGCCGCAGTGGAAGTCGGCCGTCCGGCCGTCCCTGGACCGAGATCCCTCGGGAAAGATGATCACGTCGTGCCCGGACGCGAGCAGCCGGGCGGCGGCGGCCAGGTCGGCGCTGCCGCCCCCGGTGCGCCGGACCGGGAACGCGGCGCACAGCGCCCGGCAGACGCCGGCCCGACATCCGCCGCGGAACCAGTAGTCCGCCGCCGCGGCGACCGTCGGCCGCCGGCCGGCCGGCAGCGCCGCGATCAGCGCGGCCGTGTCAGCGTGCGATCGGTGGTTGGCCGCGATCACGCACGGGCCGGACGGCAGCGCGGCGACGCCAGCTACCCGGAGGCCACCGGTCAGGGTGAGGACAGTGCGCCACAACGCTCTCCGCGCCACGGCGGCGCCGACGCCGGTCACAGGATCACCGCCAGGGCCAGCGTGACCAGCAGCGAGTCGATGCGGTCAAGCAGCCCGCCGAACCCGGGCAGCCAGCGGCCCGCGTCCTTGGCCCCCGCGCCGCGCTTGACCATCGACTCAAGCAGGTCGCCGAGCGGCGGGCCGACGATGACCGCGACCACGTGCGCGGGGGTGAAGATCTCTTCCCAGCCGCCGCGCAGCGCGGCCATCGCAGCCAGTGCCGCGACCGCGGCCAGCGCCCCGCCGACCGTTCCGGTCCAGCGCTTGGCGGGCGACAGCGGCGACAGCGCCGCCCCGCCGAACCAGCGCCCGGCACACCAGGCGCCGACGTCCGCGACCGAGACCGCGAAGATCAGCGGCAGCGCGGCCGCGTGCAGCAGCACTAGCCCGGTCAGGGCCGCGAGCCACCCGGCGCCGAATACGCCGGCCGCGGCCCGGCGCGCCCCCGCCGCGACGTCGCCGCCGAGCACCGGAACCAGAGCCATCGCCAGCAGCGCGACCGCGAGCGCGCGGCCGAGCTCGGCCGGCATCCGCCAGGCGACAACCGGCAGAACCTGCGCGACCGCCGCGAGCACGGCCGTGTCGGCCGCCCGGAGCTTCACCAGCCGGCCGTACTCGATCGCGCCGGTCAGGCCGAGGCCGGCCGCCAGCAGCGCCGCGCCGGGGGCGCCGAGCCACAGGCAGCCGGCGGCCAGCGGCGCCGACACCATCCAGGTGCGCCACTTGCGCATCACCTCCTCGCTCCGCGACGCCAGTGCGGCCATGCCGCCCAGCGCCAGCGCGCCGGCCAGGCACTCCGCCGTCCCTGCGAGCCCGCTCACCGCGCGGCCCTCGCCGTCCGCGCTAGCCGCGCGAGCCGGACCAGCGCGGTCACGGCCGAGCCGACGGCCAGCGCCGAGAGGAACACGACGGGGAACCCGACCGCCGCCAGCAGCGCCAGCAGCAGGCAGCGCTCGGTCTTGCCGACCGGGCCGCCCTGGATCCGGCCCAGGCCCGCCGCCGCGCCGGCCAGCGCCACCCAGGACGGCAGCGTGGCCGCCAGCGCCGCCGCGAGGACGAGCGCGGGCGGCGCGAACGCGAGGCAGCCGGCCAGCGCGGCCAGCTCGGCGGCGCGGTCACCGACCTCGTTCAGGACCGAGCCGAAGGGAGTGGTCCGGCCGCCCTCCCGGGCGACCGCACCGTCGAGGTTGGCGCAGGCGAGCCTGGCGGCCAGCAGCGCGGCCACCGCCACGGCCGCGGCCGGCCCCGGCCGGAGCACGGCCAGCGCGGCCCCCGCGCCGCCGCCGAAGGCGATCCCCGTCAGCGTGATGGCAGCGGGCCGCACGTTCACGGCGATCAGACGTCGGCGGACCGGCGCCAGCCGGTCCGCGTACCAGGACTTGAAGCTGTACAGGCCGCCCGCGGCGGCGTGCGCGGAAGTGTTCATGACCATCAGCCTCGCGGCCGGCCGCCCGCGCTGCATCGGCGCGCGTACTCAACCGTGAGGCAAAGCTACTCATGAGTAGCCTAGGTCTGCCCGGACTCCCCCGTCAGGCCGTGCTCGATCGCGTAGCGGACCAGCTCGATCCGGTTGTGCAGCTGGAGCTTGCCCAGGGTGTTCTGCACGTGGTTCTGGACGGTGCGGTGCGACAGCGCCAGCCGCGAGGCGATCTGCTTGTAGGACAGCCCGGTGGCGACCATGCGGAGGATCTCGGTCTCGCGTTCCGACAGCCGCGGCGCGTCGCCGCCGTCGGCGGCCGGGGCGGCGGCCAGCCGCCGGAACTCGCCCAGGACGAGGGCGGCGAGGCCGGGGGTGAACACCGCGTCGCCGTCGGCGGTGCGCCGCACCGCGTCGACGAACTCCGCCCGGGCGGAGGACTTGAGCAGGTAGCCGACCGCGCCCGCCTTCACCGCGTCGAGCACGTCCTGCTGCTCGCCGCTGGCGGAGAGCACCAGCACGCGCACGCCTGGGTGGGCCGCGCGCAGGCCGCTGGTCACCTCGACGCCGGACATGTCCGGCAGCTGCAGGTCGAGCACGACGACGTCCGGCCGGGCGGCGCCGGCGACCCGCAGCGCCTGGGCGCCGTCGGCGGCCGTCGCGACGACGTCGTAGCCGGCCTCGGCCAGGTCCCGCGCGACCGCGTCGCGCCACATCGGATGGTCGTCGACCACCATGACCCGAATCGGTCCGCTGCGTCCCACGTCCGCACCTTAAGCCCGTTCCGGCGACCGCGCCACCGATACGCCCGCCCGCCGCGGCAGCCGGAGCGCCACCTCGGTGCCCTCGCCCGGGGCGGAGCTGATGGTGGCCGAACCGCCCAGGTCGCGCAGCCGGCCGCGGATGGAGTGGGTGACGCCGAGCCGTCCGGCCGCGGCCGCCTCGGCCAGCCGGCCGTCCGGGATACCGGGGCCGTCGTCTCTGATCGTCACCGTGACCAGCCCCGGCTCTTCCTCGACGAGCACCCACGCGCGGGCCTGCTCGCCGCCATGGCGCCGCACGTTGTCCAGCGCCGCCCGCATCGCCCTCGCCAGTTCGTCCGCCTCGGTCCTGTCGACCAGCACCGCCTGCGCCGGAACCGACACGGTGACCCGATCGGTCTGGGCCGGCAGCAGCAGCGCGCGCAGGTCAAGCGCCTCCGTCGCGCCCGCCGCCAGCGCGCCCGCCTGGGCGGCCTCGATCCCGCCTCCGACCAGCGCCCGGAGCGCGGCCTCCTGCTGGCCCGCGAGGCGGCCGAGCTCGGCCGCGGTGCCGCCCGCCTCGGCCCCCCTCCGCTGCACCAGCGCCAGCACCTGCAGGACCGAGTCGTGGATGTGGCGGGCCAGTCGTTCCCGCTCCCGGCTGGCCGCCTCGACCTCGGTCGCGTGCTGCCGTTCCGCCTCCACCTCGGCCGCGAGCCTGGCCAGGTGGCCGACGATCACCCCGGACAGCAGCAGCAGCACAACGCCGTTGAGCGCCACGCTGAGCGCGGTGCCGCGGGCCAGCGCGAGATCGCAGCCGGACATGATCACGGCGGTGATCAGGCCGGCCCGCCGGCCGTCGCGAATCGCCCAGGCCAGCACCGGTCCCGCCAGCCAGGTCGCGGTCACCGGCGGCACCCCGCGATGCAGGGCCGACGGGTACTGCAGGGCCGCGGTGCTCAGCAGCAGCGCGGCGGTGACCGCGAAGTCGACGCTGAGCAGCAGCCGGGTGCGACGGTCGGGCCGCGCGTAGGCGACGGTGGTGCCGATCGTCCAGAGCGTCATCACCCCGATGACACCCCACGCCCAGCCCGGCCGGGAGTACATGCTGCGGTCGATGACGGCCAGTCGCACGATCGCGTAGCCGAGGCTGGCGAACCGGAACACCGCCAGCGCCCGCCACAGCGGCTCGGAGCTTCCGCGCTGGCTCGGGATGCCCCGCCGGCCAGCGGTCCCGGTCCGGCCGTCCCACCACGCGCTCGCTGGCCCCACGGTGCGAAACCCATCTACTCGGCGGACTATTCACCATTCTGCCCTAATTGTTTCCGGCCGGCTTTCCTTGGCTGAATGCAAAGGAGTCCGGATGGTTGAGGCCGCGCCCGCCCGTGGTAGAGGTAAGTCATGACTGTCGGCGGCGCGACGACGATGCGGGCGTGGGTAGTCGACCGCCAGGCGCCGGTGGAGACCAGCCCGCTGCGGCACGTGCAGAAGCCGGTGCCGGCCCCGGCGCCAGGCGAGCTGCTGGTCCGGGTGCTGGCCTGCGCCGTCTGCCGGACCGACCTGCACGTCATCGAGGGCGACCTGCCGGTCCACCGCGAGCACGTCACGCCCGGCCACATGGTGGTCGGCACGGTGGCGGCGCTCGGCGAGGGGGCCGGCGACTACGCGGAAGGCGACCGGGTGGGCGTCGCCTGGCTGCGGCACACCGACGGGACGTGCCGCTACTGCCGCCGCGGGAACGAGAACCTCTGCCCCAACTCGCTCTACACCGGCTGGGACGCCGACGGCGGCTACGCGGACTACACGACCGTTCCCGCCCCGTTCGCTTACCGGCTGCCGGCCGACGTCGACGACGTCGAGCTGGCGCCGCTGCTGTGCGCCGGGATCATCGGCTACCGGGCGCTGCTGCGCGCGTCGCTGCCGGAGCACGGCCGGCTCGGACTGTACGGGTTCGGCGACAGCGCTCACCTGACCGCCCAGGTCGCGCTGGCCCAGGGCGCCACCGTGCACGCCCTGACCCGGGGCGAGTCGTCCCGGCGGCTGGCGCTCGAGCTCGGCGCGGCGTCGGCCGGCGGCGCCTACGACGCGCCGCCGGAACCGCTCGACAGCGCGATCCTGTTCGCGCCGGTCGGGGACCTGGTCCCGGTCGCCATGCGGGCGCTCGACCGCGGCGGCGTCCTCGCCGTGGCCGGGATCCACCTGACCGACACCCCGCCGCTGAACTACGAGCGGGAGCTGTTCTACGAGAAGGAACTGCGCAGCGTCACGTCCAACACCCGGCAGGACGGGCGGGAGTTCCTGGCGCTGGCCGCGCGGTACCACGTGCGGGCCACCACGCACATCTACCCGATGGCGCAGGCCCAGCAGGCGCTGCAGGACCTGAAGGCCGGCGCCTTCGACGGGGCAGCCGTTCTCGTCAACGACTAGCCCGTCGGAGGCTCGCCGACAGCGCCCGATCTCCTCGACCATTGTCGAATTCATGTCCGGCGACGCCGCCGCGCGTCGCGCCTGACGGAATCCTTATTCAGTGCGCAATTTGCCAATTGTCTATACGCACTGTTCGGGCTTGGCCCCGAGTGACACTAGGTGCCCGCTGTTTACGTTGCGGCGCGGTTCCTGTACGGTGTCACCCGAAACCCCTGAAACTGGACTAGAACTCTCTATAATCTGCCAAATGCCAACTGCCCGGAGATATGATGAGTGACCGTACCATGCCGCCTGTCGCGACAAGTGTCGCGCCCGCGCGCCTTGAGCCTGACGCGATCAGCGTCGCGCAGGATACGCTGATTGGGCTGGCCGATACCGGGCCAACGGTGTCGATATCTTTCAGCCTGGTCCTGCTTATCTCGGCTACCGCCTACGGGGCGCCGCTGATCCTGCTGATAACGGCGATTCCGATGCTGATCATCGCGAACGCCTATCGGCGGCTGAACCTGTGGAACGCCAACTGCGGCGCGTCGTTCGAGTGGGTCGGGCGGGCGATCAACCCGTATCTCGGCTACATGACCGGATGGCTGATGCTGGCCGGCACGCTGTTTGGCACCCTGACGCCGGTTACCGCGGTCGGCCCCTCGGTCCTGGCCGTATTCAACCAGCCGGCCAACAGCAAGTGGCCGAACATCGCCATTGCCACGGGCCTGATCGTGGTGATGGGGGCTATCTCCGTCATCGGCATCAGAATGACGGCGCGCACCCAGGTGGTCATCGGGATCATCGAGTACGCGATCCTCATTGTCCTCGCGGTGTGGGGCCTGACGTGGGTCCTCGGTCACCACGCGGGCACCGTTCACATCACCTCGGGCTGGTTCAGCCTGCACGGCATCGGCGGCCAGGGCAGCCTGGTCGGGGGCTTCCTGATCACCGTGTTCATGTTCAGCGGCTGGGACGGCACGCTCTACGTCAACGAGGAAGTCAAGCACCGGCGGGAGAACCCGGGCCGGGCGGCGATGATGGCGGTGGGCGTCGCGGCGGTCCTGTTCATCCTCGCGCAGATCGGCCTGCAGGGCGTGGTCTCGTACAACAAGCTCAACAGCAACAGCACCTCGGTGCTCGTGTACCTGGGCGACACGCTGACCGGGCACAGCTACGGCGGCCAGATAGCCGCCCTCGCGCTCGCCCTGTCGGTGATCGCCGCGACCGGGGTCGGAATTGTGCTCAGCGCGCGGATCGCCTACGGCATTGCCAGCTACCGCGCGCTGCCGGAGAGTCTGGCCAACGTTTCCCAGCGGTTCAGGACGCCCGCCGTGGCGACCGTCGTTGCCAGCCTGATCCTGCTCGCGCTCGGCTGGGTGTACCTGCTGACGACCTCGGTGCAGAGTGCTTTCAGCTACGTGCTGAACAACACGGGAATCCTCTACGCCACGTTCTACTGCATCACCGCGCTCGCGGCGATCGTTTACTATCGGCGCCGCGTGCTCAGCAACCTCAGCGATGCGATCACCCTCGGCCTGCTGCCGCTGGCCTCGATTGTCTTCCTCGGCTTTGTCGCGATCAAGTCGATGCTCTCCGCGCCGGCCGCGCAGAATTACTCGCTCCTCGGCTTCCTCGTCGTGGGCCTGGTCCTGATGCTGATCGCCCGGTTCGTATGGAAGTCGTCGTTCTTCGGGACCAGGCGCGAGAGCTGGACGCCGGGTAACAAGGCGTAGAACTCCGCACGCTAGTCAAGCGGCGGCCCGGCCCCTGCACAGGGACCGGGCCGTTCGCCGTTGCGCTAGGAACGGACGAGGTCCGCCACGCGGGCCAGGTGGCGGGGGTCGCAGCTGACGGAGAACGTGGTCAGGACGGTCTGCTTCCAGCGCTGGATCTCGTCGGCGATCTTGGCCCACGGACCGATCAGGGCGACGTCCTCCACCAGAGCGGTGGGGACCGCCGCGATCGCGCCCTGCTTGTCGCCCGCCAGGTAGGCGTCCTGAATGGTCTTGGCCTCGGCCTCGTAGCCCATCCGGGCGAAGACCTCGTGGTGGAAGTTGACGCCGCGGGCGCCCATCCCGCCGATGTAGAGGGCGAGGGTGGGCCGCAGCCGGTCGGCGGCGCGCTCGAGGTCGTCATCGGGGACGATCGCAAGCGGGCCGCCGACGACGTCGAAGGTGCCGGCCGCGTGCCGGGCGCCGGGGCGGGCGAAGCCATCGGCCAAGGCGGCGGCGTAGAAGTCGTTCATCGCGGGCGAGAAGAAGATGACGTTCCAGCCGTCGGCGATCTCGGCCGCCAGGGCGACGTTCTTGGGCCCCTCGGCGCCGAGGTAGATCGGGATCTCGGTCCGGTACGGGTGCAGGATCGATCGCAGCGGCTTGCCAAGACCGGTGCCCGCCTGCAGCGGGAGCTGGTAGTGCCTGCCGTCGTAGCTGACCGGCTCGCCGCGGGCGATGACCAGCCGCAGGATGTCGATGTACTCGCGGGTGCGCTCGAGCGGCCGGGGGTACGGCTGGCCGTACCAGCCCTCCACCACCTGCGGGTTGCTGGTGCCGATCCCGAGCAGCACCCGGCCGCCGGTGAGGTGGTCCATGGTCATCGCGGTCATCGCCAGCGTGGTCGGCGGGCGGGCCGACAGCTGCGAGACCGAGGTGCCGAGCTGGACCCGCGAGGTCCGCGACCCCCACCAGGCGAGCGGCGTCCACGCGTCGCTGCCGTAGGCCTCGGCCGTCCAGACCTGGTCGAACCCGAGGCGCTCGGCCGCGTCGAACAGGTCGGCCGCGCCCGCCGGCGGCCCGGCGCCCCAGTAGCCGGAGACGACGGCGGTCCTCACCGCAGCCGGTCCAGCGCCTCGCCGGTCTCCCGCACGAGCGTCGCGATCACGTCCGCGACCGGTCGGATCTCGGTGATCCGGCCGACGATCTGCCCGGCCGGCATCGGCACCACGTCCGGCGCGCCCGCGCGCATGAGCCGCTGGTGCGCCTGGGCCACGAGCACGTTCTGCAGCGGCATCGGCAGCGGCGCGGGGGCGCCCGGCTGCTCCCAGGCGGCCGTCCAGCGGTTCCGCAGCAGCCGGGCGGGCTTGCCGCTGTAGATCCGGGAGCGGACGGTGTCGGACGAGGTGGCGGCCAGCAGCGCCTGCTGGACGGCGGGGGCGCTGGTGGTCAGCTCGTACTCCTGGGTCAGCAGCCAGGCCGACCCCATCCAGACGCCGGCCGCGCCGAGCGCGAGGGCGGCCGCGATCTGGCGGCCGCAGCCGATCCCGCCCGCGGCCAGCACCGGCACCCGGTCGCCGACCGCGTCGACGATCTCAGGGATCAGCACCATGCTGCCGATCTCGCCGGTGTGCCCGCCGGCCTCGTATCCCTGGGCGACGACGATGTCGACCCCGCCCGCGACCTGGTCGCGGGCGTGCTGCGCCTTGCCCGCCAGCGCCGCCACCAGCATGCCGCGGTCGTGGGCGCTGGCGATGACGTCGGCCGGCGGCGGGCCGAGGGCGTTGGCGATCAGCCGGGCCGGGTGCGCGAGCGCGACCTCGACGTGCTTGCGCGCGATCGAGTGCAGCCAGCCGATCACGCCCTCGCCGCCGGGCGCCCCGTCCGGCAGCGGCGGCACCCCGAGCTCGAGCAGCGTCCGCTCGACGAAGTCCCGGTGCCCGGGCGGTATCAGCTCTTCCAGGTCCCTGACGGCGCCCTCGGCCGGCATCCGGGCGGGCATGACCACGTCCACGCCGTAGGGCCGTCCGTCGGTGTTGGCGTCCATCCAGTCGAGCACCGCGTCCAGCTCGGCCGGGTCGTTGAACCGGACGCAGCCGAGCACGCCCAGCCCGCCGGCCCGGCTGATCGCGGCGGCGACGTGCTCGGACGGGGTGAACCCGACGATCGGGTGCTCGATGCCGAGCAGCTCGCAGATCGGCGTCCGCACGGTCACGGCGCCCTTTCTGCCTGGGCCGGGGTGGCGGGCGGATGCTCGGCGACGTACTGCCGGGCCCAGCCGTAGTCGGCCTTGCCCGATACGGTGCGGCCGACCGCGTCGACGAACCAGACCGTGCGCGGCGCCTTGTAGCCGGCCAGCCGGCCGTGCACGTGCGCCTCGAGCGCGGCCGGGTCGGCGGCGCCGCCGGGGCGGAGCTGGACCAGCGCGGCCACCCGCTGGCCGAGGCGGTCGTCGGGCACCCCGATGACGAGGGCGTCGAACACGTCCGGATGCGACTTCAGCGCGCCCTCGACCTCCTCCGGGTAGACCTTCTCGCCGCCGGTGTTCACGCAGGTGTTGCCCCGGCCGAGCATGGTGATCGCGCCGTCCGCCTCGACCCGCGCCCAGTCCCCAGGCACCGCGTAGCGCCGGCCGTTCACCTCGGTGAACATCTCGGCCGTCTTGACCGGGTCCTTGTAGTAGCCGAGCGGTATGTGCCCGCCCCGCGCGAGCTTCCCGGTCTGCTCCAGGCCGCACACCGCGCCGGCCTCGTCGATCACGATCACGTCGGGCCCGGCGTTGACGGTGGGCCCGCCCCGGTGCTCGTCGTCGACGTTGACGAACGCGAGGCCGGCGAAGCCGGTCTCGGTCGAGCCGATCGCCTCGCTGAGGTACGCGTTGGGAAGCGCCTTGGCGCACGCCTCCTTGACCGCGGGCGAGAACAGCGCCGCGGTGGAGTTGAGCGAGATCAGCGAGGAGGTGTCGTAGTCGCCTTCGGCGAGCGCCTCCATCAGCGGCCGCGCCATCGCGTCGCCGATGATCGACAGCACGTTGACCTGGTGCCGCTGCACCGCCGCCCAGACCGCGTGCGGATCGAACTTGGGGAGGATCACGGCCGTGTCCCCGATGAACAGGCTGGCCAGGGTGGCGACCATGGCGGCGCCGTGGATGAGCGGCGCGGGCGCCATCCGGACCATGCCGTCGTCCTCGGCCCCGGTGCGGGACTGCGACCACTCGTCGTCGAGGGTCTCGCCGGTGACGAAGTCGATGCCGCCGCCGAGCGTGCGCCAGATGTCCTCGTGCCGCCACATGACGCCCTTCGGGTGCCCGGTGGTCCCGCCGGTGTAGATGATGTAGATGTCGTCGGCGCTGCGCGGGCCGAAGTCGCGCGCGGCCGACGCGGCCAGCACCGCGTCGCCGTAGTTGCCGCCGATCGTCGTCCTCGGCAGACCCGGCGACACCACCGCGTCGACGATCGGCGCTAGGGCCTGGTCGTGGACGAGGGCGCACAGGTCGGAGTCGCGCAGGTGGTACGCGAGCTCGTCGGCCAGGTAGCGGAAGTTGATGTTGATGGCCACCGCCCGGAGCTTGATCGCCGCCAGCAGCGTGGCCACCGCCTCGACCGAGTTATGGGCGTAGAGGCCGACGTGACCGCCGGGGCCGACGCCCTGGGCGGCCAGGTGGTGGGCCAGCCGGTTGGCCTCTTCTTCGAGCTCGCTGTAGGTGACCTGCAGGTCGCCGTAGATCAGCGCGACCCGGTCAGGGAACGTGTCGGCGGCGTGCTCGAAGATATCGGCCATATTCAGTGCCATGGGTAGAAACTAGAACGTGTTACTGTTCAGGGCAATAGGTAAGCCGGGACGGCGGGCGGGAAAGACACCATGAGCGACTTGCCCCATGCGCTGATTGAGCAGCGCGGACACGTTCTTATCGTCACGATGAACCGGCCGGAGGCGCGCAACGCGCTCAGCCCGTCGATGATGGCGCTGATGCGGCAGGCGTGGGACCAGGTCGACGCCGACCCCGGCATCCGGGTCTGCGTGCTGACCGGGGCGGGCGGCGCGTTCTGCGCGGGGGCTGACCTCAAGGCGATGACCAGCGATCATCCCGGCTCGCGGCTGGGCGACTTCGACCTGTCGGTGATCGAGCCGCTGCTCAAGGGGCGGCGGCTGACCAAGCCGCTGATCGCGGCGGTGGAGGGGCCGGCCATCGCCGGCGGGACCGAGATCCTGCAGGCGTGCGATATCCGGGTCGCGGGCGAGAGCGCGCGGTTCGGCGTGTCTGAGGCGCGCTGGGGGCTGTTCCCGCTGGGCGGGTCGGCGGTCCGGCTGCCGCGGCAGATCCCCTACACCCTGGCGGCCGACCTGCTGCTGACCGGGCGGCATATCAAGGCGCCTGAGGCGCTGTCGATGGGGCTGATCGGCCACGTCGTCCCGGACGGGCAGGCCCTGGCCAGGGCGCTGGAGATCGCCGACGCGATCGCCGCCAACGGGCCGGTGGCGGTGCGCGCGATCCTGGCGACGATGCGGGAGACCGAGGGCATGGCGGAGAACGACGCCTTCAAGATCGAGGCCAAGCTGGGGGCGGCGGTGTTCGCCAGCGACGACGCGCGGGAGGGGCCGCGCGCGTTCGCGGACAAACGGGGGCCGGAGTTCCGGGACGCGTGAACGGCGGGGAGTCGCCCGGGCCCGTTCGAGAAAATTGATTTGTCTTTATATCGACTTATCGCGCGCGGCCCAGTACGGATCTCGCAGCCGCCGCTTGTACAGCTTCCCGTTGGGGTCGCGCGGCAGCTCGGCGACGTAGTCGATCGTGCGGGGCAGCTTGAACTTGGCGATCCGGCCATCGAGGAAGCCGAGCAGCTCGGCGGTCAGCTCGGGGCCGGGGGCGACCCCGTCGGCCGGCTGCACCACCGCCTTGATCTCCTCGCCCCACTCCTCGTGCGGGATGCCGAAGACGGCGACGTCGGCGACCGCCGGGTGGCAGGACAGCTCTGACTCGATCTCGGCCGGGTAGATGTTGACCCCGCCCGAGATGATCATGTCGCCCTTGCGGTCGCACAGGTAGAGGTAGCCGTCGGCGTCGAGGTAGCCGATGTCGCCGACGGTGAACATGCCCCGCGCGCGGGACGCGAGCGTCTTCTCCCGGTCCTTGTGATACTCGAACGTGGAGGCGCCCATCCGCAGGTAGACCAGGCCGGGCTGGCCGGCCGGGGCGTCGTCGCCGCTGTCGTCGAGGACCCGGACCTCGGAACCAGGCCAGGCGGCGCCGACCGATCCCGGCCGTTCGAGCCACTCCCGGGCGGTGATCACGCTCCCGCCGCCCTCGGTCGCCGCGTAGTACTCGACCACGACCGGCCCCCACCAGTCGAGCATCCGCCGCTTGACCTCCTGCGGGCACGGCGCGGCGGCGTGGATCATGCAGCGCAGCGAGCTGACGTCGTATTGGGCGCGGACCGCGTCGGGCAGCGCCAGCAGCCGCTTGAACTGCGTCGGCACCATGTGGCTGCTGGTCACCCGGTGCCGTTCGACCAGCGCGAGCAGGGTTTCCGGGTCGAAGCGGTCCATCAGCACGACCGGGTGGCCGAGCGTGATGGAGATCGTCGCGAAGTTCAGCACCGCCGTGTGGTACAGCGGCGAGCAGCACAGGTGCACGTGGCCGTCGTACGGCTTGAGCCCGAAGATGCCGAAGAACCAGGTCGTGAACGGCGGCACCGCGTCCGGGTCCTCGCCCGTCAGCGCCCGGCGCACGCCCTTGGGGCGGCCCGACGTGCCCGACGTGTACAGCATCGGGGCGCCGGCCGTGCGCTCGGCCGGGCGGCCGGAGTCGCCGGCCCCGAGCTCGGCCAGCGGGGCGAAGCCGGGGACGTGACCGACCGAGAATCTGGCGTTCGCGCCGATCCCGGCGAGGTCGGCCGCGGCCGCCGCGACGCCCGCGAACCGCTGGTGGGCGATGAACGCGCCCGCCTCGCTGTCGCCGAGGATGTAGGCGACCTCGGCCGCGGTCAGGTGCCAGTTGACCGGGACCACGTAGAGCCCGGTCTGCATCGCGGCGAAGAACAGCGCGAGCGCGTCGGCGCCGTTGGGCAGCATCCCGGCCACGGTCGCGCCGGGGGCGAGCCCGAGCGCCTGCAGGCCCCGCCCGATTTGGTCGGCGCGGGCGGCCAGCTCGGTGTAGCTGACCACGGTGCCGTCGGGCTCGATCACCGCCGCCCGGTCCGGGTCATGCGCTGCGATGGTCCACAAGCCGATGTCGCTCACGGGCCCAATCTAGAACGCGTTCTCAGTTGGGACAAGCAA
>Ga0208220_1000333_pt1 | contig 19850 bp, 20 predicted proteins | sample NGESurdeep092012_9_FD_184484 | JGI IMG/M metagenome (GOLD analysis project Ga0208220, IMG submission 184484) | Arctic peat soil microbial communities from Barrow, Alaska - NGEE Surface sample F53-1 deep-092012 (SPAdes) | ecosystem: Environmental > Terrestrial > Soil > Wetlands > Peat ...
CCAAGGATCGCCAGCCGATCGTCTACAACCACCGGGAGGAGCCCGACCTGCTCGGGGACAACGACTCGACCGAGATGCCCGGGTTCAGCTGCTTCCTGCGCGACGGCAACCGGGTCTTCCACACGTACTCGACCTGGGCACGCGGCACCGACATCACCGGCAGCGCCTACTCGTTCCTCGACCTGACCGCGCTCGGCCGGTCGGAGGAGTGGGAGGAGCCCAAGGGCCGCGCGCCGAAGCCGCACGGCGCGGACCCGACGTTCAGCGACTGAGGCGCGAAGACGAGTTCACCGAGCTCGCCGCCGCCTACCAGGCGGAGCTGCGCGCCCACTGCTACCGCATCCTCGGCTCGGTCCACGACGCCGAGGATGCGCTGCAGGAGGCGCTGGTCCGCGCGTGGAGGGGCATCGACCGCTTCGAGGGGCGCGCGTCGGTCCGCTCGTGGCTGTACGCGATCGCCAGCAACACCGCGCTCGACATCGCCCGGCACCGATCGCGCCGGGAGTTCGCGGTCGACATGGGGGCGCCTGGGCGACGCGCGCACCAGGAAGCTCGTCCGCCAGTACGCGGACGCGATGGAGAACGGCGACATCGTCGCCCTGGTCGGCCTGCTCACCGAGGACGTGACCTGGTCGATGCCGCCGGTCCCGACCTGGTACCGGGGGCTCGGGCCGGTCCGGGACTTCCTGCTCAGGTACCCGCTCACCGATCGCTGGCGGCACCGCCCGACCGGGGCCAACGGCCAGCCGGCGGTGGCCGGCCACGTGTACGACGAGGACGTCGGCCGGTTCATCCCGGCCTCGATCGACGTGCTCACGCTCTCCCCCGACGGCGGCAGGATCGCGGCCGTGACCGGGTTCCTGACCGCCGACCTGATCGGCCCCGAGGGCGCCGGGAGCTGGATCTCGGGCGCGGAGCTGTTCGCCCGCTTCGGCCTGCCCGCCGATCCGCCGGAGCCCGGCGATTGAGGCGGAGCCCGGGTCCGTTCGGAAGAAAAAGATCTTGAACTTCACGAACTTTCTGGTCGAACGGACCCGGGCGACTCTCCCGGTTACATTGAACGCTAGGCTCGGATGAAAGCTAGTTTCATCTACCGAGGAATCGCCGGAAGGGACGCCTGGCGTGGAGTTCATCGGCGGCCTGACGTACGCCGCCCCGCTCGGGTTCCGCCCGCTGCTGCTCGACCTGTACCTGCCCGCCGGGCGCGATCTCGCTCCGCTGGTCGTGTTCATGCACGGCGGCGGCTGGCTGCGGGGCGACCGGTCGATGGTCAGCCCATCGTTCGCGTCGTGGCGGCCCGGGCCCCTGGAGCGGCTGGCGGCGGCCGGGTTCGCGGTCGCCTCGGTCGACTACCGGCTCAGCGGCGAGGCGCGCTTCCCGGCCCAGCTCGAGGACGTGTCGGCCGCGGTCGACTGGCTGGCCGGGCACGCGGGTGAGTACGGCTTCGACGCGGGCCGGATCGTGCTCTGGGGCGAATCGGCCGGGGCGCACCTGGCCGCCCTGCTCGGGCTGCGGTCGCCGGGGCCGTCGGTGCGCGGGGTCGTCGACTGGTACGGGCCGGCCGACCTGGCCGCGCTGCAGGAGCAGGTCGGGGCGGCGGGCGCGCTCACCGGGGACCCGCTCGACACCCGCGAGGCGCGGCTGCTCGGCGCCCCGGTGGCCGACGTGCCCGAGCTCGCCCGCGCGGCCAGCCCGATCACCCACGTCCGGGCGGGGGCGCCGCCGTTCCTGATCGCGCACGGCACCGCCGACCGGGCGGTTCCGTTCGGGCAGAGCGAGGCCCTCGCGGCGGCCCTGGCCGAGGCCGGGGCGGATGTCCGGCTCGAGGCGGTCCACGGCGCCGATCACATGTGGGCCGGCGTGGACGACCTGACGCCGTTGTTCGACGCCGTGGTGGCGTTCGCGCGCGAGGTCGCCGGCGGCTAGGCCGGCTGGCTCATTTCTGGCTGCTTGTGGGCGCGGCCGCCCTGTACGATCCACTCGAGGTTGGCGGCGTCCTGCAGCAGGCTGACGTCCTCGGCCGGGTTGCCCCGCACCACCAGCAGGTCCGCCAGGTAGCCGGGGGCGAGCAGCCCGAGCTCGTCGCCCATGCCCATCAGCTGGCCGCCGAGCCGGGTGGCGGCGGTGAGGGCCTCGACCGGGCTGTAGCCGAGCAGGTCGACGAAGAGCTGCAGGTCGCGGACGTTGCGGCCGATCGGGTTGTTGGGGAAGCCGTAGTCGCCGCCGGGCAGGGCGCGGATGCCGCGGCGGCGGATCTCGGGGTAGATCTCGGTCATCGCCTCGAGCGCGGCGACCGAGCCCATCATCGTAGCCGCCGCCCGGTCGATCCCGTACTCCGCGCCCTCGTCGAGCAGGATCGCGGCGTTGCGCTCGGCCCGGGCGAGCTCCGCCTCGATGCCCTCGATGTGGTGGAAGAAGCTGACGTCGAGCGGCGGGTTGAACGACGGGTCGATGTGACCCACGGCCGACGGGAACGTAAGGTGCGCGTGCGACTCGATCAGCCCGGGCATGATCGTGCGCCCCGCGATGTTCACCACCCGGGCCGGGCCGTGGTCCTCGCGCCAGCCGGAGCGGACCTCGACGATGCGGTCGCCGTCGACGACCACCTCCCCGGGGGCGGGTCGGCGCCGCTCGCGTCGAACACCGCCCCGCCGGTGAACACGGTCCGTTCCATCGCCAGCTCCCCGTTCGGTCTATTACTTTCGCTCTGGGAGAGCAACTTTCAATAATCAGCTTCCTGTGAGTTCCCCCGCTGCGCTTTGCCCTGTCAACCGCGCCGCCTGGTCGGCGCCGGCCGGACGGCGGGTGAACTCCGCGGTCCAGTTGGCCTCCCAGGTCTGTCCGCCGTCGGGCGAGAAGGCCTGCTCCCAGCGGGCGGAGTCGGCGGTGATGTGCGACCAGGTGAAGCGGACCCGGATCGCCCGGCCGTCGAGCACCTCGTCGGCGTAGAACAGGCCGACGCCGTTCTCGAAGCGGCCGGTGACCGGCGGCACCCCGAGGATCCCGTCGCGGCTGTTGGCCCAGAAGATCGACCAGTCGCCGGTCGCCACGTCCCTGAGCCTGACCGTGAGCCCGGTGAAGCCCTGCTCGGGGAACGCCACCTCGTCTATGTTGCCTGCGCCGCCGAAGACCGACCAGCAGCGGGTGACCGACTTCATCTCGTACCACTCGTCGCAGTCGGCCAGCCACGCCTGCCTGCGCCGCTGGATGCCGTCCCACTCGCCGACGAGGAAGTCGAAGTCGCCGCTGCCGTGATTGTTCCGTGTGGATGTCATGTCCCTGACCGTAGATCGCAACCCTGACACGTATTGTCAGGGTTATGCGCGCGAGCCGGCTTGTTTCGATTCTGCTGCTGCTGCAGACCCGCGGGCGGCTGACTGCGCCCCAGCTCGCGGCCGAGCTCGAGGTGTCGGTGCGGACGATCTACCGCGACGTGGAGTCGCTGAGCGAGGCGGGCGTGCCGATCTACGGCGACGCCGGCCCGGCGGGCGGCTACCAGCTGCTCGGCGGCTACCGGACCCGGCTGACGGGGCTGACCGCCGCCGAGGCGGAGGCGCTGCAGTTCGCCGGGATGCCGGGCCCGGCGGCCGAGCTCGGCCTGGGCACGGTGCTGGCCACGGCCCGGCTCAAGCTCGACGCGGCGCTGCCGCCGGAGCTTCGCGAGCGGTCGGCCCGGATCGCCGAGCGGTTCTTCCTCGACGCGCCGGGGTGGTATCACGACGGCGATTCCTCGCCCCACCTCGACGCGATCGCCGACGCGGTCTGGAACCAGCGGCGGATCGAGGTCCGCTACCGCCGCTGGGTCGCGCCGACCGACGTGACCCGGATCCTTGAGCCGCACGGGATCGTGCTCAAGGGCGGCAAGTGGTACGTGGTGGCCGTCTGCGACGGGGCGCTGCGGACCTACCGCATCAGCCAGGTGCTGAGCCTGACGCCGCTGGCGGAGGAGTTCGAGCGGCTGGCGGGGTTCAGCCTGCCCTCGTACTGGGCCGCGCATATTCTGCGGTTTCGGGAAGGGCTGCAGCAGGGCGAGGCCACGATCCGGCTGTCGCCGGAGGGGCGCTCGCGGGCGCGGGACCTGCTCAGCCAGGCGGTGACGGCGGCGGTCGACGCGACCGCGGTGCCGGACGAGGGCGGCTGGGTCACGGCGGTGGTCCCGATCGAGTCGCTGCCGCACGCGCAGTCCTCCTTCCTCGGCCTCGGGGCCGAGGTCGAGGTGGTGGAGCCGGAGAGCCTGCGCGTGCGGATGGCGGACGCGGCGGCGGGCATGGCCCGGTTGTACGCTGGTTAGCGATCGACGGCGGGCGTTAGGCGCCCATCGTCAGGGACGGTCAGCGCGCGCTGGGGGGCCTCCTGGCGACGGCGCGGCTGCGCAGCGCGCGGGAGACCTCGGCCAGGGAATTGACGGTGAAGTCGGCCCCCTGGACCATGCCCGGCGGCGTGTACTCGGTGCAGACGGCGACCGTGCGCATGCCTGCCCTGCTGGCGGCGGCCACGCCGGCCGGGGAATCCTCGAACACGACGCACCGCGCGGGTTCGGCTCGCAGTTGGCGCGCGGCGAGCAGGAAGATCTCGGGATCGGGCTTGCCCGCGGCCACCATGTCACCCCCGACCACGCGATCGAAGTAGCGCCTGATGCCGATCGTGTGCAGGCAGGTCTCGACCCACCGAGCGCGCGACGACGACGCCACCGTGAGCGGCAGCCCGCGGGCGGTCAGCCAGTCGAGCAGGTCGATCGCGCCGGGGGCGGCAGTCGCGTGCTTTCTGTAGGCGGCCAGCACGTGGGCGTCGAAGCGCAGGACGTAGTGCTCCTGCGGCCGGGTCAGACCGCGCGTCGTGCGCAGGTCACGCCACATGTCCTCATCGGTCGTGCCGAGGTAGCGGGTGTACTCCGCCAGCGAGAGCGGAGGACGGCCGTCCTCGATCAGCACGGCGTTCGCGGCGCGGTGGTGCAGCGGCTCGGAGTCGAGCAGGACGCCGTCCATGTCGAAGATCACCGCCTGCGGGGTGAGCGCCTGCGGCCCGGCCGGGCGCCGGGGCCGGGTGTTGGCGAGCGCGTTCACATGCCGCTCCCGCCGGGCTGGAGCGTTCGGCTCGCCGCGAAGGCGCTTGCCTCGGTGTCGCTTCCCGCCTCGTCCTTCGGCAGCTGCGTGACCAGGGGCGGCTCGAGGGCGTAGGCCCGCAGGCGCTTGGGGTACAGCGACCGGATGTCCTCGCGCGGGTGGTCCATGTAGAGGGCCGGGATCAGCTCGTCGACGGGGATCAGCCCGCGTTCGAACCCGCAGCCCCGCACCGCGTCAAGCCCGGACGGGCTGAGCAGGTAGCCGAACGTGCAGTAGCTGTAGCCGGGGCGGACGATGCCCTCGGTCACCGCGTGATCCTCGCCGTCGAGCGCCCACCGCCCCAGGTAGAGCAGATCCCAGTGCGGATCGATCGCCGACAGCAGCCTTAGCCGCAACTGGAGCCGTACGGCACAGTGACCGGTGAGGACGGCGTCGTCCTCCAGGATCAGCGCCGGGTCGGCAGCGTCGGCGGCGGCCTGCTGCCAGCACATCCAGTGGCTGACCGCGCAGCCGATCTCGCCGAGCTTGAGCGGCCGGCTCCACCACGGGTTGTCGCTCGGGACCTCCCACGGGTAGAGCTCGAAGCCGGGCAGGTCGTCGGGGTCGATGGCCTGCCCGTCCATCGGGCCGTCCCAGTCCGAGGTGAACTGGACGTCCCACGCGCTGGGGAGCACGCGCTCCATCCGCGCGCGCCGGTCGGGGCGGCGCTTGAGGTTGACGACGTAGGTCTTCAGGCGCTGGGTGGTCATGCCGCCCTCCCTCGGGTGATCAGGTCGGCTTCGAGCTCGCCGATCACGGCGTCGAGCCGGTTCACGAGGAAGCCGAGCTCGCTGCGGGTGACGCACAGCGGCGGGGCGATGAAGAACACGTTCCCGGCCCGGCCGAGGAGACCGTGCCGTTCCATCAGCAGCCCCGCCCGGCGCGCGAGCCCGGCCTCCTTCGGGAACGGCTCCTTGGTGGCGCGGTTGGCGACGATCTCGACCGCGCAGATGAGGCCGAGCCCGCCGCGGACCTGACCGACGATGTTGTGCCGGTAGAGCCTCTGCAGGCGGCCGAAGAGGTAGCCGCCCATGTCGGCCGCGTTCCGCACCAGGAGCTCGCGCTCGAGAATGTCCAGGTTCGCGAGCCCGGCGGCGCACGACACCGGGTTCCCGCCGAAGGTGATGCGGTGGTTGAAGGCGGCCTCGGCCGGGCCGGTGAAGGCGTCGGCGACGTGCTTGGCCGCGATCGCGGCCCCGATCGGCACGTAGCCGCTCGTCAGGGCCTTCGCCACTACGGTGATGTCCGGCACGACCCCCCAGTGCTCGCATCCGAACATCCGGCCGGTGCGGCCGAACCCGGTGATCACCTCGTCGCAGATGAGCAGGACGCCGTACCGGTCGCAGATCTCGCGCACCGTCGGCCAGTACTCCGGGTGCGGGATGTGCACGCCGGCCGAGGCGGAGACCGGCTCGCCGATCACGGCGGCCACGGTGTCGGGTCCCTCGTTGAGGATCGCCCGCTCGATCTCGCGCGCGCATTCGAGGTCGCCCCGGCCGTCGGCCCCGCCGAACGGGTTGCGGTACTGGTCGGGTCCCTGCACGCGCACCCCGCCGTAGGGAAGCGGCCCGTACTCGGCGCCGTTGTTGCCCCCGCCGCCGCCGAGGCTGAGGGACCCGTGGGTCGCGCCGTGGTAGGAGCCGCGGCGGCTGATGAACTTGTAGCGGCCGGCCTCGCCCCGGTTGCGATGGAACTTCTTCGCCATCTTCATCGCGGTCTCGACCGCTTCAGACCCGCCGCTGGTGAAGAACACGCGCGAGGCCGGATCGGGGGACAGCCGGGCGACCCGGGCGGCGAGCCGCAGGGTGGCCGGGTGCACGCTGCCGTCGGGTGCGTACCCGAGCTCGCAGATCTGCGCGTGCACCGCGTCGGCGACCTCGCGGCGGCCGTGCCCGATGTTGCTGAGCCACATGCCGGACAGGGTGTCGAAGTAGCGGTGTTCCCTTTCGTCGTACACCCAGACGCCGTCCCCGCGGGTCACGATCTGCACCGCGCCCGGCGACGAGAGGTCGCCTGCCATCCGGGCGTGCGGCCAGAAGTGGGCCTCGCCGAGCTCCCGCAGCGTGGCGGCGGCGGCCGGCCCGACGGCGGCCGGCTGGTGTTCCGGCGGCTCGTCGGAGTCGGCCGGCTCGGCCTGCGCTGCGGTTCGCTGCCGGAAGGTCCAGGCCGGGCTGGCGGGCTCGTCAAAGCCGTGGCCCAGCGCTGGGTCCATGGTCGAGTGCATGGTCGTGCTCCCTAGTTGCCGTTGAGTGCACTCATTGCTTGTGAAAATTTTCACAAGAAGGGCGACCGATGCCTCAGATGGCTTGGTCATGGATCGCCGTGCCTCTGCGGCCTTCTGCCGGCCTCTCGAATCCTTTCTAACACCGGCAAAAGCCCCAGTCACGTCGGCTTGACCGTCCTGACGGATCCCTGACAGCAGCTATGCGTTTCCCTAACGTGGCGCTGCTTCGGCTGCCCGTCGTCACGACCGCCACGGTGTCGCGGACCACGCCGGCGCTGTCTATCACGTCGTGGATTAAGTCGAATTGCCCTGGGTAGCTGAGGCCCGTGGCAAGAGCGAGATCGGTCGGCGGATACGCGATTCCCGGCATTGTGGTGTTCTTCTTCTGGCTGGTGGTGGCGATACTCGCCATCATCCTGCTGGCGTTCATCGTGCACTGGGCCGGCGGCGGGGAGCTGAACCTCCGCCTCGGGCACTTCATCCTGAACGTCGGCTTCACCTGATCCGCAGTACCCGCAGTCGCGCCGGCCACGTTCGTGGCCGGCGCGACCTCATCTTGGTTGCTACGCTCGGTACCCGTCTGTGATGGGATTGAGCATATGTCCTCTATCAGCGGCGACTTCGTGCGCGCGACCGAGTGGCGGCGCGTGCGGGAGTTCGCCACCGACGCCGCGAGCCGCGTCACGCCGACCGCGCTTGTCATCGAGGGCGAGGCGGGCGCGGGCAAGTCCAGGCTGTGGCGGGCCGCGCTGGAGGTCGCCGCCAACGCGGGCTGCCGGGTGCTTCGCAGCGAGCCGTCAGCGAGCGAGGCCGACTCGCCCTTCGCCGGACTGTCCGACCTGCTGGCGGCGGTCCTGCCGTCACTGGCGGACGGCATCCCCCGGCCGCAGCTGGAAGCGATCGAGGTCGCCCTGCTGCTGCGCTCGGCCGGAGACACGGCGCCCACCGCCCACGCGATCGGCCTCACCGTGCTCGCGGCGCTGCGCGCCCGCGTCGACGACGGGCCGGTGCTGCTGGCGATCGACGACATTCAGTGGCTGGACCCGGCCAGCCTCGAGGCGCTGGGATTCGCGCTCAGGCGGATCGCCAGCGGGCCGCTGTCCCTGCTGCTCGCCGCGCGTTGCCCGGCGCCGGCCGACCCGCTCACCGTCGCCGCCCCGCCGCTGCCGCAAGGGCTGGCGCGAGCTGCCCGCCGCGCTGCGCGCGGCCTCGCCGATCATGCTCGCGCCGCTGGACGCGTCGCAGGTCCAGAGCCTGCTGCCGCCGACCGCGACCCCCGCGCAAGCCGGCTGGTGGCCAGCCGGTCGCGCGGGAACCCGTTCTGGGCGGAAGAGATCTGGGACAGCATGGCTTCGGCCCAATCCGAGGTCCCGCCGCTGGCGCGCGCCGCGCTGGCCGAGCGTCTCGAACGCATCCTGACCCCGGCCGCCACCGACGCGCTGGCGGTCGTGGCCGCAGCCGGCCGGATCACGGTGTCCGACGCCGTCGCCGTCATGGATGACCTCGACGACCCCGGAGGGGCGCTGGACGCGGCGGTCCTGGCCGGCGTCGTCGTCGAGACCGAGGGCAGAGTCGCCGCCGGGCGCCGCTGCTGTCGCTGGCCAGCGACGTGGCGTACGGCATCCGGGGCGGGCGCCGGGCCGCCGCGCTCGAGGCGATCGGCTGCGCCGAGGCGGCCGGGCCGGCCGCGAGCCTCTCGCTCCACCGCGCCCTGGTCAACCTGGTCGTGGCGAAGGTAACGGCCGGCGAGGGCCTGGACGCCGCGCTGCTCGAACGGGCCGAAGAGCTCGAGCGCGCCGTGCCCCGGATTCCGCTGCATGACACCGCCGACCTGCACCGCGGGCTGTGGTCCTTGTGCGTCGAGGACCTCGACACCGCACGGTCGGCGCTGCTGCGCAGCATCGCCCGCGCCCGGGAGACGGCCGAGGACTTCGGGTTGTCGGCCTGCCTGGGCTACCTGGCGCAGACCGAGGAGCTGGCCGGCGATTACGCGGCCGCCGCGGCGGCCCTGGCGGAGGTCGACAAGATCGCCGCCTGGTACGGCTGGCCGGTATCACCGTGGACGCTGGAACCGCGCTGGGAGCTGCTGATCGCGACCCGTGAGCTCGACCCGACGCTCCGCCTCGCCGACGAGCATCTGCCCGACGACGAGGGCCAGCCGGACGCCACCCGCTTCATGGGGGCCTGCGTAGGGGGCAAGATGAGCTTCTGGACCGGGGACGCCGTCGCGGCCGTGCGGCATCTCGAGGTCGCTCTCCGGTACGCGGCCCAGTTCGACTGGGCCGAGCCCGGCGTGCGGTCAGGGATCGATCACCTGCTGGCCGAGTCCTACATCGCGGCCGGGCGGCCGCAGGACGCGAGCCCGATATCGGCCCGGCTGCGGGAGCTCGGCACCCGCCTGGACCGCCCGGCCCTGCTCGGCCACGCCTGCCGGATCGACGCCCTGGCCGCCGCCGCGCGCGGCGACCTGGAGACCGCCAGGGAGTCCGCGCGGGCGGCAGTCGCCGCCCACGAGCGGTCGCCGCTGCGCCCCGAGCTAGCGCGCAGCCTGCTGGTGCTCGGCCGGATCGAACGGCGGCGGAAGGCCCGCGGCCAGTCCCGCTCGGCCCTGTGGCGCGCGAGGAACCTGGCCGTCGAGATGGGCCACGGGCCCCTGCTGGCCGACATCGACGCCTCGCGCTAGGGCTGCAGGGCCGTCGGGTAGGTCGGCTCCGGCCGCACCCCGGTCCGGCGGTGGCGCGGTCCCGTCCACGCGTTCTCAGACCGGCGGTCGCCGACCTCCGGCGGCTTCTCGGGCGGACGATCGCCTGCCCCGGGCGGACGGCGGCCGTCACCGGCGGGGCGGCGCCCCGGCCCGCGAGCCCGCAGCCACGCCTCGGCGGGCTTCTCGACCGCGTAGTGGGCGGCCGCCGCGACGACGGTGCACCCGACGATGAAGGCCAGCAGCAGCCATGCGCCGAGCGCCAGTTCCGGCTTGCTCAGCGTCAGGTGCCTGGTCAGCACCGAGATGATCCCGTCCTGAACCAGGTACAGAGCGAACGACCACTCCCCTAGCTTGACCGGAAGCCACGCGCCCATCAGCCGCGTGCGCCCGGTCAGGTCGGCCGAGGCACCCACGATGACCAGCAGCACGAACCCGGGCAGGACCAGCATGGTCGCGAACGGCCGGGCCACGTCGGCGTGGTGGGTCCGCGTGTAGTACGTCGTGAGCACCACCCAGGCGGCGACCCAGCCCCAGCCGAGCAGGTAGCCCAGCGACGGGCGCGGGAAGCGCAGCCCGACCTGGACCGCGCGGGCCGCCAGCATCCCGATGATGAACTCGCCGATCCGGTAGCCGGGCAGGTAGTAGAACAGCCACAGGTACGTCGAGGCCGAGACGTGCGATCCGACGAGGGCGGGCACCAGGCCCATGGCGGCCAGCACCACCGCGGCCGAGATCGCCAGGCCCCGCGGCCCGAGCCTGCGCACGACGCGCACCAGCAGCGGGAACATCGCGTAGAAGAAGAACTCGCACGACAGCGACCAGGTCGGGCCGTTGCCGCCCGCGTACACGCGGGGATTCGGGTCCCAGGCCTGAAGCACGAGCGGCTGCAGGATCCAGCCGACCGCGTTCGGCGGGTGAGTCACGAAGTCCCACAGGGTCAGGTAGACGATGATCATCATCGTGGCCTGCAGCGGCCAGATCCGGCTGAACCGGTTCCACCAGAACGGCCTGGCCGACTGCCAGGAGCACGACCAGGTGAGCACGAACCCCGAGAGCATGAAGAAGAAGCTCACGCCCACGTACCAGTACGCGGTCGCCTCGCGCTGCAGCGCCGACGTGAGGAAGAACGGGTTGACGTGCGTCACGACGACCGCCGCGGCGGCGTAGTAGCGCAGACTCGTCAGGCTGTTCAGCCGCGGGGTCTTTCTGGACATCGGGCGTATCTTACCAAATTCGGACTATTTCCCGGCCAAATGCCAACGATCGGGAGACGCCGACCAGGCGAACGCGGCCCGGGCGGCGTGCGGACAGACCCCTCGCAGCCTCCGGCCCCGGGCGGAGCTGCGCCGGCAGTGCCCTTAGTCGGTGTTCTCCGCCTCCTTGGTGGAGCTGGTGACGGTGGAGTTCACCTCGACCCAATAGCTGAATACGGTGAAGCCGGGAGATTGCTGGTAGAGACGGCCGCGGCGTACCAGCGGTCGGCTACGCCATCGACCCGAAACGGCACCTGTCGCGGAACCTGTCGGTGGCGTAGGCGACAGGCGCGGGCGGGTGGCGCGGGGACGGGCGCCAGTGGACGGGTTAGAGTCGCCCCGGACCGTTCGGGATAACGGCTTTGAAGCCTTTCTCTCTTCGCATCGGCCCGGGTCGATTAGAACGCGCCACCGCAGGTAGCTGGGGGTTGTCGTATTATCCGGCTGACTGGACCGGGGTTCCGGGGCCTGGAGGAGGGGACGGCCGGTGACGCGTGCGGCAGATGCCGAGCCGAGGCGGGGCGAGGCCAGGTTGTTCGCCGCCGACGAAGAGGTCGGCCGCGACCTCGCCGCGGTGGACTGGGCCGCCACCGCGCTCGGGCTGCCCGGGTCCTGGCCGCAGAGCCTGCAGACGGCGGTCGACATCCTGCTGTCGTCACGGTTCCCGATGTGGATGGCCTGGGGGCCGCAGCTGACGTTCTTCTGCAACGCCGCCTACCGGCGCGACACGCTGGGCCGCAAGTACCCGTGGGCGCTCGGGCGGCCGGCCAGCGAGGTGTGGGAGGAGATCTGGGACGACATCGGCCCTCGGATCGACATCGTGCTGGCCACCGGCCAGGCGACCTGGGACGAAGGGCTGCTGCTGTTCCTCGAGCGGTCCGGCTATCCGGAGGAGAGCTATCACACCTTCTCCTACAGCCCGCTGCGCGACGACGACGGCGCGGTCGTCGGCATGCTGTGCGTGGTCCGCGAGGACACCGAGCGGGTCATCGGCGAGCGCCGGATGGCGACCCTGCGCGATCTGGGCTCCGACCCGAGCGCCGTCCGGACCGAGCAGGAGACGCTGGAGTTCGCCGGGCGGCAGCTGGACCGCAACCGGCAGGACCTGCCGTTCACGCTGACCTATCTGTTCGACGACGACGGCGTCACCGCCCGGCTGGCGGCCAGCACCGGCATCGCCGCCGGTCACCCGGCCGCCCCGGTCTCGCTTGCGGCGGGCGATCCGGACGCGGTGTGGCCGGTCGCGGCGGCGCTGCGGGGCGAGCCCGCGCTGGCCGACCTCGACGGCGCACGGTTCCCCGGCCTGCCCGCCGGGCCGTGGCGCGAGCCGCCGGCGCAGGCGCTGATCGGGCCGCTTGGGCAGCAGGGCGGCGCCCCGTACGGCTTCCTGGTGGCCGCCCTGAACCGGTACCGGCCGCTGGACGAGGGCTACCGCGCCTTCGCGGGCCTGGTGGCCGGGCACCTCGCGGCCGCGATCGCGAGCGCCCGCAGCTACCGGGACCAGACCCGCCGGGCGGAGGCGCTGGCCGAGCTCGACCGGGCCAAGACCACGTTCTTCTCCAACATCAGCCACGAGTTCCGGACCCCGCTGACGCTGATCATGGGGCCGGCCCAGGAGCTGCAGCGGCTGCTGGCCGACGCCGGCCCCCAGGTGCGCGAGGAGCTCGAGGTCATCGGGCGCAACGGGCTGCGCCTCGGCCGTCTGGTCAACACCCTGCTCGACTTCTCCAGGATCGAGGCCGGGCGGATGCAGGCGAGCTACGAGCCGGCCGACATCGGGCAGGTGACGGCCGAGCTCGCCAGCGTCTTCCGGTCCGCCGTGGAGCGGGCGGGCCTCGCCTTCGAGGTGGACTGCCCGCCGCTGCCCGATCCGGTCTACCTCGACTGCGGCATGTGGGAGAAGGTGGTGCTGAACCTGCTCAGCAACGCGCTGAAGTTCACCTTCGACGGCGCCATCCGGGTCGCCGTGCGGGCCGAGGGCGGGCAGGCGGTCATCACCGTGGCCGACGCCGGCATCGGCGTCCCCGCCCGCGAGATGCCCCGCCTGTTCGAGCGGTTCCACCGCATCGAGAACGCCCGCTCCCGGTCGAACGAGGGCAGCGGCATCGGGCTGGCGCTGGTCCAGGAGCTCGTCCAGCTGCACGGCGGCGCCATCACCGCGTCGAGCGCGGAGGGCGCGGGCACCACGTTCACCATCCGGCTGCCGTCCGGGCACGCGCACCTGCCCGCCGAGGCCCTCGTCGCGGCCGGCCACGCGGCGACGGTGTCGGCCACCGCCGACCCCTACATCCAGGAAGCCCTGCGCTGGCTGCCCGGGACCCTGCTGGACGACGACGACGTCGCCGACACCAGCCCGCCGGCCGGCGAGGCGGGGCCAGCCTCGCCGGCCGCGCGGGTGCCGGCCGCGCGGGCGGTGTCGGCCCGGGTGCTGGTGGCCGACGACAACGCCGACATGCGCGAGTACCTGGCCCGGCTGCTGCGCACGGCCGGCTACCACGTCACGATGGTCACCGACGGGCAGGCCGCCCTCGCCGCCGTCCGCGTCGGCCTCCCCGACCTGGTGATCAGCGACGTGATGATGCCCCGGCTGGACGGGCTCGGCCTGGTGGCGGCGGTGCGGGCGGACGCCCGCACGGCGGGCGTGCCGGTGCTGCTGCTTTCGGCCCGGGCCGGGCAGGAGGCGTCGGTCGAGGGCCTCCGCGCGGGTGCCGACGACTACCTGGTCAAGCCGTTCTCGGCGGTGGAGCTGCTCGCCCGGGTCCGCTCCAACCTGGAGATGGCCAGGTTCAGGAACCGCGAGTCGCAGTTCCGCCGCACGCTGGTCGACTCGCTGCAGGAGGGCTTCTTCGTCACCGACGAGGACGGCACGATCCTGGAGGCCAACCAGGCCTTCCTGACCCTGGTCGGCTACAGCCCGGACGGCCTGCCGTACCGGTGGCCGCACCCGTGGATCCCGGACCGCGGCGCCGACCCCGACGGGTGGGCGGTGATGGCCCGGGCGTTCGCCGACTACAAGCGGGACGGCGGCGGGCGCTACACGGTCCCGGCCCGGCACTCCGGCGGGCGCACCGTGTGGCTGGCGTGCAGCTCGGCCAGCCTGCCGAGCCCGGACGGGCACGGCCAGCTGTTCGTCGGCACCGCCCGCGACGTGACCGCGGAGCGGCTGGCCGGGCAGCGCGAGGCGACGCTGGCCGGCTTCGCCGCCGCCCTGGCCGCCACCGGGGAGATCTCCGAGATGCTGACCACCGCCGCCCGCGAGATCGGGGCCGCGATCCACGCGAGCGCGGTCATCACGGCGCTGTGGTCGAGCGATGGCAACCCCGCCGTCACCAGATGGCCGCTGGCGGGCGGCGGCCTGGTCGCCTCCGCCGCGGTGACCTCGGCCCTGGATTCCGTCCGGCACCAGCCCGCAGCCTCGGTCGCGCTGCTGCCGGACGAGGGAGACGGCTGCCTGCTGGCCGCCCCGCTCGGCGGCACCGGGTCATCGGCCATCGCGGCCGAGTTCCCGGCCGGGGTGCCGGTCGGGGCCGAGGCGCGGGAACTGTTCGCGGTCCTCACCAGCCACCTGGGCCAGGTGCTGGCCAAGGCGCGAGACTTCGAGCAGACCCGCGCGGTCGCGCTTACCCTCCAGCACGCGATCCTCGCCCCGACCGAGCTGCCGCACGGGTTCGCGGCCCGGTACACCCCGGCGGTTCCACCGCTCGAGGTCGGCGGCGACTGGTACGACGCGGTTCCGCTGCCGGGGCAGCGCACCGGCGTGGTCGTCGGCGACTGCGTCGGCCGGGGGCTGCCCGCCGCCGCCGTCATGGGGCAGCTCCGCTCGGCCAGCCAGGCCATGCTGCTCCGCGCCTGCGGTCCGGCCGAGGCCCTGACCGACCTGGACACGTTCGCCGGCCGGATTCCCGGGGCGGAGTGCGCCACGATGTTCTGCGCGGTCATCGACCACGCGGCCGGGACCGTCACCTACAGCTGCGCCGGCCACCCGCCGCCCGTCCTCGTCACCGCCGACGGCCAGCGCCGGCTGCTCGACCAGGCCCGGTCGCTGCCGCTGGGCATGCTGCCGGACGGCTGGGAGCGGCCCCAGGCGACGGCGGCGCTGCCGGCCGGCGCGACCCTGATGCTGTACACCGACGGGCTGATCGAGCGCCGTAGCCAGCCGCTTGACGCCGGGATCGACGCCGCCGCGGTCGCGATGACCGAACGGGCCGGCGACGATCCGGACCTAGTGGCGGACCACGTCATGTCGGCCATGACGCCCGCGCCCGGCTACGACGACGACGTCGCGGTCTTGATCTACCGGCACCCGCCTGCGCCGCTGACCGTCCGGGTGTCCGCCGACGACCCATCCTGCCTGGCCTTTCTCCGGGCGGAGCTGCGACGGTGGCTGGCGGCGGCCGGCATCGGCGGCCGGGAGGCGAGCGACGTCATGATCGCGGCGGGCGAGGCCACCGCCAACGCGGTCGAGCACGCCACGGCCGGCCGCCCGGACGGCGCGGCCCCGGTTTTGATCACCCTCACGGCGCACGCCGACCACGCCGCCATCCGGCTGACCGTGGCCGACACCGGGAACTGGCGACCGCCGCCGGCCGACCGCGAAGAGCCCGCCCCTGGCACCAGGGGCCACGGGGTCATCTTCATGCACGCCCTGATGAGCGAAGTCACGATCGATCCCGCCGTGCACGGCACGACGGTGACCCTGACCAAGGACTTGAAGCCATGACTGACGACGACGCCGCCTCGCAGGCGCGGTTCGAGTTCCTGCCCGCCGATGAACGCGGACCCGCCACCGTGTGGGCGGCCGGCGACATCGACCTGACCAACGTGGGCCGGTTCCAGGCCGCCCTCGACGCCGCTGCCGTCGCCGCAGCCGCGTTCATCGTCGACCTGACCGCGGTCACCTACGCCGACAGCGCCGCCATCCGAGCCCTGATCAGCGCGGCCAGGCAGGCCAGGCTCACCATCCAGGTCGGCGCGACCGGGTCGGTGACGCAGACCCTGCTGAACGTCTCGGGCGTGGACCAGATCGCCGCCGTCGTCACGCTCGGCTAATCTGTCGTCCTCGCGCCGCGCCAGCGGCAGGGCGAACCACAGGCCGACCAGCATGCAGGCGACAAGGGCGGTAATCAGCGCGCCCGGCAGCGTGCCCGCGACGTAGCTGGTCACCAGGAGAACGGCCGACAGCACGGCCCCGCCGACGGCCGCCAGGCCGAGGACCGCCATCAGGTTCGCGTATCTGACCAGCGGCTCTTTCAGGCCGCGGCGGAACACCAGCCGGTGGTAGGCGACCGGGCCGAGCAGCAGCACGGTCGCGACGGCGGACAGCACGAGGCTGGCCAGGTACAGGTCGCGGTGGCCGGTGCCCAGGCTGCTGAACCTGACCGTGAACGGCAGCGAGAGCAGGAAGCCGAACAGCACCTGCACGCCGAGGCTCACCACCCGCAGTTCCTGGATCAGCTCGGCCAGGTTGCGGTCATCACGCTCGGCCACCGACTCCGGCCGCGGATCGGACGCAGTCCCGGAGCCTTCCCCCGTCCCGGGGTCCCCCGCAGGGCTCGTCATCGGTACCTCCTGATCAGCCTGGCAACCCGTCCGCGGCAGGCAGGCGGGCGGGAGCGGACGTCACCATCGGTACCAGCGGCTGCGCGAGGTGCCTTTGCCGACGCGGACGAGGAAGCCGAGCAGCCAGAGCACGAGGACAACGAGCGCGATCCACCACAGGACGTGGAGGACGAATCCCAGGCCGCCCAGGATCAGGGCGAGCAGGAGTACGAGCAGGACGAGTGCCATGACGCTGTTCCTTCCGATGGCCAGGGCGCGAAATCTCGCCCCGAGTTCTCGCGGGCGCGCCCCGGCTACCCAGGGCGCGCCGGTGTATTCCGCCCGCGCCGGGCCGGTCGGGCGGCAGCGGCCGGCGGGTGTGAACCGCGCAGGCCTGGGTAGCCGGTGATCTCCGTTGATCTATTCGACCCGGGGGTCCCGCCATGCCGACAGAGCGCGATCTGGCTCGGCTCGGGGAGCTCATCGCCCAGCGCGAAGACACGTGGTGAGCCGCGCCGCCGGCCGGCATCCGATCGACGCGCCCGGCACCGATGAGCGATCCTGGGCTGCCTGGCCGTGGCTGAGCACGCTCCCCGCCGCCGGTCCGACCGGGCTGGCCGGGGTGAGGAGCGCAGTCATCGTGGCCGCGCATCCCGACGACGAGGTGCTCGGCGCCGGCGGGCTGATATCGATGCTGGCGGCCTCGCGCGCTCGGCTGCGGCTGGTGGCGGTCACCGACGGCGAGCGCTCGCACCAGGGGTATTCCTCCCCGGCCGCGCTCGCGCGTCGGCGGGCCGCGGAAACCGTCGCCGCGCTTCACGCCCTGGGCACCCGGGGGGCAGAGGTGATCCGGCTCGGCCTGCCCGACAGTGGGCTGGCCGACCGCGAGGATGAGCTCGCGGCGGCGCTGGCCCCGCTTGTCGCGGGCTTCGACCTCTGCCTCGCCCCGTGGGACCGCGACATGCACCCCGACCACGAGGCAGCCGGGCGCGCCGCCCGCGGGGCAGCGCCCGCCGCCTTCTACTGCTTCCCGGTCTGGATGTGGCACTGGGCCTCCCCGGCCGACCCCCGGGTGCCGTGGGACCGGGCGCTGCGGGTCCCGCTCCCGCCGCGCACGACCAGCAGGAAGCGGGCGGCGATCACCTGCTTCGCCAGTCAGACCGAAGACAGGGGCCATGGCCTCGGGCCGGTGCTGAGCCCCGACATGATCGCCCACTTCACCCGCACCATGGAGGTCCTGCTGCCGTGACGCTCGATCCCGGCTATTTCCGCGAACGCTACGGCGCCTCGCCCGATCCGTACGGGCTGGCTGACCGCTGGTACGAGAAGCGCAAGTACGCGCTGACCGTCGCCCTGCTGCCCCGGGAGCACTACGGCGGCGCGTTCGAGCCTGGCTGCTCGATCGGGGTGCTCACCGCGCGGCTCGCATCCCGCTGCGACAGCCTGCTCGCCTGCGACGCCGTCCCGGACGCGGTCGCGTCGGCCCGGGCCAGGACCGCGGGACTGCCCGGCGTGCAGGTCGAGCGGCGGGTGATTCCCAGGGAGTGGCCGCCGGGCGTATTCGACCTCATCGTGTTCTCCGAGCTCCTCTACTACTTCGACGACGCGGACCTTGACCAGCTGCTGCGTCTCGGCATTGGCGCGCTGCGCTCCGACGGCCACCTGCTCGCGGTGCACTGGCGGCACCCCGCGCCTGATCATCCGCGCACCGGCGACGCGGTGCACGCGGCCCTGGCCGGACACCCGCAGCTGGCCCGGCTGGCGCGGTACCGCGACCCGGACTTCACCGCCGAGGTCTACACCCAGTCCGGCGACGACCTGCGATCCGTGGCCCAGGTCGGCGGAATCGTGTGATCCGCTCCATCGGCGTCATCGTCCCCGCGCACAATGAGCAGGACCTTCTTCCCTCCTGCCTGGCCAGCCTGCGCCGTGCGGCCCGGGCGCTGCGCGGCGTGCCGGTGCACCTGGTCGTGGTCGCCGACGCCTGCCGCGACCAGACCGCCCAGGTCGCGCGGCGCGGGGGCGCCTCCGTCGTCAGGATCAGCGCCAAGAGCGCCGGCGAGGCCCGGGCGGCGGGAGCACGCGCGATACTGCGCCGGAGCAGGCATCTGCGCCCGGCGGACCTCTGGCTGGCGACGACGGGCAGCCGGGCGCTGCGCACCCGCGCCCTGCCCGTCATCACCTCCGCCCGGCGCGAATCGCGTGCGCCGGACGGCTTCGGCGGCTACCTGGCCCAACTCGACAGCGCCACCGTCTAGGCGCCCTGCCTCCGCCTGCGGCTATGCGTCCGCCGGGGGGGCCTTGGGACTGACCGAGCTCAGCGCGTCGTCTAGCAGCGCCGGGAACGTGTCCGGATACCGGGCGAGCAGATAGGTCACTACGGCGACGAGGTCATGGTTGTTGAGCGCCCTGACCCGGGCGATCCGAAGCTCGGCGGCCGCCTCGCGTGAGTTAGTTCCTGTATCAGCCATACGTCTGCGCTACCCCCGGCCTGGCACTTCATCCCCAACGGCCCAGCCGGCGGCTAGCTAGCCGGCGATGAGGTCGAACTCGTTGCCCTCGGGGTCGGCGAGGGTGACCCAGTGCGCGGCGGCCCCGTTGACCTCGTTCAGCTTGGTCGCGCCGAGGCCGGTCAGCCGGTCGACTTCGGCGTCGAAGTCGGTCGTGATCACGTCGAAGTGCATCCGGTTCTTGACCGTCTTGCCCTCCGGAACCCGGTGGAAGCTAATCTTGGATCCGGGGATGGCCGGGTCGGCGCTGATCAGGGCGTTGTCACTGGTCGCCCCGTCGGCGACGGAGCGGCCGAGGACCGCCGCCCAGAAGCTGGCGGCGGCCTGGGCGTCACGGGCGTCGAAGGCGACGCCGAACATGCTGCTGGACACGATGAGGACCCTCCCGTGGTAATCGCCGAGGGCTGACGAGCCCTCGCCAGAAGTCTTACTGCATTCTGCGCATTTCGTGGCGCTTGCTGGGAAGCAGAGCGACCAGGCTGCCGCGGAGCATGTGCCTGCTACCTCACCGCTGCTCGA
>Ga0208220_1000334_pt1 | contig 19778 bp, 19 predicted proteins | sample NGESurdeep092012_9_FD_184484 | JGI IMG/M metagenome (GOLD analysis project Ga0208220, IMG submission 184484) | Arctic peat soil microbial communities from Barrow, Alaska - NGEE Surface sample F53-1 deep-092012 (SPAdes) | ecosystem: Environmental > Terrestrial > Soil > Wetlands > Peat ...
GAGCCGTTAGAAACAAACCAAGAAAAATCATAGATAGGTAATAAATAAGGTCTTTGGAGTCAATGACACCCCGCGAGAAGCTATCCATATGACTCACAATCGATAAATAGTTCAACACCCGCACGGTGATTGAGTTTCCAAAAGAGGTGGTCCAATTCAAAATCCAGAGAACCAGCGCGGCCGCAAATCCCACCGCTCCCGCGACAATCTGGTTCTTGGTGAGGGTGGAAATAAACGTGCCGAGTGCCAGCAGGCACGCCCCTTGCAGGAGAATACCGAGAAAACCGGTGGCGACGGGCTTCCAGTCCGGGTTGCCGTAGATAAACAGAAAAGAATAATCGATCAGCAGAACCACCAGCAAGGAGCCATACATCAGGACCGCCGAAAGCCATTTGCCGATGACGATCTCGAGATCGTGAACGGGGGAAGTGATCAGTAACTCGATCGTGCCTTGCCGCTTCTCTTCAGCGAACAAACGCATGCTGATCAGCGGAATCAGAAACAGGCCCACCACCGCGATATTCGAGAACAGCGGTGCAATCACCTGCTCATTTACATTCATCGGGAACGACTGTCCTCTCATCTGGCTTTCGATAGAAGCCTGGGCGAAGCTGGCGCTGATGATATAGGTAAACAGGCCGCTCAGAAAAGCAAAGATGGTGAGCAAAACCCAGGCGACCGGAGAAACGAAGTAGGAGTAAAGCTCGCGGCGGCAAATGGTCCAGATATTTCTCACTGTATGCTCCCATTAACCGGCACAGCCGCCGGCTCGATGGCTTCTCCGGTGAGCTGCAAATAAACTTCTTCGAGCGATAAGGTGGTCGATTTCAACTCCAGCAGATTCCATCCCGCGTGAACAATCGCGCGCGCCACATCCGGACGCGGATTGCGATCCGGAAGGCTCTCCACCTCAAAGATCAGCCGGTCCTCCGCGACAACTTTTTCCACGACTTTGCTGACTCCCGGCACTTGCTCAAGCTTCTGCCGGACTGTCGAAGCATCGCCGTTTCCGGCAGTATCCACCTGAACTTGTACGGCATTTCCGATGCCCCGATGCTTCAAGTGCTCAACCGAATCCGTAGCGACCAGATGCCCGCGGTTAATGATGATCACTTTACGGCAGACCGCTTCCACCTCGGGCAGGATATGCGTGCTGAGAATGATGGTATGCTCGCCCGAAAGTCCCTTAATGAGATCGCGCGTTTCAGTGATTTGTTTTGGATCGAGACCGGAGGTGGGCTCATCGAGAATCAGAACATCCGGATTGTGAATAATCGCTTGCGCCAGGCCGACCCGCTGCCGATAGCCTCGCGAAAGCTTGGAAATCAGCCTCGATTTGACATCCGCAACCGAGCAGCGCTCCATCACCTGATTGGTGCGGGATTTTATTTCGTCGCCCGGAACATTCTTCAGGCGCGCGATAAACGTAAGATAATCCTGCACGCTCATTTCCGGGTACAGCGGCGGAGTTTCGGGAAGATACCCGATGCGCTTCTTCACTTCAAAGGACTGCTCGAAAACGTCAAAGCCCGCGACAGTCGCCTTCCCCGCGGTGGGCGGCATGAAGCACGTCAGCACGCGCATGGTCGTGGTTTTGCCGGCGCCGTTGGGACCCAGAAAACCCACTATGTCGCCCTTCTCCACGGAGAACGAGATATTATCCACCGCGACATGGCGCGCATATTTCTTCGAAAGATTTTCAACTTGAATCATAGGATTAGCGAAAGTATCGGCTCAATCCATTCATGCTGAGCCGCGAAGGCGCTGATGCGCTTGTAACTACCAGGATAGTTAAGCCGGAAAATCGCTGTCAATGGAGACGACTCAACGGCGGGAAGGTTAGGAAAAGAGCTCACTCGCTCAAGCCTAACCCGACAATTTGAAATCCGGAATCCACAAATACTATGTTTCCAGTAACTCCGCGAGCGAGGTCGCTCGCGAGAAAAACAGCGGTATCGGCGACTTCGGCGGGATCGGTATTTCTCCGGAGCGGCGCGATCGCAGCCACTCCTTCGAGCACCTTCGAGAAATCTTTAATGCCCCGCGCGGAAACGGTTTTGATGGGACCGGCGGAGATCGCATTGACCCGAATTTGTTTCGGCCCCAGATCGCCTGCGAGGTAGCGCACGCACGCCTCGAGGGCGGCTTTCGCAACTCCCATAACGTTATAGTTTTGCACTACGCGCGTAGATCCAAGGTAAGTCAACGTGGTGATAGAGCCGCCGTTGGTCATCAGCGGCGTAAGCGCGCGGGCCACGGCGACAAGCGAAAACGCACTTACTTCCTGGGCCAGCAGATAACCTTCCCGGCTGGTTTCCAAAAACGGCCGGCTCAACTCTTCCCGATTCGCAAAAGCGATGCTGTGAACGACCGCGTCAATCGAAGGCGCGGCGTCTCTGAGCTGCGAGACCAGATTGTCGAGTTCGTTCTGCTTGGTGACGTCGCAATTGATAACCTTCGCGGCCTTCAACTCGGCGCCGAATTCTTCGACAGTCTGACGTTGGCGTTCGCCCTGATAGGTGAGAACCAGAGAAGCGCCCTCGCGGACAAACGCTGAAGCGATGAAGTAAGCGATGCTCCACTTGTTCGCAACGCCGAGAACGACCGCGGTCTTGCCGGCCAGCAGTTGTGCCATTGAAAACGCCATTGTAGCGCTGCGGGTTCTTCCCCCATCCCGTGAATACTGCCTTCAGCTAAACACCACTCTGAAGTGGTGCTATAGGAGCTACAATGAATCCGGAGGGAGAAAACGCCATGCATCCCGAAGTGCCCAACCAGAACACGATTGTATGGTTTCAGAACCGGTTCGTGCGGCTCGCCGAAGCTAATGTCAACATTTTGACTCATGCGCTCAATTACGGAAGCGGCGTATTTGAAGGGATACGAGGCTACTACGACGAAAAACAGAGGGATCTTTTTCTGGTGCGGGCGCCCGAGCACTATGAGCGCTGGAAGCTCAATTGCAGCGTGCTCCGGATCGAAGTTTCCGCATCGCCGAGCGAGCTCTGCGATATTACGGCGGAACTGTGCCGGCGTAACGGATTTCGATCGAACATTTATGTTCGGCCGCTGGCCTACAAAGCTTCGGCGCGGATTGGCGTGGCGGCGGATAGCAATGACGCCTACGCAATTGTGGCGATGCCGTTCGGCGAATATTTCGGCGGTGGGAATGGCTTAAAAGCCGGCGTATCGTCGTGGCGTCGCATTCAGGATACGGCCATTCCGGCCCGCGCGAAGATCTGTGGAGCGTACGTGAACAGCGTGCTCGCGGGTGAGGAAGCGCGCCGCAATGGCCACGACGAAGCCATTTTTCTGACTGAGGATGGCCACGTCGCCGAGGGCGCAAGCTGCAACCTGTTTATGTTGCGCGGTGGGAGACTGGTCACTCCTCCTGTCACAGACAACATTCTCGAAGGCATTACGCGCTCGAGCGTGATGGATCTCGCCCGCATCAACTTACATCTCGATGTGGTGGAGCGGTCTATCGATCGAAGCGAACTGTATTTGTGCGAGGAGCTATTTTTCACGGGGACGGGTGTCGAGATTGCGCCGATTACCGAGATCGATCATCGCCCGGTGAGAGACGGCAAAGTGGGCGCGGTGACGGAGAAGCTGAGGTCGCTCTATGTGGATGCGACGCGCGGCCGCATTCCGGCATATCGGGATTGGCTCTGGCCGGTGTATCGCGGGGCGCTGATCGAAAAAACAGCGTGATTCGCTGGACTTCGATAGAATCCTCGTCGAAAGCCGATGAGTTCCGTAATCGCACGACCGGATAAAGAAGTCTTCAGCGCCGCTATCGATTCGCGCTTCGACTGGCATCGCATAGCGCGGCTATTTCTCATCTCGCGGAAGCTCGACGATCTCGAAGAGCACCGGTTATTCCCGGAGAAGAAAATCCTATATCAGTTTTCGTCCCGTGGGCATGAGCTGGTTCAAATTCTGCTCGGGACTCTGCTGACCGATCCGCATGACGGGGTCAGCGCCTATTACCGGTCGCGCCCGCTTCTTCTCACCCTGGGCTTGAGCGTCGAAGACGCGTTGGCAGGTGGAATGGGAAAGCGCGGCGGGGTGAGCGATGGCCGCGATATCGGTGTCGTCGGCAATCTTCCCGGCAGCGGCGGTCCGACGGCTCTTCCGATGGCGGGCGGAGTGGGAACTCAGTACACGCCGAATGCCGGGTGGGCGCGCGCGATTCTCTACCATCGCGACTCGCTCGCCGATGAATCGTATCGAAATTCGATTGCAGTAGCCGCGGGCGGTGACGGATCGGTGGCTACCAACGGATTCTGGTCCGCGCTCATCACCGCTACCACGCTTCGCTTGCCTATGCTGTTCTTCATTGAGGACAACGGATTCGGGCTCTCGGTGCCCGGGACGAAACAGACGCCTGGCGGAAATATCGCGGCGAATCTGGCTTCTTTCCGCAATTTACGCGTCTACGAGGGCGATGGAAGCAATCCGCTGGAGGCGGCCCGCTCTTTGCGCGAGGTTGTCAATTTGGTGCGATCCGGCGACGGCCCGGCTTTGCTTCGAATGATTGTCCCGCGGCTATGCGGCCATTCGGGACAGGATACCCAAACCTACAAGAGCCCCGGCCTGCTTGCGTCGGAGCATGCCAACGATCCTTTGACGGCACTTCGACGATACCTGATTCCCGCTTTATTTTCCGAAGAGGAATGGGCAAAACTCGAACGAGTCGCCCAGGAGGAGGTGGACACGGCGTTCGAAAAAGCGGACGCGCGGCCGGGTCCGGATCCCGCATCGATCCGCCGCTACGTCTTCGCCGATCCCGTCGAAACCGGCGAAAAGCGGCAAGCCCAGCCCGCGATTGCCGAACCGGCCCGCATCAATATGTTGACGGCGATTCGCCGCACGCTCGAGCACGAGTTGTCGATTAATCCTAAGACGATCCTGTTCGGCGAAGATGTCGGTGCGAAAGGCGGCGTCCATGCGGCGACAATGGGCCTTCAAGAGAAATTCGGTGAGGATCGCGTTTTTGACACCAGCCTCTCGGAAGAAGGAATTATCGGCAATGCCGTGGGAATGGCGCTGGCCGGGTTGCGGCCCGTTGCCGAGATTCAGTTCCGGAAATATGCCGAACCCGCTACGGAGCAGTTGAACGATTGTGGAACCATGCGCTGGCGGACCGCGAATCGCTTCGCCGCGCCGATAGTCGTGCGGATGCCGGGGGGATTTAGTAAGTGCGGCGATCCCTGGCATAGCGTATCGAGCGAAGTTACCTTTGCGCGCGCCACAGGCTGGCAAGTGCTCGTACCCTCCAACGCTGAAGACGCGGTGGGCCTGCTCCGCTCCGCTTTGCGCAGCCCGAATCCCACTATTTTTTTCGAGCATCGCGCGCTGCTCGATGCCGCCTGGGCGCGAAGACCTTATCCTGGCGACGAATTTGTTCTTCCATTTGGCATTGCAAAGGTGATTCAGGAAGGAAGCGTTCTTACGGTCGTGACCTGGGGCGCCATGGTAGAGCGATGCGTGCTGGCCGCGAAACAAACCAGTGCGGCGGTGGAGGTGATCGACCTTAGAACCATTATTCCGTGGGACCGCGAGACGGTACTCGCTTCCGTGAGAAAAACCCGGCGCTGCCTCATTGTTCATGAAGACACGCTGACGGCTGGCTTCGGCGCGGAGATCGGCGCGACCGTGGCTCGCGAGGCCTTTCTGAATTTGGACGCGCCCATCGAACGCATCGCGGTGCCGGATATTCCACTGCCTTACAGCTTGCACGTGCTCGCCGCCGTGCTTCCCGGCGTAGAAGAGATTGCGGCCCGGATGAAAGAAATCCTGGCATTCTAAGCGGACGAACCGATGCCGACCATTGATATCCGCATGTTTTCCGAGCAGACGGAAGGAACGGAATCGTTTATCGGGGTCTGGCTGAAAAAGCCTGGAGATCGCGTCGTTGCGAGTGAGCCGCTCGTCGAGATCAGCACGGATAAAGTGTCGATGGAGATTCCGTCTCCCGCATCCGGCGTGCTGAGCGAAATTCTGAAACATGAAAATGAGCCGGTCGCTCCCGGAGAGGTTTTAGGCCGCATCGAAAGGGACGACGCGGCTGGCACAGACGCCGCAGCCGCGATGGAAACAGCAGTTCGCGGCGAGACAACGCCCAAAATTGAAATACCTGTCGCGGCGAACGAAGAATTATCGCCCGCGGTTCGGCGGCTGATCCGCGAAAATAATCTGAATCCGGAATCGATCCCGGCGACTGGGCGCGGCGGCCGGCTGACTTATCGGGATGTGGCGGATTTTCTCTCGAAGCAAAATTCCGGGCCGAAGGTCGCGAGCAGACTGGTTCCGCATACGCCCATGCGGCGAATGATTGCCGGCCGTATGCTGCGCAGCGCGCAATCGGCGCCGCTAGTCACTTCCGTCTTCGAAGCGAATCTCTCTCGCGTAATCGCCGGCCGTGAAGCCTTCCGATCCCGCGCCGCGGAACCTCCCAGCATCACCGCATATCTGATTCAGGCTGCCGTCCGCGCTCTTGCGGCGGTTCCCGAAGCCAACAGCCGGTGGCGCGACAACGATTTGGAAATCTTCGAGGACTTCAATATCGGAATCGGAACGGCGCTCAAAGACGGTGGATTGATTGTTCCAGTGATTCACCGCGCGCAGAATTTGACTTTGGCCGAAATTTCCACGCGGTTGCGCGAGTTAACCACAAAAGCGCGCGAGGGCGCTCTCTCGACTGAAGAAGTACAAAACGGAACGTTCACGATTTCGAATCACGGCGTGAGCGGCAGCCTGTTGGCCGCGCCGATTCTGATTCCGGATTTTCAATCGGCGATTCTCGGGGTCGGAAAGCTGCAGAAACGCCCCATCGCCGCGGAAGAAGACGGCCAGGATGTCATTCGCATAGAGCCGATGATGTATGTGACTTTGACCATCGATCATCGAGCGCTCGACGGGCAGCAGGCCAATGCGTTTCTGACTGCTTTTGTCCGGGCGCTGGAGAACCGAAGTTGAATCGATAATGGTGATAGAGGCGGTTCGCTGATGCACGCGGAGGTGGACGAGCGCGGCTTTCAAGAAAGGCTCGACGCCGGTATCAAAATTGAGCCCAAAGACTGGATGCCGGAGGCTTACCGCGCAACGCTGGTGCGGCAGATCTCGCAGCACGCTCATTCTGAAATCGTGGGGCAGCTCCCCGAAGGAAATTGGATTACGCGCGCTCCTACGTTGAAGCGGAAGGCCATTCTGCTGGCGAAAGTGCAGGATGAGGCCGGCCACGGATTGTATTTATACAGCGCGGTTGAAACTCTGGGAGTGACGCGCAACCAAACCATCGAAGATCTGCTCGCCGGCAAGGCGAAATATTCGAGCATCTTTAACTACCCAACGCTCACCTGGGCGGATATCGGCATGATCGGCTGGCTGGTCGATGGCGCGGCGATCGTCAACCAGATTCCACTGTGCCGCTGTTCCTACGGCCCGTACGCGCGCGCCATGGTGCGCATCTGCAAAGAGGAAAATTTTCACCAGCGGCAGGGCTTCGACATTCTGTTGAAGCTTTCACGCGGAACCGCCGCGCAGAAATCGATGGCGCAGGATGCCCTGGACCGCTGGTGGTGGCCGTCGCTGATGATGCACGGACCGCCCGATGCCGAATCGAAGCATAGCCTGCAATCCATGCGATGGAAAATCAAGCTGTTCTCTAACGACGAGCTGCGCCGGAAATTCGTAGATCAAATCGCGCCGCAAGCCGTATATCTGGGCCTCGAAATCCCCGACCCGGATTTGAAATGGAATGCGGCTCGAGGGCATTACGACTTCGGAAAAATCGATTGGGATGAATTTTACAGCGTCGTGAAAGGCAACGGGCCGTGCAATCGCGACCGTTTGCGGACGCGAATTGAAGCTCACGAAAAAGGCGCATGGGTGCGTGAAGCAGCTGCGGCTTATGCCGAAAAGAAACGGGCCGGACCCGAAGCGGCTTAGCGAGCGAAAGGAATCACGCGATGAGCGATTGGCCTCTTTGGGAAGTTTTCATCCGCAGCCAACACGGTTTAGCACACAAGCATGTCGGCAGCCTGCACGCTCCCGATGCGGAGATGGCCATGAAGAACGCCCGCGATGTGTATACCCGCCGCAATGAGGGCATCAGCATCTGGGTGGTGCGTTCCTCGGACATCACTGCCAGCAGCCCGGCCGACAAGGAGGTGCTGTTTGAGCCGGCGAACAGCAAAGTGTACCGCTATCCGGGGTTCTATGAAGTTCCGGAGGGAATAGAACATCTCTAAATTTGCAACCATGAAAACCGGTAACGCTCTGTTCGAATATCTGCTCCGGCTCGGCGATAACTGTCTGATCCTCAGCCAGCGCCTTTCTGAGTGGTGCGGACATGGGCCGGTTCTCGAAGAAGATATCGCTTTAACGAACGTCGCGCTCGATCTGCTGGGTCAGGCGCGATTCTGGCTGTCCTACGCGGGCGAGATAGAAGGAGCCGGCCGCGATGAAGACCAACTCGCTTTCTTGCGCGAGGCGGGCGAATTTCGCAATGCGCTGCTTCTGGAACAGCCGAACGGACATTACGGCGAAACCACGGCGCGGCAGTTTTATTTCGACGCGTGGCATTACCTCGCTCTCAAAGAACTGCGGCATTCGAGCGACGCTCGCGTGGCGGAGATTGCCGAAAAAGCCTTGAAAGAAGTGTCGTACCATCTGCAGCGCAGCGCGGATTGGGTCATCCGGCTCGGCGACGGTACCGAAGAGAGTCATCGGCGCATGCAATCCTCGCTCGACGATCTTTGGATGTATACGGGTGAGTTGTTTGAGATGGATTCAATCGATGAACAGATGCTGCGGCAAGGCATAGGCATCGATCTCGCGGTCCTGCGCCTGTCTTGGCTGGAGCATGTGGAGAAAACGCTGGCTCAAGCTACCCTGCAACTTCCCGCCGGAAACTGGATGCGCAGAGGCGGCAAACAAGGCGTCCATACCGAGAAACTGGGTTTCCTTCTGGCCGAGATGCAGTTCCTGCAGCGAGCCTACCCGGGCGCGCAATGGTAACCGCCCACGCATCGGTGAGCGAAATCTGGAATTGGCTTAGCGAGATCGCGGACCCGGAAATTCCGGCTCTTTCGATCGTCGATCTCGGAATCGTTCGCGATGCCGAATGGTCGAGCGATGGAGAAGAGCTGACCGTCGCCATCACTCCGACTTATTCGGGATGCCCCGCGATCGAAGTAATCGCGGACGAGATTCGCTCCTCGCTGGAAGAACGCGGTGTCCATCGCCTGCGCCTCGAAACCAGGCTTTCGCCCGCCTGGACCACGGATTGGATGACGGAGGAAGCCAAAGAACGCCTCAGAGCGTATGGCATTGCGCCGCCTTCCGCTCGGTTGATCGCCGCAACCGATATCGCGCCTTCCGCACACAATGACGAGCAGATCGTTTGCCCGCGTTGCGGATCGGACGCTACGGAACTGGTGAGCCGCTTTAGCTCGACTGCCTGCAAAGCTCTCTACAAATGCCGCTCGTGTCTGGAGCCATTCGATGCTTTCAAGCGCCATTAACACAAGCGGGAGCGGAAGCGAATCCATCGATGGCATCGCTCCCGAAAGCGTATCGAGTCATTTTTATCCGTTGAAAGTTCGCGCTATTAAACAGGAGACCAGGGACGCGGTAACGGTTGCCTTCGACATACCGCAAGAGCTCCAGGAAAAATTTCAATTCATACAGGGCCAATACCTCACGTTCCGGGCGACTGTCGGCGGTGAGGAACTGCGCCGGTCCTATTCCATCTGTTCGGCCGTACAGGATGGCTCGCTGCGAGTCGCAATCAAGCGAACGCCCGGCGGCATTTTTTCCAATTGGGTCCTTGAAAATCTCAAGCCGGGCGACGTCATTGAGGTCATGCCGCCCGAAGGCCGCTTTCATGTGCAGCTTTCGCCTTTGAACAAGAAAGAGTATGTGGCCTTCGCCGCCGGCAGCGGAATCACGCCTATTTTCTCGATTGTCAAAACTACGCTTCTCACCGAGCCGGGCAGCAGTTTCACGCTGTTCTTTGGAAATCGCGCTTCAAATACAGTCATATTGCGCGAGGAATTGGCCGATCTGAAAGACCGTTTCATGGAGCGCTTCAGCCTGGTTCATATTACGAGCCGCGAGCACCAGGATGTGGACTTGCTGAATGGCCGGATAACCGCCGATAAAACCGAACGGCTGTTGAAGCAGTTCTGCCGCTTTGAAAATCTGGATACGGTGTTTCTGTGCGGGCCGCAAGAGATGGTGGAGGAAGTTGCCGCGCGATTAAAGACGCTCGGATTTCCGGAATCCCGAATCAAAATTGAGCTCTTCACGGTCAAGGATGCGGGGGAGCGGAAAATCCGGAATGGAGCCGCGCCAACCGAAGAGAAGTGCGAAGTCACGTTGATCGTAGACGGCGCACGGCAGGTCTTCTCCATGGAAAAAGACAACGAGAGCATTCTGGATGCCGCTCTGAACCGCGGAATCGATCTGCGCCATTCCTGCAAAAGCGGCGTTTGCGCAACCTGCCGCGCCAGGCTCCTCGAAGGGCGCGTGGACATGAATGCCAATTACGCTCTGGAAGATTCCGAAGTCGCGCGGGGCTTCATTTTGACCTGTCAGAGTCATCCCCTTACCGATCGCGTTACGGTCGATTTCGATCAGGACAATTAAAGTGAATATCGTGCCGGAAAACTTATTTACCCGCCATCGTCAACTGCTCGAGCAGGCGGTCGAAGCCATCCACTCACGTACCTACTGGAGCCCTTTCGCGGAGATGCCCAGCCCGAAGTCGTATGGCGAAACCGCAAATGACGATGGCAAGAAGGCGTTTGAGGCGCGTCTCGGCAAGCCGTTTGTTTTGGATCAACCCGGAACAATTGGCCAAACCGGCGCGGAGCAATCGCCATTTGGAATTGAGCTTGGCATCGCGTATCCCAAACCGGATGTGGATAGGTTATTTGATGCGATTCAGCGCGCCGAGACGGATTGGCGTAAAGCCGGCCCGGAAGCGTGGGTGGGCGTCGCGCTCGAAACTCTGGTCAGGTTGAACCGGAGAAGTTTCGAAATGGCCTATGCGGTGATGCACACCACCGGCCAGGCGTTTATGATGGCGTTTCAGGCTGGCGGCCCGCACGCGCAGGATCGCGGATTGGAGGCGGTCGCCTACGCCTGGTCTGAGATGAGCCGCATCCCGAAAATCGCGATTTGGGAGAAACCGCAAGGCAAGAACGAGCCGCTCAAAATGGAGAAGCGCTATCGAATCGTTCCGCGCGGCATTGGACTCGTGATCGGCTGCTGCACTTTTCCTACTTGGAACAGCTACCCGGGATTGTTTGCCGATCTCGCCACTGGCAATGCGGCCGTCGTGAAGCCTCATCCCGGCGCAATCCTTCCGCTCGCCATCACCGTCGAAGTGGCTCGCGAAGTGCTCGCCGATGCCGGATTCGATCCGAATGTGGTTACGCTTGCCGCCCACCAAAAGGATGACCATGTGGCGCAAACTCTCGCTCTGCGCCCGGAAGTGAAGGTGATCGATTTCACCGGCAGCTCCGCGAATGGGAACTGGCTCGAAGAGAACGCGCGGCAGGCGCAGGTTTTTACCGAAAAAGCCGGAGTTAACCCGATCGTCATCGATTCGACCAACGATTTGAAGGGCATGATTCGGAATATTGCGTTTTCGCTCTCGCTTTACTCCGGCCAGATGTGTACTGCTCCGCAAAACATTTACGCGCCGAAAGATGGCATCGATACTTCGGAAGGCCATCTGAGTTTCGATCGACTCGCTTCTGCGATTGGCGAAGGAATCGGTAAGCTGCTCAGTGATCCGGCGCGCGCGGTGGAAGTGCTGGGCGCGATTCAGAACGAATCGATTCTTCAGCGCATTGCGGACGCCCGGTCGCTCGGCGAAATCGTTATAGACAGCCGGAGCATTGCGCATCCACAGTTCCCGAACGCGACAGTTCATACGCCGCTGCTTTTAAAAATGGACGCCGGCTGCGAATCGAAATTTATGCGCGAGCTTTTCGGTCCAATCGCATTTGTCATCGCTACCGAAGACACCGCGCATAGTATCGCGCTCTCGAAACGCGGCGCAATCGAGCATGGCGCGATTACCATGTCCGTTTATTCCACTCACGATACGGTTCTCGATCGGGCACGCGACGCCGCGGCCGAAGCGGGCATAGCGCTCTCCTGCAATTTGACGGGCGGTGTTTTCGTCAACCAGTCCGCCGCCTACAGCGATTTTCACGGAACCGGCGCAAATCCGGCGGCGAACGCTTCCCTGACCGATTCCGCCTTTGTGGCCAATCGCTTTCGCGTGGCGCAGAGCCGCGCACATATCTGAATGGGCGAATTCGAAACTATTTTGTTTGAAATTCGGGATGGAGCGGCGCGCCTCACCCTCAATCGGCCCGCCAAATTGAACAGCTTCAACGTTCAGATGCACACGGAAATCCGCGCCGCCCTAACTGAAATCGAAACAAGCAAAGAAGTTCGAGTTCTCGTGATCACCGGCGCGGGCCGCGCTTTTTGCGCTGGGCAGGATCTTTCGGATCGCGCGTTAGCTCCTGACAAAGCGGTTGACCTCGGCGCGTCTATCGGGAGGGACTACGCTCCGCTGGTTCGCCGTTTGCGTTCGCTCGAAATGCCGGTAATCTGCGCCGTGAACGGCGTGGCAGCCGGCGCGGGTGCAAATCTCGTCTTCGCTTGCGACATCGCCATCGCCGCGAAATCGGCGAGCTTCGTCGAGTCCTTTTCAAAATTGGGTCTGGTGCCCGATACGGGCGGAACTTATTTTCTTCCCCGCCTCATTGGAACAGCGCGTGCGATGGGCTTCGCGCTTCTCGGCGAAAAAGTCTCCGCCGAACAAGCCGCTGAGTGGGGTCTGATCTGGAAATGCGTGGACGACGACGAATTTGCCGCGGCCATCGATAAGCTGGCGGCGCATTTCGCCACAGCTCCCACGCGAGGCTTGGCCCGCATCAAGCAAGCCATCTATCGATCCGGAGAGCAGACCCTCGACCGGCAATTGGATCTTGAGCGCGACTTCATGCGCGAGCTCGGATATTCAGAAGATTTTCGCGAGGGAGTCGCCGCTTTTCTTGAGAAGCGGACGCCGCGCTTCAAAGGCAAATAGCGGGGCAGACCGGGAAACGACCGCTCAAGCCTCTTCGGGCTGAAGATCCGCTGTTTCGCCCGCGGCTTTTTTCTCCCAATACTTTCCCACCCAAGCTTCCCAACTCTTTCCGGCGGCGGTATCTCTTCCGCTGAACACCAGTCCCGCAATGTCGGCATACGGAATGCTGACCCGCGGGCTTCCGTTCGATGGCAGCATTCGAACCAGGGATTGAATGAGCGTCTGGCCACGCCGGCGGTCGTAGACGTAGCCTTCTACAACGCTGCCATCCTTTCGGGTGATCGTGACGTCGCCTCGGTAATCGAACGCCTGTTCCAACGCCGCGCGGATGTCGTCGTCCGTGGCTAAAGCGGGAATCGACCCTTGCAGTTTGTCGTGCACAAAGCCCGGCGAGACTTCCCAATCGTCCGTCCGGCCCGCTTCGCCGGTGGTCACGCTTGCGTCTCTTCCGCAGGCTTGATGTGAACCAGCGGATTGTACGAGTGTACCGGCTTGTACGGCTCCTCCAACAGCGCTTTGGCGTCTTCGTCTTTATAGCGGCCGAATACGGCGGACTTTGCCATTGCCAGGAATCCACGCACAGACCCGAAGCCGTAATTCACGGCGGAAGCCTCATACCCGCTGTGTACCATGCAGTTCGCGCACTTCGGATTGCCGGATTCTGTGCCGTAATTGGCCCATTCCGTCTCGGCGATCAGCTCGGCGAAAGAATCCGCATAGCCGTCCTGCAGCAGATAACACGGTTTCTGCCAGCCGAAAACGTTGTAAGTGGGCATGCCCCACGGCGTGCATGTGAAATTCCGGCGTCCCATCAGGAATTCGCCGAACAGCGGCGACATGTTGAATTTCCACGAGCTTTTCCGGTTGGAAAGAATGGCGCGGAACAAGCGGCGAGTGCGCGCCCTGCCCAGAAAATGGGATTGATCGGGAGCCTTGTCGTAGGAATATCCGGGCGAAAGCATCATGCTCTCGACTCCCACTTCCATCATGTCGTCGAAAAATGCGCGTACGCTGTTCGGATCGGCGCCATCGAATAGCGTGGTGTTCGTCGTCACGCGGAAGCCACGCGCCAGCGCCGCTTTGATTCCGGCAACCGCCGCATCGTAGCCGCCCTCCCGGCATACCGAAAAGTCGTGATGCTCGCGCTGCCCATCCACGTGTACCGAAAAGCTCAAGTACTTGCTCGGCTTAAAAAGAGGCAGCTTCTCTTCGAGCAGCAGCGCATTCGTGCACAGATAAATATATTTCTTGCGCGCCACCAGCCCTTCCACGATTTTGGCGATCTGTGGATGCATCAACGGCTCGCCACCCGGAATCGCGACCGTCGGCGCGCCGCACTCCTCCACCGCCCGGAAGCACTCTTCCGGCGTAAGCTGGCGTTTCAACACGTGCGCCGGATATTGGATCTTGCCACAACCCGCGCATGCCAGGTTGCACCGGAACAACGGCTCCAGCATCAGAACGAAAGGATACTGCTTGCGCCCCGCGAGCCTCTGCCGAAGCACGTAGGTCGCCGTAGTCCACATCTGAGACGCGGGAACACTCATAAATAGATAGCTGCTTCTATCTTAGCGGGAAGCCTGAGCGGTTCTTGCCGCTTAGGTCACATTCCAGTAAATCGAGTACCGCTGCCCCGAGACTTTATAGAACGGCGCGAGCGTTACATCCGCCGCTTGGCCGGTCGTGCGGAAGGTCAGCGGCTGGCTCGTGGGACGAATCCAGGCGCCTGGCTCATTCCCTCTGGTCCGAAACGCCGGCAAAGCAGCGGGAGGATGCTTCTTCAGGTCAGGCCCTTCGTGCCCGATAATCAGGTCCTGGGTCAACCCTGCGCTCCCAAGCTCGCCCGCCAGCACCAGCGGTCCATACAGAATGGCTTGCATCCGATGATCGTCCGGCATGCTTTCCATGTGAAGCTGCATCGGCAGATCCACTTCCACCCGATCCCCTTTTCGCCAGCTCCTCAGAATGGTCACATAACTTCCAGGCGAGGCGGAAACTTCGGCCATCTTTCCATTTATCTTCACGGTGGGAGAGGACGCAACCCAGGCAGGCACGCGGATGTGCAGCGCCAGCTTCACCGGTTTCTCAGCCTCCACAATGCTCAGTTCCGTTGTCGGCGACTCCGGGAACCCGGTTGTTTGCCGCAGGCGAATGCCTTTTCCCGTCCAGTTCAATTCCGACGGAATAAACAGGTTTACATAGAGTCCGTCATCGTCGTGGAAGTAAATGCTGTCGTTGAGCTTCGAATACTCTTCCACGCCCGTGCCGTTACAGCACCAGAACGAGTCGTAGACGGTCGCAAACGTTCTCCACGATCCCGGCACAATCCCGAGATAGTATTGCGTTGTATCGGTCGCCCCATCGATCGTGCCCAGTCGATGGTTGTAGAGCGCGCGCTCGTAGTAATCGAAGTAACGGGGATCGCCGGTCCACTCGTACAGCTTCCGCGTCAGCTTCAGCATGTTGTAGGCGCAACAGCATTCATTTGTCGCAGTACCCAGGCTCAGTTCTTTCGCCAGCTGGTTGGGTTCCACCAGCCAGCCTTCGTTGTTGCTCGTTCCGCCCGTCGCGTAAGTCCGCGTTTCGGTCACTTCGTGCCAGAAGTAATCGGCGACATCGTGAAAGCGCTGATCGCCGCTGATCTCGTATCGCCGCGCCGCGCCGATCGCCTGCGGGATGTGCGTGTTCGCGTGTAATCCCCGCAACTGATCTCTTCGCAGCGCGAGCGGGTTAAAGAAGCGCTGTTTGGTGAACCGGTCTCCGACGCCTGACCAACGATCGTTATTGGTGACCGCCGCCAGATTGTAAAGCACCTCGTTCATGCCGCCGTATTCCGTATCGAGCACCATTTGCATGTGCTCTTCCGGCATGCTTGCGGTCCACTGGTCCGCCCAACCCGCCATTCCTTCCAGCACTTCAAGAGCCTGCCCGTTATCGCAGTGCTGGTGCATATCCAACAGCCCCGCCATGATTTTGTGAATGGTGTAGAACGGCGCCCATACTTGCTTGCGCGCGTTGAGCCGGTCGAAAAATTCCGTGGGAAACGCGCTCAGATATCCGCCTCCCAGCCTCTGTTGGCATTTAGCAAGCTCGCCCACCAGAAAGTCGCCCTTGGCCTTAATCTCCCGATCGCCGGTCGACGCATACATCAGGCCGCAGGCGGAGAGAAAGTGGCCGCCGGCGAAATGTCCGCGCAGCTCGCAATCCGGCTTCTCCCATCCGCCCAAAGCCTCAGCTCTAGAAGGCAGCCCGGCGTTCAGCCGGAAAGTGTGAATCAGGCGATCCGGCGGCAGTTCGTGGAGCAGCGCCCGGTCCTGCTCCTGCGCGTCCCTGAAAACGCCCGGCAGCAAGCGCACCTGCGTCATGGCAAACGGTCGCATTTTCAGCGGAACGTCCTGGCGCTTGAAAGTTAGAGCGCCGCTAAACGGAGGCGTTTCGGTAACCGTCCCTTCCTGAGGCGCGGGCGCATCCGGATCTCCCGGCGTCGAAGCTTGCGTGATCTCCCTTTGCCCTTGCCCGCGAAGCAGAACCGCCGCCGCTCCTCCGCCCATCACCGCCGACGTAAAAGTGCGTCGGCTGAATCGCCTTTCCGAAATGGAGTTACGCATGGCTCTCCCGAAATCTCTTGACACTCTATTATAAAAACGAGCTAATAGATCGTTATGTGGCAGCTCGCAACACAACTCACAAGACTCACAAGCGATCAATCCAAACCGCTCACCGAGCCGTTCTGTTGATCCTCATGAGCTTGGCGGATAAGCCCCGGGTCGCTCTCGCGCACCGATGTCTGGTACATGGTGCGCCGCCGCGCCCTCGATGCCAACATCGAAACCGCGATAGGCTGCCGTACCTTCCGCGCCACGGGCACCACGGACTATCTCACCAATGGCGGGCGCATCGAAGTCGCGCAGCGCATGGCGTTCCGGCTGCACCGGCTTTACCAAATAATCGAGCGCATTCTTCTCGAACGCGCGTACCGCGAATTCGCTATACGCCGTGCAGAAAATGACCATCGGAGCGGCATCGAGGCTTGTCAATAGACTGAACCCATCGCGGCCCGGCATCTGAATGTCGAGGAACAGGAGATCCGGTTCGAAATCGGCGATCAGCCGCGCAGCCTCTTCAGCGCTCGCTGCTTCTCCTGCGATTTTGACATCTTCGTGGATCGCGAGCAGCCGCCGCATCTCGGCGCGCGCGAGGCGCGAATCTTCAATCAACAGAACTTTCATGCTGCGACGAAGGGAATCTCGGCTGTTGCGGCTACGCGCCGCTCGTCCATATTCTTAAGCGAGAGAGCCGCGCCCGCTCCGCACAGCAGCCGCAGCCGCAGCCGTTGGCGCGCGTTCGGCGTTGCTCCAACAACTACTTTGTCGAACGCGGCTGGCCAGTGGAAAGAGAGGTAGGAAAGGTGTGGTAGACGAGTCTTGGAAAAACCGCGCTGAACAGCCGATTGAAAGAGGCTACAATACGCGCGGAGACTCAGATGCAACCCAAACTACTCGTCTGCGCTATCGCTGCGAGTGCCGTTTTCTTCATTTCGGGCATGGCGGTCGGTCAGCGGACAAGCGCCTCAAAATTTGACAAGTATCTTCGGCCAGTGAACCGCCCGGACATCGATTTCATAGCATTAGAGGTCAATGTGGAGAGCATTCGAGAAAGCGTACCAATGGATAATGGCATTTCAATTCCACAGGTCTACTTCAACTACAAAAAAGATCGACCGCAAGCGTCCGTCTCAATTTCGCCAGAGTTTGAGAAGGCATCGTTGGATGCCATCAAATCACAGATAATCGAGAAATACTACATGGCATATCTTAGATTGAAGGATTTTATTCCAACATTGTCGGAAGATGATTTTGTTCTAAGGGTCATCCGCATCACGCCGGACCCGGATCACAAAATATTTGCGGAATGCAGGCACGGAGACATCGTGTTCCACTAATGCCGAGCTTGCGGATGGAGAATCCTTCGCAGTACGTTGACAAAAATTTAGAAGGCGGTGGAGTTGCAGGGCAGCGTCTGGTTGTTAATGAGTTCATTATTTTGGAGGCCGCGCGGACCATGGCGGTATTCGCCTTCGGATGCTCGCTGAGTTGTGCGTTGGCCGGGTTCCGCGCAGGGCCTACTTCGCGCGACGGCAAAAGTTCTGCCACTCCATAGCCACTTCGCACGATTGGGGTGTTGCATCCAATTTGTACCCGCTCGGGGGCTTCACCCACTCGGGCAGATGATCCGCATATCCGCTATACGCTGCGAACGAGCCGGGCGTCGGGCGAACATTCTGTTTTTTGCACAGTGCCACAAACTCGTCAGCTTGTTGACAAGCCGCAACGCGGTCGAACACATCCCCTGTATCGGGTTTCGCCACGCTCTCCGCTTTGCCTCCGGCGACCGCCTTTTCAGCTTTGGAAGTCACGAGAGCTGGCTTCCGTAAATCGAGCCGAACCCTGTTGCTCTCGTCAAGGGCGACAAATCCGCTCACGTCGCCGAATGCATCAGGAAAACAAGTTGGTTCATCCCGTTCGCTTACGTGTTTGCCATCCATGTCGGAAACTCCACAGCTATAGTCGGACTGTATCGTCAATTGAGCCCGCTCATGGGCAGGTATTAAAAACGCATGCTCAAGCCTGCCGTTGAACTCCTCCAAGGCCTGCGTTCCGGCTTGCCTTTTGAACAGTTTCACGTTTGGCGGAACGGTGTAATCACGACCGGTGTTGTTAGCCAAGGCGAATCTCAACGAAAAGCCCGAGGTTTTCATGACCCGCGTCTCCGTGTTGTATTCGTAATCCCTACCCTTTTTAAGACTGCTATTCTCAACAACAATGCTCCGATGTCTTGAGTGTGGCTCCTCCCGGTTCGATGCACGCGGCGTGGGCTACGCCCTGTGTGGAAAAGCTCACGGACCGCGCTGGGAGCGCTGTTACATAACCGCCGAAACACAGCGTACACTCTTGGCGCACGCAGACGATTTACAACAGTTCAGTATGACGCTCACAGAGGATAAGCCGCTACAAAGGACGTAGGAACCACAGTAAGCGTCATAGGCTTAGTGCTGGCAATCGCAGACTCACTGGATGACGGCGTTTTGGGGAAACTTATCCTGTATCTGCACGAACTCGGAATCTCCCGGAATGAAATTCAGCGGCTGCGGTTGGCTGAACCGGAAGAAGTGCCCAAAATATTCAACGAAAACAACTGAGCGCCTCTCGCACTCGGTCTTGTCGGATATGTTAATTTCGTTGGTCTTTCCTTGAACCACACGTCAACTGTGATTTGCAGGGCCAGGGCGTGTTTTGTCAGTCTCGAAACCCAAAAGTCCAGAGAAATGGTTGAAGAAGAGCATCTTTGGACGCTCAAGCCTCAAAGGTGCCGATTGCTCAGGCTGTTTTTGGCCTCTTATGAAAGCGGGCTCGGCGTAATCTTCACCCAATGGCGTTCAAATCTGGGGCCAGTACAAACCTTTGTTGAGCGGGTTCGTAAAAGGCACACCAAGTGGTTCTGTGTTCCCTATCGAAGATGTCCTTGTATTAATTAGTGCACAAGTAAGTGGACATAGTTTATGATGAGGTATGCGGTCGCGAGATGCTCGAAAACTGAGCCATAAGACGCTGGAAGAGATTCGCATTCGTGCGGTGGAACAGGTCCAGCAAGG
>Ga0208220_1000335_pt1 | contig 19755 bp, 25 predicted proteins | sample NGESurdeep092012_9_FD_184484 | JGI IMG/M metagenome (GOLD analysis project Ga0208220, IMG submission 184484) | Arctic peat soil microbial communities from Barrow, Alaska - NGEE Surface sample F53-1 deep-092012 (SPAdes) | ecosystem: Environmental > Terrestrial > Soil > Wetlands > Peat ...
GAGCACGTTGAGCCCCTCGGGGGCGAAGTCGCGGTTCACCAGATCTTGCGGGTAGGTCGCGGAAGCGTCCGAGATGGTCGTCACTTTGAAGGTGCGTGGACTGATGCCCGCGACGCCCAGCGCTCGCATGCGCGCAGCGACGGTGTTGTGGCTCGTCGTCTCGCCAGCTTCGACCAGGTCCAAGGTAATGCGCGGTTCGCCGTAGGTGCCTTTGGAGTCCTTGTGGAAGCTCAGAATCTTGACGTCCAAGTCAGCTCGACGCTGCTCACTCGCGAGGGGGTCGCGTTGTTGAGCCTCCTGCCAGCGGTAGTAGCCGGCGCGGCTGACCTCTAAAAGTCGAGCCATGCGCTTGACTTCAAAGTTCGCGCACTCCGTGGCCATCAACGCAAATCTCTCTGCTTTGGTGGCTTGGAAGCGAAGTACGCGGCAGCTTTTCCCAAGAAGGCGAGATCCTTCTCCTGTTCGGCCACCTGACGGCGCAGCCGCAGTAACTCCGCCCGCTCGGCGGGACTGAGCGGGTCATCACTGGTTCCTTCGATGGTTTCCATGCGTCGACGTTCGTCGCGCACCCACTTGCTCAGGGAATTCTCCAGCACCGAGAGCTCGCGAGCCACGTCTCGCACCGATCTTCCGGTGTCAATGACGCGGTGCGCCGCTTCGGTTCTGAACTCCAGTGTGAACTTTCTCCTGGTTGCTCCCATGGTGACATCCTTCCATCCGACCCTCGAGTCGGATTGTTGGGTGTCTACTTTCTCTGGGGAACCTCAGGCCACGATGGCCTCACCGTAGCCAAAATTGAGGCGACGGCACAACGCCAGAGTTTCATCGATGGAATACTTCGCTTCGAGTGAATGTCGGCGTTGAATCACGTTGGCAAAAACTGCGTGAAGTTGGCTGGGCGATAGACGGTAAGCGCGGTCAGTCAGCGTTTTGACCAGGCTCTGATTGGAGTCACTCACTGGTATCGATGCCGCCCAAGTGAGGCTGAAGCTGGCTCGGCGGAAGGGTGTGCGCAGACTCCGACTATCCGCGACCGTTTCGTACTGTTTTGCGAGATCCGTCGAGAATTCATCAGCGTTGCCGTTGGTCAGCATTCGGGCGCGCGTCTCGGATACTCGGGCGTCGACGACTAAGAGGGGGTGACGTCTCTGGCTTCTAGCAAAGCGCACGGCGTCGCCTTCGAGAAATGACAAGGCATTGGCACCTTGACCGAGCATGCACGCGCGGTCCGCCGCTTCAATAGCGAACCACGCCGTCCAGTTCGGATCGAGGTAAGGGCCACGTTCCTCGTATTGGCGCCAAAGTGCATCCCATTCAACAAGACGCCCTTGGTTTCGGAGCACCCAGAGGACATTGAAGACGGCCTTCCCTTGAAGGGATGGTGTCTGTGTCGCAAACTCGCTGATGTCGACGAACTTGTCGAGACGGCTCAGGTCACCGATAAGTTTGAGGTGGGAAAACGCGGACACGCGGGTGTCGAATTTCCATTCGTCAACTGGATCACGCTTGCTTTGAGAGTCAATGTTGCTGATGATCGATTTTCGAGTTCCATGGGTTTCATTTAGCAGTAGGTAATGATCCCAGGATGATTGGCGTCGGGAGTCATTACGTGAGTGCCGCCCGAGGGACGAGACCTTGCGTCCAACGAAGTTCGCCAGCGCGAACTCCAACGTTACATTCCGCACCAGTTTTCGAAGTGAATCCTTGCGGACCGTACTGGGATCGAAGATGAGACTACGACGTAACTCAGCGCGAACGAATTTTGATTCGTCCCAATGGCTCAGCAGTGTCGCCCGCGCGTTGTGCGTTGGTCGCAGATGGGTAGGCGGATACTCTCGACTTAAGTAATCCGGATCCGATGGAACAGAGTGAGCGGATTCATTGGGCGGGGAACCGGTGTCCACCAATAGAACTTCTGAGATGAAGTCTTGGAGGCCTCTACTCGGGTCGCTAAGACTGAATTCAGTCTTTGGCAGCAGATCGCTTTGTCGCGGTGCCACTTTCTCGGGGAATTCGAACCAGAGTCCCGTGCTCGACGACTCTGCCATTACCCTCGTAAGTTCAGGCATGAGGTCGATATCGTTGCCCTTGTAACCAGCGAGAACAACCTTCTTGTCGGCGAACGAAGTCAGGAGGGCGTTCGACCACTCCGGCCCCAACTTGGCGAGGACGTCTGGCGATTGGAAGATTAGGTGCTGCTCTTCCGGATTAGATCCAACGAACGAGCCGTGAGGCTTGTAGATGTGCAGATCGATGCATGATTCCTTCTCGCATCTGGGAGGGTCGGGCCACGCGAGAGGGTGACAGTGCAAGTTCCAGATCGACGCCGCTCTTTCAATTAGCGTGTCGTAGTTGGTCGTCCACACAGTGGCTCCGGATGTGAGTGCTTCGACTAGGGCAAAGTGGTTCTTGTTCGGAATGCGATCTGCTGAGTATGCCAGCAGCGTCGAGATGACCGATTGCTCGTAGTCCTCGCCGAGTTTCGAAAGTCGGTAGAAGAGCTGTTCGGGAGGGAAGAAATCGATACCGACATTGGCAATCAGCTCGTCCCAAAGAAGTTCGCGCCGTGTGCCGAACTTCTGACGGGGTGCGAGCGCTTTGAGAAACGACATTCGAAATTCGCTGAACAACGGGACGCCAGAATTGAATGAGATGCCGGCTCCAACGAAGAATGAGACGGATCGTGCATCCATAGGTCCATGAGATGAGTATTTGGAGGTCGTCACAGGAGGGTATCAAATTCAGTCGTCAATTCTTGGCGACCGTGGCGCGTCAGATTTCGACTGTCGAGATTGCGGCCACTTCAGAACGTGGTGGGCAGACAGACCCGGCCCCTAACCGTCAGGCCCGCGTGAGACACCCGCTGACAAATTTCATTTCATAAGGGCGAGACAAGTGACACCAAAGACCAATGACTACAACCAACTCCGCCCAGGCGGTTTCGCGTGACCAAGATGGTGACGTGCAAGGCAACAATGACCCCGCGGCTCGGCCAACGAGACGAATATTCAGCACCGAGGAGAAGTTGGCTCTTCTCTCGGCCTACGAGGCGTGCGACCCCGGCAAGAAGGGCGAGTTCGCCCGTCGCGAAGGTATCTACTCCAGTCAACTGACCGAGTGGCGCCGCGCTCGTGACGCCGGCACGCTTCTGGCGCGTGAATCGACTGCGTCGCGGCGCGATCGACGCGAGTTCGACAAACTCGAGAGGAAGAACAAGAAGTTAGAAGCCGAACTCGAGCGCACCAGACTGGCGCTCGACATAGTGGGAAAAGCTCACGCGCTCTTGGAGAAGCTCTCCGAGAGCGCGGACAACGAGGAGTGGTGGATGAACTCATGAATGCGTTTCACGAGGAGCTGCGTCCGCTCGTGGGCGTGAAGAAAGCCTGCGCCCTGCTCGGAAGGGTGCGCTCGAGTTACTACCGGTTGAAAAAGCCGGTGGTGACGAAGGAGCTAGTACCTCGACCCACGCCGCCCAACGCGCTCAGTGACGCCGAGCGCGCCAGTGTTCTGGCGTTGCTCTGCGAGGACGAGCACGTCGACTCCTCGGTGGCCCAGGTCTACGCCGAGACCCTCGACGAGGGCACCTACCTATGCAGCCAGTCAACGATGCTGCGCATCCTTCGGGCCAATAGGGCCCCGAAGGATCGCCGGCGTCAACGGACCCACCCGGCCAAGAAACGACCCGAACTGATCGCTACCCAACCCAATGAGATTTGGAGTTGGGACATCTCCAAACTGCACGGTCCCACCCGAGGACTCTTCTACGACCTTTACGTGGTGCTCGACATCTTCAGTCGTTACGCGCCGGGTTGGCTGGTGGCCGCGCACGAGGACGCCGAGTTGGCCAAGGAGTTCTTGGAGGACGCCGTCGTGACCCAAGGGGTGCCGCGTGACCAGTTGACGATCCACGCCGATCGCGGTGGGTCCATGCGCTCCAAACCGGTGAGTCAACTGATGATGGACTTGGGCATAACTCGAAGTCACTCACGGCCCCACGTGTCGAACGACAATCCGTTCAGTGAGGCAGCCTTCAAGACTCTCAAGTACTGCCCCACGTTCCCCGAACGCTTCGGCTGCATCGAGGACGCTCGCGCGTTCTGCGACGTGTTCTTCGATTACTACAACCACGTGCATCGTCACTCGGGCATCGGACTACACACCCCGGCATCAGTGCACTACGGCACCCATATCGAGATTCGTGAGCAACGTCAAACGACCTTGACTTCGGCCTTCGAGTTGAATCCGATTCGCTTTCGTCGCATCACGCCACAGGCGCCCACTATCCCCGAAATCGTCTGGATCAATCCGCCCATCAAGGAGGTGCTCGCTAATATCTAAAACGACCGAGTGTCTCATTCGACCTGACGGGTTCCGGAATGCGACATACAACTCGTCGCACTTCATAGCGAGATCGTTTACGTTGATGCCCACGCTCATCACAAGTGCGTCAGATCCGGCGAGTCGTTTGGCAAAGGCCGTGTCCCGCGGCTCTCCGGCGACCGCGCGAAGGATATCTCGAGACACGTCCACACCGAAACTCGGAATATCGGAACTCTTACTTGTCTGAGTCGCCTTCGTAACAACCATGTCTTCAAACGTCTTGGTATCCATACTGCGAATCTGAGCTGGATTAATTCGATTTAGAGCGACTCGGAGTCCGAATTGGCGTTCAATCTTGGCGGGATTTATAAGGCCTTTGCCATATCCAAAGGTTACGGCAAAGTGCTTGCCGGAGGTCTGGATAATGAGAAGTCCTGAAGCAGAAGCTGAAACGACCGACTGTATGGGAGTCGAAAGCACGGGATTAATCTGACCAACCCACGGAGGTGGATGCGCAGCGGAGGGCAAGTAATAAAAAGCCCCAGTGAGTTCGCTCGACGGGTCAAGTTCGATCGACACCGGTGACTTATCGAGATGGATAGCATCATCCGGCTTTTCGACGTCACGCAGAAGCATTACGGTGAGCCGGCCTAGCGACATTGTGTTCCCATTGTGCTCACCAGGCACCTATGTTTAACTACCTCATCGCACACGCTTGGGTAGTGTCCACATTGTCCACATTCATTTCAACGAGCCTTCATCGCAATGAGTGACTATCCCGAGAACTTCATGCCCTTCAAGAATCTGAATAGGTGCACGACTGCGGTCTACTCTTTGTTTTATCAACATTCGATTTTCAACCCCAACGTTCGGGATCTCTAATGAGCGTTCCTGACGAGGTCTCTGGCGGAATTCAGCAATCAGACCGCGAAGTGCGTCGCGGGGTTCGTCGTTCCTCATTGATGTGGCTTCGTGGTTCCGGATTCAGCAAATTCCTCATCATCTTGTTTGCGGTAATCGCCGTTGCCATAAGCCTGACAGGGTTAGCCTTTCTTTCGCCCAAATTCGGACACACTCCAAACGCGGATGCTTGTCGCACCTTTCAGAGTGGATGCCCAGACTTTCGGCGCACTTCGTCCCTCTTGTGTTGGCTCGTCTGCTTCTGCTGCGTCTTGACAATCGGAGAGTTATTAGAGAAATGCGATCTTTCGCCCAGATCCAAGAGATATGCGAGAATTCTTACTCTCAATGGATGGTTCAGTCGCCTAGACGATGGCCCTCGCAGTCTGTGTTTCGTGCTGGCAGGATCATTCACTGCATTTGTGCTCGTATCTGTGATTCGCTCAAGCGCGGATGGTGGCCTTTCAATGCTCCCGTGGTGGTACGTCTTGGCAGCGGCACTTTGCTGGCTCATTCCAGTGGTCCTTGTTCTGGCAGTGATAGCCAACTCGGGGGCCATAGTGAGGCGAAGGTTCAGTTTGGAATTTACAACCTTCTTCATAGTGGCAGTCTTATTTATCGGAGTGGCGTGGGCGGGCTGGACACTGAACGGTTTGGCGGAAACGTCTGCAATCGTCGCCATCGCCACTGGATTGGCGAGGTGGATGAGGCTCAAACCAGTCTCGCGACGCAGGTGACGCGGAACTTAGAATTAGAAGGACATCTATGGATAGTTGAAGGTCAGTTTCGTTACTCAAATTGGGTATCTTGGTGCAATCGCACCGATTAAAGAATTCCGCACTGCGAGTTTCTAGTTTGTAGATTCACCGTCTCTACGTATTTACAATCCCAATGACAGCGACGGTCAATAAAACGAGTCCCACTAACTCGGCGGTGCACGCGGCGCATAGTATTCCCGCTTTGAGGGCGTTCGTTCGACGAGCTGCTGTTAGTTGCCGAAGCCGTAGTCCTGACACAGCGGCGTCGGCGACCACTTCGGAGTCTCCCCACCATTGACGAAGCTCATCTACCGTGACCGTGGTTTGACCATAGGGGAGAGGGAAGCTGATCAATATGGCGGTAGCTGCCGCGACCACGAAGGTGAGGATCGCTCCGACTAACCAGCCATGTGCAGATACTGGAAGAGTGAATGAAGTCTGACTCGTCACCACAGCGACCAAACCGAAAAGGATGGTAACTAGGGCGCTTGAGGTCGTAATTATTGCGGCACCTTTGGATTCGATCGAAGTCTTTCGTGACGCTTCGGCGTCGGTGAGTGTTTTGATGAAGTCGGTGTAGACCTCTGGTCCGCTGGAAGCCATTATCGTGCCACCTTCTCGATGTCCCCGGGACCTTTTGTCACCGTACCAATCTCCTTGAGAATGCCGGGTCGAATCGGGGCGAGCGACATGATGCCCTCGTGGGGATTGAAAAGGATCTTGGTAAACGGATCGACTGGCTCTTGATCGACCGGCAAGACTCCGTCGGAACTCTCGGTGTCGTGAATTGACATGGTCACGCTCCTTAATTGTGGTGCGACATCTCGATTGGAATAGTAAAGAAAGTTGAATGCGCTTGCTTGAGAAGCGAGTCCATCATCCTCCATCGAGAACACATTCTTCGTTGTGTCCGACTACCAAATAGCATTTCATTGGCTCTTTCTTAGGCGGTGGTTCCCGAATCTCTCGCGCTGTACTGGATGTGCCAGTCGGTTAAGTCATCGCTGTTTGACCGCAGGACTCGAGAGGTGAATACTTCAACCGGACACGAGTGAATCGCCGTTAAACGGCGAGTCACTCCAGCGCTAGGGGGCACGATATGACTACTGCGTTTATTCGGCGCGATGTGTGGACGTTGGCTTCGGGCGACCAGTCATTGCTCTGGTACGCCAGGGCAGTTGACTCCATGCAGAAGAAGCCGCCGAGTGATCCGACGAGTTGGAGCTTTCAGGCCGCGATCCACGGTACGAGTATCTCCATGCCGCCCCCACTCCCGGCGTGGAATCAATGCCGCCACGGCTCGTGGTACTTCGTGGTCTGGCATCAGATGTACGTCTACTTTTTTGAACGCATTGTTCGTGATCAAGTCGTTGCCTTGGGCGGCCCGAGTGACTGGGCGCTGCCGTACTGGAACTACAACCAGCCGTCGCCTCGAAATGCGTTGCCGCTGGCGTTTCGCGAGAACGCGAATTCTCCCACGCCAGCGTTGTATGTGTCACAGCGCAACTCCAGCATCAATGGGGGAGCGGGACTACCTCCCTCGATAACCTCACCCTCATTTGCGCTTAGCCGCCCCCTCTTCATTGGCGCGACGGAATTTGGTGGTGGCCGGACCTCACCCCTTGGACAGTTCTGGTCGGAGACGGGTCGCCTCGAACAGACACCGCACAACGACGTGCACGTCGCCATTGGAGGGTGGATGGGCAATCCCGACACCGCCGCTCAGGATCCCATCTTCTGGCTCCATCACGCGAATATCGATCGACTCTGGTGGATCTGGGAGCAGCACCCGGGTCACGCCGATCCGAGTGACCCCGCGTGGGCCAAGCAGGCATTCGGCTTTTTCGACATAGGTGGCGTGCCGGCGTCCCTGCTCGGCGAGAAAGTTCTTGACATTGTTAGGGATCTTGATTACACCTATGACAGTGGAGCGGCTGTTGCGGTTGTCGGAGTCGAACTTCGAGAGGGTCCTGTGAAGTGGCCCGACCCCTGGCCGAGTCGGGTCGGCGCAGTTGGTGTACAAAGTGCCGTAGCCGTAGAACCGGTCCGTCAGCTCGTAGGAGCAACTGATCGTTCATTTCAGTTAGAGAGCGACCCCGTTCGGGTTGCGGTCACCATCGTCCCTCGCGCCCTCGAAGAGTCGCGTGCGATAGTCAGTGGCGAACTGCAGCAACGGGCGTACCTAGAGATTGACGACATTGACGCAGAGAGTAATCCGGGCATCGTGTACGGGGTCTACTTGAATCTGTCCGCGTCACCTTCGCCTACCGAATTAGCGCAGCACCATGTGGGCAACGTCTCACTCTTCGGCATCGAACGCTCGAAGAATCCTCGCGGCGACGAACACGCCCACGGGCTACATATCGCCATGGAGATCACTGAAGTATTGGACCAACTGGTCGAAGAGGGCTCGTGGACCAATGGCTTAGAGCTCGACGTCTCGTTCGTACCGACGTCGTTGGAACAGTCAGACCGTAAAAGCGAGGGCGCTGCCGCCGCGCCGCCGGTTTCAATTGGTCGCGTCAGCGTCTTCTTCGACTAGGGAGTGAACTCGACCACTGGTGCTCTCACCACCTACATCACTTCGCTGAAGCGTTTCATGTTGCGTCACCCGGAGGTGTTGGCGTTGGCGGTTATTGCCGTCGCTTGGGTGGTGACGGTGGCAATCGATCTCGGAGGAGTCCCCTCTTCGTTCCATTCGACTTCGGGTTTCATGATGCCAGGCATGGCGAACATGGCGAAGACCAAAGTCGTTCACTCGTGGTCCATTCGTTGGCCCGTCGCGAGTCAGTTGCCCTTATGGCTTCTGATGTGCGTCGCGATGATGGGACCGGCGGCCATCGCCGGAATGAGACATACTGCTCTGCGCAGTTATCGTTGGCGCCGCACGAGAGCGATGGCGGAGTTCTTCATGGCCTACCTCGCTGTTTGGGTCATCTACGGCTTCGTCGCGCTGAGTGGAGCTAGCCTATTTTCTCTTCGCAGCAGTTGGCGGACAATCGGCGTCGTGCTGGCTGTCGCATCTATTTGGCAGACAACAGTCTTCAAGCGCCGTAGCCTACGTAACTGCCATCGCAGCGTGTGTCTACCCGCTCGGGGTTGGTCCGCCGAGATCGGATCGCTGAAGTTCGGTTTCCGACATGGTATTTCGTGCTTGGGTTCGTGTTGGTGCTTGATGTTCGTCATGATTGTGGCTCCCGGCAACATGTTGCTATGGATGGTTCCTCTCTCGGGCACGTCGACGGTTGAGCGTCTGAGTGAAAAGCCGAGGCGCACCACGGAGTTCTCCGCCCTGATCGCCGGAGTTGCGGCGATATGCGCCCTAGCGATCGCGATTCGCCAATCAGGTTGATCGTTAGACCGCTCCCTCAAATTTGCCCCCGACTCTCTGAACCGTATGTCGACGCTTAAGGTCTCCCACCTCGTGTTCTCTCGTTAGGCGGGGCGAAATTCAAATATTGTCTTGCCCTCAAGGTCGAGACGCATCGCGACGATGGACGGTCGTGCCGCCGAGAGAGCCAAGTCAGCGGAGTGAACAACGTGGGCCAGAGAAACTAGATTCTCCTTGGTTGAAATTTGCGCTCGATATTTAGTTCGATTCAAACGATGCTCCCAAAACCACGACGTTGCGAGAACTACGTCCAACGGTTTCTCAGTCAGTGCGTCATAGATAGAACCTGAGGCCGAGACGAACATCGTCGTCGAACTGGTGCCACGTGCCCCAAGCAGTGTCATCGAATCTCGCTCGCGTAGCGGTCGCGTTGTTCCGCCGCCAAGAAACGAAGCGGCTCGTCGTATCTCTAGATCAAAGTCTGTGAGCACCCGGCCCACGTCACCAATCTGCGACGAAGCGAGTTCGAGACGAATCGGTAGCGCCACGTCGAACGTTGATGCTTTATCAATCGGCCATTGTCGACTCGAGCTTGTACTGGTTAGTAGTGCCCCCAGCGAGTTCTGATCAATGGCGTCGACTCCGTGAAGACCTCTATAAACGTCACGAAACTGTTCTTCTGCGTATCGATCGGTCAAGACTCTATCGAGCGCAGTGAGGTCCTCGGCCACCCAATTTTCACTCGCTACTTTCTCTCATATATCCTCTGTTTCCGCGGGTGTCGCCTCATTTCAGTGACCGAGGCCCGCGAAGCAGATCAGGGACTACTTTTCGTTCTCCTGTTCAAAATGCCAGGTTTGGGCCGTTGAAAGGATTTTCTCGAACGTGGAAACATATGACATAAGGATTTCTTTATCGATTGGGGAGAAAATGAAAAGACTGCATCGGCTGGGGCAAGTGCTCGTAGTTGTTCTTTCGGTGACGTTGGTCGGACTCACGGGAAGTGTGCAACTGGCTTCTGCGACTCCCGGAGCGCAGGTCTTTGCGTCGTACAACGGCGGGACGTTGAACTTGTCACAGGGCTGGGGATCGGCGACCGTCTGCGACGTTACCGGCACCGGCACATACTGTTTCTCCAGTCAGTCAGCGTACGAGGCCTGGTTGTCGAGTACCGCAGGCGAGTCTCAGGTCCAACCTTTGACGTCATGCTCGTCGGGCCTGAAGTTATATCAGAACATTGATTATGGTGGCGACGAGCTCATCGTAACTTCGACGTTTCTGTGGATCAATCTCGCCGCCTACTCCTTCGCTGACCAAGTGTCCTCGTATAACGTCGGCGCGTGTTCCATAATCATGACTGATGGCACGAACGGTTCTGGCGACGTCTACCCGGGTGCCACGTCGGCGGGCTCGGACGTCTCGTGGATCGGGACCGCTTGGAACGATCGAGTTCAATCCGTGTATATCAACTAGTGAACGGGAGACGTCGGGCAGGGGACTCCGCCTTAGGACTTCGTGAACATCGACCCGGGGAGTGAGGACTACGCCCGTCTCTTTAGTCAGCACTCGTCGGCCGTCATGCGGTACGCGCTGCGGCGATGGAGTGACCTTGAGGGCTGCCAAGACGTGGTCATCGAAACGTTTCTGGTGGCGTGGCGACGGTGGGATGATAAACCTGAGCGAGATCGCGAGCTTCCGTGGCTCTACGGGATTGCGTTTCGAGTCCTCTCGAATCAACGGAGGTCCCGTGACCGCCGCGCGCGCCTCTTCACGCGGATTTCGCGGGAGAGGAGCGACCAGAATGACGACGTTGACACCGTCGACGTGGCGAGCATACGCGGAGCTCTCGATCGGCTTAAGGAGAGTGACCGCGAACTTCTTCAGTTGGTGTACTGGGAGGAGTTGACGTATCGCGAGATTGCCCAGGCCATTGGGATTAGCGAAAACGCCGTCGGTATTAGAATTACGAGGGCGAAGAGCAAACTGCGCGGATTCTTGTCGCCTTCGGGCGACGGCGTTGATGATTATCTTGCGCTCGAGGACGGAGCAGACTCGTGAGCGCGGATCCATTCAAGAAGCTTTTCGAAAGTGCCGATCCCACGCGCGGTGTGAGCTCTCGCGAGATAGACAAACTTATCGACGAAGCGCAGATTTTCCAGCGCTTGCACGATCGGGTCAAAGATATCTCGCGCAAGCCACAGCCTCATGGACCATGGCGTCGCGTGGCGCTCATATCCACTGTCGCAGTTCTAGTCCTGGGTGGCGCCGCTGCCGCGATCACTCTTTTGCGATCTCCCGTGACAAACACTTCGCAGGTGAGTTGCTATTCGCAGGACTCCGTACATTCAAAAATCATTTCGGAAGTGCCGTATGGACCGCACCCTCTAGCTTCATGCCAGGCACAATTGCGCTGGAAATCGGTGCCATCGAGTCCGACGCCAGCCGGTCTGTTGTGCGTGCTGCCCAACGGAACGCTTGGGGGTTTCCCGCCCTCGAAGAAGTTTCAGAACTGTTCGCTGATCGGGCTAGCTACATTCAACGGCAAGCTTGCGTATCCCCACGTTCTCGCCTTTGAGATCGCCGCACACACGTACTTTGAAGAGCACGCCTGCTCGAAGGTTCCTTCAGCAAAACATGAAATGCTCGCGTTGATAGGGAAGTACGGACTTCGGGGATGGACAATTCACGTCGACGGGCTGAGAGCCCCCTCTGCGTGTGCGACGTTGGCCGTCCAACCCGATAGACACTCCGTCGACGTGGTTGGCGTAGTGGAAAAGTCGAACTGACTTCGATGAGCGGCCTGCTTAGTTCACCATGTCCAGGTGACAGTCGACTTGAAAGGTTTCGAGATACCTGGAAACTTGACAGTCTGATATCGGTTAAACGGACCTCATTCGGAGTCACCGCTAAATGAATACCGAGAAGGAGGAATCCAGTTATGGCTTCAGTAGTCGGGTCCGCAGGCATTGATGACTGTTCGGCAGGGGAGGGATCTTGTGCAGCAAACTGTGGCACTACCTGCTCTCAGAATCGCTACCAGATGGCATGGTCAAACTTTGAGGAGTGCAGTGGAATTGATTGCGATCCGCAGTCGAGTCGCCCTCGCGCGTCTGGCGGTTGCGGAAGCCAAACCATCGAGGTCAACCAGCACTCGTGTTCGGTGCGCGCGATTTACCCGGATTTGAAGGACTGTGGCCCGGCCGGAGGTCAATCATCGAGCTCTGGATACTGCGTTACAAAAAGCCAACCGATTGTGGCGTGTGTGAATACCCCCGCATTTACTTATCTTTGCGACAGTTGCAATCCAATGACGTACGGCCTCCTCGGCGCAACGTTTAGTAATTGACCCGAAAGGCAATTGCCATGCCTAACAATAAAGAGCACCTGGCGAACCGCCGAGATTTGCTTGCGAGCGCCGCGACGGGAAGTTTCGCCACGGTTGTAGATATCAACTCGGCCGGCCAGAGGATTCGATCTGCTCAAGCCGGACCCGGTGAGTTACTACCACACTACGTATTCGGAAGTCTCGTGTCGGCGACAGCCAATTCCTGTTTGCTTGACGCGCCCCTTGATGGGAAGTTCATTCGTGAGAACATCAGTTATGACGAAGACACCGAGATTTTTTCGTTATATGGCCCCGACCTCTCGACCGTGCCGGCGAACTCACAGATAGCGGTGGGCACTCCAGAGAATTTGCGAAACCCGGACGGGACTCGTTATGCCACGTGGATCAATGTCAATCCCGTCTACTCGCACGGCGAGGTCGTCGATATCGAAAAGACAACGGTGACTCTACGGCAGGCCCACGGGGGTGCAATACGGAAACTCAATGTCACTTCTTCAAGCATGTTGCACGATGCAGCGCATGGTGTTGAAAACATAGCGGTAAGTGCACTCACCCCCGGTTGTCAAGTTTTCTTTACGGGTCTTGCGATCGACGCGGAACTTACCTCTGCCGAAATTAATATCGTTCTCTTGCACAAAACCACGTAAGCGTCTTCATCATGTGGTGGCAGCAATTTTCAGCCGGTGTTTTTATTTCGACCGGAGTCCTCTTAGCCGTCGCCGGGGCGCTGAAATGTGCGAATCGATCACACCACATAGCCAATTCCAAAAGTGTCGTTGGTTCAGATCCGCGAAATCAAGAAGAGACGTCGGTCCGCTTACTTGGTCAACTTGGGCCGATTCTGCTCAGCTTCATGGACAGGCGTTTTCGACTTCTGGGCCTAATCGAAATTGCAGTGGCTGCGACATCTCTCGTATGTTTCAGCCGGAAATGGTTTCTCGCCGCCGGGGTCTCACTGACGTCAGTAGGGCTGGCATTTGTCGTACTCACACTTCTTCGGTTCAAGCTTCAACCAGAACAAGGTTGTGGTTGCCTCAGACGGGCTGGTGAGGATGAGGGCTTCGCCACCAGCTCCCTGGTGCGTGCGATTGCAGTCTTTATCGGCGGCTTGTGTGGTTTTCTCCGACCGACCCTGGGCCATTTCTCTGGCTTCTGGATCGCTGGGTGGCTTGGCCTCATCACAATCGTGAGCCCGGAGCTGTGGCGCCAAACAAACTGGCGCTGCGGAAGGCCGCTGATTTTTGGGCGATACGACGACGAGCTAAAGGTTCGTCACTCTCGAGAGTTTCGGCGGCTTACAAGGTTGTCGGCGCTCGACATAGGATCCAAGGACTACTGGCGGCAAGGGTGTGAAAGTTTCGTCAGTTATGCGCTTACAAGTACAGATATCGATGAAGGGATGTTTGTCGTCTTTATGCTGTCGGCGGGTGGAGTGTCGTCTCGAATGGTCCCTTTGGGCAGTGAATCGGCGCCGCAGGTTCCTTCATCAACCGAATTCGCAACAGTCGAACTGGAGGGGTGAGCGTTCGTCAGGTCGAGAAGCGAAGGGACACTCGCATCTTTTCAGCTAAATATAGAGAGGTTGTTATGGCGCAGTTGTGCTTCCACTTCACGAAGGGACTTTGCAATGTCCCTCATGCAGTTTGCGGGTGTTGCGATATAGGGATCGCACCCGCCTGCGGGCTGGGAAGTAGTAGAAGCGGCGAAGTGGAGAGTACGGTGACGTGATGAAGCACAGTCTGAAAGCGATCGCGCCGTTCGTTGCTTCGGCACTGGTTATTGCTGCATTTGGTACTTTCAACGGCTATTCGTCAAAGGCGAGCGCCTCCCCTAGTGGCTATGGTCTTCTTGTCGGTAACGTGCGACCGTGCACTGCGAAGCAGTACGACGCATCACCGAGTGATCCTCTAATTGTTATCTTGACTAAAGACGCAGTGACTTATGACACGTACAACGTCACCGCTGATTCGGTACGACGTCCTACCACTTTGACGTGCCAGCTGGAAACTATCAATTGACGACTACATGGCCAAAATCAAGAGATTCCCACGTCGTAGTCAGATACGGCAAGACATCGAGACTGAATCTTGCAGTGTCTTGTGGTCCGTTTGTCATCTAGGAAAGGTTTTGTCCTGCCTCACGCCCCAATTGTGGGTGGACCTTGCTTCTGCCTATGTTGCGTGCAAGCATGCGGTCGTGGGCCTTACAAAGATCGCCGCCAGTGAGTACGGTGGCTACGGCGTTCGGGTGAATGCGGTGTGCCCGGGCACCACGTTGACGGGCCCGACCAAGGATCTCTCGGAGGAGTACTTAGGGGCGCTCACGTCGGGACAGCCGATCAAACGGATAGCCGATCCGAAGGAGATTTCTGAGGTCGTCGTGTGGCTTCTCTCCTCGAATTCACCGTTCGTCTCAGGCCGTCGACCTGCCATCAACGGGCATGGCTATCGGAGGGCCAGCAAATCGGCTGCATAACCGTGTTCGACGTCGGTCCTTGAACGAATGAGGTGATCTTGCCCCACAAAATGCTCCACAAATCGAGTCGCGTGCCGATATCGCATGTTGTCGGGCGTCGTGATTGCTCCTGGTCACGTGGCTTGACGTTGTCCATTATTGTCCCATGAAAACGATCAGAACACTTTCACTCGGCTGAAGTCGTAGGTTCGAGTCCTGCAGTGCCCACCCGGAAACTGACAATCACTTGTAACGCCGTCGAAGTGGCTCTTGAACCATGACGATTGCCGGCGGCTTCAACTGCTTTTCGGGCCCACCGCGTAGCCGTTTTGTCCCTGTGTGACCGAAGCCAGATTCAGTAGCGATTCTTCCCTTGGCCGGCCTGAGTTTGAGAGACTCGGACTTCACATCGCACTCGTTTGATCAACGAAAAAGGTTGCTAATGACGGTCAGTGAGGTAGCGGTCTTCGGCCGCGTAGTCGAACAGCGAATCGAAGAACTGACCGTCAACGCCGGGAGGAAGTTCGACACCGAGCCCGCCGTCAGTGACAAGAGAGACGAGCCACTCCACTTCGTCAGTCACTGTCTCCCTATAGTTGCCGACCGGCACGTAGCCGAGATCGATGGCCATGGTCATGTCGAGCACGAGTGGGTACTGAGCGTCCCAGGGATGTTTGCCGAGAGATCCGTTTGCGTCGCCATCCAGAAGCACCTCTTCCCACTTCTGGTCGAAGATCCCGGCGATCGCGCGCGAAATCTCTAACGCGCTTGGAGCATCCGCCGACGTGTGATCAATGCCAGCTCCTCGATTCGCCAGAAAGTTGACCGGCCGGCGATCCAGTGCGCGCTTTATGAATATCCACTCCCGTGGACGCTGTGCGCCCGAACCGTGAATCTTGGATGGACGAATCACGGTTACTGGCAGTCCGCTGTCGAGCAGCACATGCTCGGCAGCGACTTTGTTAGCTCCATAGCTCTCGCGTGTCGTGTAGTCACCGTCGCTCGGAGCAATCGTGGGTTGGGATTCGAGGATTGGACCGTCGAAGCGAGGAGCGACGAATGAGTTCGAGTGATTGCCGGCGTCATCAACGTATACGGCCTTGCTCGAGATCATGACGGTCGACGTGGCGTCACGTGCGAGGGGCAGCAACGAGGTAGCGTCGGCGGCGGTGTAACAGATGCAGTCAACCAACAGATCGGCGCCGTTGCCCATTGCGGCGGACAGTTCCGAAGGAATGTCTCGGTTCATTGACAGGAATGCTCGGCCCTTATTCTCGAAGTCGACCAGCACATGGCTGGTGTCGCGACCAGTGACGTCGACTTCCCAACCTGCCGCGAGCAAGCGAAGAGAAGTGGCTCGCCCAATCATGACTGTGCCTCCAAGGATTAGGGCGCGGGGCATTGTGGAGACAATACAATGACGCGCAAAATTGTCGACCATAAGCATTCAGGTTGCAACAGATCCTGCGAGACCGTCGATCGCGCCTCTTCACGTGCGTCTTCGCTGTCGATTGGCCCATCTTCGAAGAGTTAGATCGGTTGTCCATGTACTGATTGAGGTTGCGGCCGACCGTTGAGGGAACTACTGAGTGTCGGAGGCTCGACGTGACCGACGAGCGACAACGCCGTGATTAAAATGGCTTAGTTTCCCGCTTTCCCGGCGCGATTCATTGCCCAGTTTCGGTACCTTAAGGGCCTGTCCGCATCCTAAAAATGAAAGTCCGTGCAACCAAACCGGTTGTGACGCGTGTGTAGTAGTGAAAAGAGGACGACGAGAGGACGCGTAGTGCTGACGAGAAGACCCTTAGGGCCTACGCGAGACGAAGCTACAGCATGGGGCGGCCAAACGTTCGAGGAAATTTATCGAGAATCGTATCCGCGACTCGTCGGACAGTTGTTTGTCGTCACGACGAGCCGTACTGAGGCCGAAGAGGTTGTGCAGGAGGCGTTCGCGCGGCTGTGGGCGCAGTGGTCACGCGTGCGAGAGTACGAAAACATCGAGTCGTGGGTGCGCCGGGTCGCCCTCAACTTTGCAATCAGTCGGTGGCGGCGAACGACGCGCCATGAGCAACTTCTCGATGTTTTGTCTGCGCACGATGATCCGGCCGAGTCGGAGTTGGCCGTGCTCGTCGCCTTAAGGAAACTCCCCATCAAGCAACGAACGGCATTGCTCCTCCACCATGTCGTCGGGTTATCCGTCAACGAGGTGGCCATCAAAATGTCCACCAAGCCGGGGACAGTCAAGTCATGGCTGAGCCGTGGTCGGACTGAACTTGACAACTGCCTTCGAGAAGAGGAGCGATAACCATGACCATTGACTACCAGGACGATTCAATCAGTTCGATCCTTCAGGAAATTGCCACGCGTGTTGAGCGTGAGGTCATTACACCGGACCCGCGTTTCATCACCCAACGAACCCGCCGCCGCCAGCGTCGCCGGCTAGTTTCAGTCGCCGCGGCGCTGGTCATCATCGCCGGGGCGATCACGACGAGTGTCGTGCTTACGAGTAGTTCAAGGAGGACGCCGATTGCCGTAGCGAGTTATCCCGTACGGTTCGAAAACACGCGACTGGTCGTAAAGGATTTGCTCGAAGTCCAGAAGAACACCGCGACCATCGCGAAATCAAAGATCACGTCGCTCCAGCTGCCGGTAACGAGCGCCAACAATTCGTCCATCGCCTTTGGCGACGGGAGCGTCTGGGTACTTGATGACGCTGCGGGTAACGCACCCGCACCCTGCGGCAAGCTGGTCGCCGTGAACGCCGCGACTGTCGCGGTCAGAGGCTCCGTACCAATCTCCCTCTGCCCACAAGCCGTCGCCTATGGCGCTGGATCGGTGTGGGTTCTCTCATCACAGATCAACGTGACCGGCTACCAACTTGTGCAGATCGATCCGTCCACGCTCACGGTTCGCTCGACGACCATCATCGACGGCGGAAGCGGCGGAATCACGCCCCAAGGAGACACGGGCGTAAAATATGAGGACGTGTCGGTTGACGGTAACGACGTTATCGCCGCCATCCAGGGCCCAACGGGCGACGGCGAGTTGTTCGAAGTCAACGCGACGAGTGGAGCAATCGTCAGTTCCGTGACGGTGCCTTCCGTGGACGGCCCGGTGACCGCACTCGGCACGAACAGCGCCGCCGTCTGGGTGGGCACGGCCAACGGCTGGGTCCTCTCGTTCGAACCGCAGAGCGGCGTACTGTCGAGCGGTCACCGACTTGGAGCGCGAATCGCGAGTCTCGCTGCCTCGAACTCTGGTGTGTGGGTGACTGCGAACGTGCCAGTCCCTTCGAACGCGAACTTTCCCGGCCTTGACGCCCTGCGACTCGACCCGGTGACGGGCACGATCACGAAGGACATGGGGCTACCAATGGTCTTTGTGTCCACCGACGGCACTTCGGTGTGGGTCCTGAGCAGCGCGGCGCCCTACACCTCAGCCGCCGGACTCGTCGCCAATATTGATCCGGCGACCGGTGACATGAACGAACAAGTAGAACTACCCGTCGAGAACGACCAATATCCGAACGCGCTCGGTGTCTACGAAGGAAGCGCCTGGGTCATTAACGACGATGGGGGGACACTGACGAAGGTGAGTCCCTGACGACTTTGTCGAACACTAGGCGAGTCGTTGATTGCTGCGTTCACCCATGCGCTTGGATTATCGCGACCACTTCATCGCTGCGGTATTCCTGCTGACGGGCGAAGTCCAAGAGTTCGCATATTCGAACCAGCACGGCACCCTGTGATCAACCTCTGTCCTAGAACGGCTGAGGTCATCTTGCCCCACAAAATGCTCCACAAACTGAGTCGTGTGCTGATAACCCCAGTCGTCGGGCGTGGTGATCACTCCTGATCAAAGGGCGTGGGGTGGTGCGCCGTTGTCTAAAGAACGTGATCGGAACACTTTCACACGGCTGAAGTCGCAGATTCGAGTCCTGCAGCGCCCACTCCTGCAGCGCCCACTCCGGAACAGAATACGAAGGCCCAGATCACGAAGGTCGCTGGCCGATTTGGATCATGCAGTTTGTTGTACACGGCGCCGTCCTTTGCCCCACGAAATGCTCCACTAAGAGGACATGGTTCATAAAGAGGCCTAGGAACAGATGTCACCTCAAACAGCAGCAGTCCCCCTTTCAATTCGGAGGTGGTCGAAGGTTGGTGCGAAGTTCACGCTTGCCATCATGGATGAAGGGAAAATTCAATGCCGACAACCTATACGCCGGGTGAGACCGTACCAATGGATGGGACGGTTAGTTGCACCCAGTACCCAAGTACCAGAGACAACGTCAAACAGGGAGCGAAGTTTGCTCCATGTGATCATTGGGGTGAACACAAGCCCAAAGGTTGCACCTGGCAATACGTCGACTGAGTCGCCAGAGGTCGGCTTGTGAGCCAAGCGAGCGACTGTTGCAGGAAGAACAGACACGCGCGCATCTCGACTCACCTTGACTGCTTTGATTCGACCGATTTGGATGAGAACACCACTTGCGTTGAGAAGAAGTTTCGCCATTTGCTCAGTTCACGGTACGTACCTATCTATTGAGTTTCCTTGAATGATCGGCGACACGTTGACCGTCCCGCAGGTCAGTAGCGCAATTCCATTGACATTGACATTGACCGTCAAAGACTGGTTGGGGATTTCGA
>Ga0208220_1000336_pt1 | contig 19729 bp, 19 predicted proteins | sample NGESurdeep092012_9_FD_184484 | JGI IMG/M metagenome (GOLD analysis project Ga0208220, IMG submission 184484) | Arctic peat soil microbial communities from Barrow, Alaska - NGEE Surface sample F53-1 deep-092012 (SPAdes) | ecosystem: Environmental > Terrestrial > Soil > Wetlands > Peat ...
GGGGGCGCGGACCACGATGCGGCCGCGGGCGATATCGACGCGGCCAGCGGCGGCGAGCCGGACCAGCTCGGATCCGGCCAGCCCGAACCGAAGCTTGGCGGGAAGGACGAGCGTCCCGTCGGAATTCACGGCCATCAGCAGCAGATCCTCGCCAAGCTCGTTCATGGCCACGACGATAACCCGCCGCGGCCGGCCGGGTATAGCGCCACAATCGATCGCGGACGCAAAAATTCCGGGTGACGGGCAACCTCAGGCGGTCGGGCGCATCTCTTCTCGGTGAAGCCGAATCCTCGCACGTGCCTGAGGTCTCCTTCCCCGGAGCGGGCGCGGTTTCGTCCGCAGATGCCGGGCGGGACGCCGGCCCGGAAGTGACCGCGCTGTACGAGGCGCATGCGTTCAGCCTGATCAGGCTCGCCTAGGTTGCCCTGAGATCCGTCGCCTCCAGTCGCGCGTAGCCCCCGGCGGGCCAGCAGTGCTTCGGCCGCCATCCGGTACGCGTCGTAGGCGGCGACAAAAGCCCCGTCGAGGTCACCGCCTTCAAAAGCAGCTAACTAGCGGCAGAGGTCGAGATGCTTTGGATTTGCCTTCGGCCGAGGAATTTGGGGAGGCAGGGGCGAGCCGATACGCGGGCTCACCCCTGGCCCCCGGTGAGCCACCATGGGTGCAGAGACTGCTTTAGCTGGTCAAAATCAGCGACGGATGCGCTCGCGATCACTGCGCAGAGACGGTGCGGCGGGCGGAGACTGCGGACGCGAGCGTCCCCAGGGCGGCCTCGGTCATCTCGATGTCGAGGCAGGCGTCGGTGACCGACTGGCCGTAGGTCAGCGTGGCCGGGTCGCCGGGGTTCTGGCGGCCTGCGACCAGGAAGGACTCGAGCATCGCGCCCGCCAGGCCGGTCTCGCCGGCCGCGATCTGCTCGGCCAGCGACTCGGCGACCGAGGTCTGGCGACGGTAGTCCTTGCCGCTGTTGCCGTGGCTGGCGTCCACCATGATCCGGCGCGGCAGACCCGCCGCCGTGATCAGGTCCAGGGCCTTGGCGACGTGGGAAGACGAGTAGTTGGGGCCGCTGCGGCCGCCCCGCAGGATCACGTGGGTGTCGGTGTTGCCGGTGGTCGTCACCACCGCCGCCGCGCCCGCCTCGGTGACGCCGAAGAACGTGTGGCTGGCGGCCGAGGCGCGCAGGGCGTCCACCGCCACCTGAACGTCGCCGTCGGTGCCGTTCTTGAAGCCGACTGGCATCGACAGACCGGAGGCGAGCTGGCGGTGCACCTGGCTCTCGGTCGTCCGCGCCCCGATGGCTCCCCAGGTCACAGAGTCGGCAATGTACTGCGGGGTGATCGGGTCAAGCCACTCGCAGCCAACCGGCAGGCCCGCCGACAAGATGTCGAGCAGCAGGCGGCGCGCGGTCCGCAGGCCGCGGTGCACATCGTACGAGCCGTCCATGCCCGGGTCGTTGATCAGGCCCTTCCAGCCTGTCACCGTGCGCGGCTTCTCGAAGTACACGCGCATCACGATCAGCAGATCGTCGGCGTATCTGGCGCGAAGCTCGGCCAGCCTGGCGGCGTAGTCCAGAGCCGCCTTCGGGTCGTGCACCGAGCACGGGCCGGTGACCACCAGCAGCCGGTCGTCGGCTCCGTCGAGGACCGCGCGAACCTCGGCCCTGGTGGCCTCGACGGTCTGCGACTGAGCGGCGCCGAGCGGCTGTTCAAGGAAAAGCGCGGCCGGGGAAAGCAGCGGCTCGTAGCCGACGATCCTCGTATCGGTGACACGTGACATCGGGTTCTCCTCCCGGGCGCGCCTCGCCCGGGTCATCCGCGAGCCAGCTACGCCCTTGATTGGGACGAAGCAGGTCTGCCTCGTCCCTGGCTGGCTCCGGGTAGTGGTAAGCGCGCGTTACAACAACGCTTGGCTCCACCCGGAGCCAGCGTAAAGCGCCAATACCACTGGGACATGTGGTCGATCATACACGGCCGACGCGGCCGGGGCGGCCGGAGCGGCAGTGGCCGGTCGGCTACGGAAAGCACCGGTGCCCCTCGGGCATCCGGGTTGGCCAAAGTTACTCTTAGTGTCTTGCCGGGTCTCCTGGCTTTTGCCGGGGCGGCGTGTCACGCCGGCGGCGGCACGGGACAGGGGAGATCATCGGCCGATGGACAGCCTCAACCTCGCGGACACGTTCGTCACGTTCCTTGCGCTGATCGGGCCGCAGAAGGTGCTGCTGTCCTTCGGGCGGCTGGCCCGGACGCTCGATGACCACTCGGTCCGCATGGTGGCGGCGGCCACCGCGGGCACCGCCGCGATCATCGGCGTGCTCTGCGCGCTCACAGCCCCGTGGGTGGTCAAGTTCTTCCACATCGGCGCGCCCGAGCTGAACCTGGCGGCCGGGCTGCTGTTCATCATCTACTCAATCGGCCTGGTGCTCGGCATCCACTTCGACAACGAACGCCCGCACAAGGCGCCGGCGGCGACCGCCCCCGGTGACGACGAGGAGGATGACGCTGACCCCTCGCACCCGCTGACCAGCGGGTTCCGCTCGATGCTGCTGCCGTTCGTGGTCAGCCCGATCGCGATCGCGGCCGACTTGGAAGAGTCGATCTCGGCCGGCGGCTGGGGAGGCCGGTGGACGGTGGCGGGCGCGTTCGCGCTCGTGGCCCTGGTGGACATGCTCTTCACCTGGATTTTCGCGCCGCTGCTGCGACGCATGCACGACAGCGTGCTCGAGGTGCTCTCCCGGCTGCTCGGCACGCTGCTCGCCGCCGTCGGCGTCGGCGTCTTCCTGGAAGGGCTGACCGAGCTCGGCGTCGTCCTGCACGGGCGCTGACGGCCCCAGCGGCCGGTGGCCGAGCGCGTCGCCGCGGGCGCCACCTAGTCGAGCGACATCACCGGGTAATTCCGCCGGCTAATAGCCGGGGCCGCTGATTCCCCTCAGCCCGCGAGAATCGGTGGTCTTGTTATTTTCTGCGATTTTCATTCGACCCAAGCGAACAAAATGATCATAGAAATAACCAAATGTCAATGTATTGAATGAGAATCCGCTGATAGTTAACATCTGGATCAACTGTGGCCGCCACAAGGGGCCACTAAGCCAGAGAGGTCCCCCATGGCCAACCGTCCCCGTAGGTTCCTCCTCTACTCCTTCGCTGCCGTTATCCCGGCAATCGGCCTGCTGGCAGGCACTGCGGCGGTCGCGGGCGCGAGCACGATCAGCGCCCCCGCCGCCACCCATTCCGCCGCGGCCGAGGCAAAGGCGATCGCCGTGTCGGAGATCAAGAAGCTCACGGTCGGGTTCTCCCCCACCGACCACCACGTGGGCATCAAGTCCCCGGGCTTTAAGGGCCTGAGCGACGTCACCTCCACCAACTGGGCCGGGTACGCGAACACCGGCAGCTCCTTCAGCGACGTCAGCGCCCACTGGACCGAGCCGGGCACGACCTGCAGCTCGCGCACGACCTCGCTCGCCGCCTTCTGGGTCGGCATCGACGGGTACAGCTCGGGCTCGGTCGAGCAGGACGGCACGATGATCGAGTGCTATAACCGGACCGCCTACCAGTTCACCTGGTGGGAGATGTACCCGACCAACGACGTCCAGGTCGTCGGCCAGACCGCCGCGGCCGGCGACGCCATCACCGCCACGGTGGTGAGGAGCGGCACCAGCTACAAGCTGACCGTCACCGACGCCACCCACACCGCCGACAGCTTCTCCACCACGCAGACCTGCTCCGCCTCCAGTTGCGTGGACAGTAGCGCCGAGTGGATAGCGGAGGCCCCGACCGGGTCCAGCGGCGTTGAGCCGCTCTCCAACTTCGGGACGTGGACCGCCTCGAGCGCCGCCGTCACCGAGGGCAGCACGGCCGGCAGCATCTCCTCGTTCACCGATGACGAGATCACCATGATCGACAGCTCCGGCGCCACCAAGGCGCTGCCCGGCGCGCTGAACAGCGGCGGGACCGGATTCTCGGTCACCTGGAAGAAGGCCTCCTGACAACGCCTCGCCCCTGAGGCAACCATCCCCATAACCGAGCGAAATGCCAGGCGACGCCGCCTGGCATTTCGTATGCGCGAGCGACGCTGCCGCAGCAATGATCGTGGAAGTTAAGCACCTTATGCCGGCGCTTATCCTCCACCAGGAAAAAGGTTTCCAAGATCATTTGCCCGAGCCGGGGCGGTTGGGGCAGTAGGGGCACCGGGGTTGATGGGAGCGCGATTGACGAAGGTCGCGGGGTTGGCGGGGACGACGAGGTTGATAGGGACGACCAAGCTGATGGGGTGGGGGTGGTGAAGGTGGCGGGCATGGCGGGTGTGCCGGGCGTGGCGGGTGTGCCGGGCCACCCAAAGACGAGAACCCCGGATGATTTGCGGCGAAGCCGCATCGGGGGTCTGGGGGTCGTCCCCCAGTGAAAAGCTACGAGGCCCTGTCGTGCGCCTCAGCGCACGACAGGGCCTCGCTTCTCGTAGCCCCGACCGGATTCGAACCGGCGTTACCGCCTTGAGAGGGCGACGTCCTAGGCCTCTAGACGACGGGGCCCTACGAGTTGCCGGGGGTTCCGCATCCCCGGCGAGCTAAACGATACCGCCTCCGGATGAGTGCAGCCAACACGAGTCACCTCAGGGGCGGCAAGTATCGGAAATTTCATGACGCGCGGACGAGGCGGACGGCCGCGGCCACCAGGTCGGCGTTACCCCCCGCGACCGAACCGTCGGGCAGGAAGGTCGTGTCCTCGAGGCCGACCCGGATGTCGCGTCCCATCGCCACCGCCGCGCGCATCACGTCCCAGGTGGCCAGGTCGTAACCATGGTGCACCTGCCGGGCGGCAACGCCGAGCCGGGCGAGTTCCGTCGCGGCCTCGGCGGCGGTCGTGACGGCGCCGGCCGGGTTGCGGTCGACGGGCTCCATCAGGACGCGGAGGATCCGGTCGCTGAAGGCGGCCGCGCCGAGCAGGCGCGCGTCTTCCGGCGTCCACACGCCCGCCTCGATCTCGATGCCCAGGTTGGTCAGGAGGTCGGCGAGATTGTTGGTGCCCGGCTCGTTCATGTTGATCGAGGCGTAGTCCGGGCGATCGGGCCCGGTCCACCGGGCGACGAGGTCGAGGCGGCGCGCGACGTCTCCGTTCACGGTCCAGATGCCGGTGGTGACCCCGACCGGCAGCCCGGTCGCGGCCCTGACGGCGGCGACCGCCGCCAGCACGTGATCGGGGTCGAGCGTCTGCGACCCGGCGGCGTCACGCGGGTGCAGATGCAGTGCCTGCGCGCCCCGCTCGGCGGCGGCGAGGGCGTCGGCCGCCAGCTCGGCGGGCGTGAGCGGCACCGCCGGATGCTCCGCCCGCGTGGTGCCACCGTTAAGAGCCGCCTGAACCAGCACGCCCCGCCCTCCGCCCACGGTGAAAGCAAAACGCCCCGGTGCCGACCAGGCACTCAGGGCGCTCAACCTTCTCGGTGTTCGAAAAACCACCGAACGCTGGGGTACCAGGACTCGAACCTAGACTAACAGAACCAGAATCTGCTGGGCTGCCAATTACCCCATACCCCATTTGGCAACGCGGGCCGAAACCTTCCGTACCGCGCCGATGTAGTGTATCGAATCCCGGACCCCAGAGCGAACGCGAAACCCGGGTCAGCTCGTCGAGCACGCCGGAACGCCCGCGGGGCCGGAGCTCATCCGGATCTGGAGCACCGGCGGCGCCTCGGCCAGACTCTCGACCTGCCCCCCGGCCGCCAGCTCGCGCAGCATGCGGGCGGCCGCCGACCCGGTGCCGGGAATGTCCCCGCGCAGCGCGGTCAGCGCGGGGTGCATCAGCTCGCACAGCGCGGAGTCGTCGAAGGAGACGATCGACAGCCGGTCAGGCACGCTGAAGCCCATCCGCTGGGCCACCCCGAGCCCGGCCGCCGCCATCACGTCGCTGTCGTACAGAATCGCGGTCGGCGGCTCGGCCGCGCCAAGCAGCCCGACCGTGGCGGCGGCGCCGTGCTCGGCCGAGTAGTCCGCCTCGACCGACACCGCGTCAAGGCCGGCCGCCGCCGCGACCGAGGCGAACGCCTCCCGGCGGAGCACCGAGTGCCAGTACTCGGAGCGGCCGCCGACCCGCGCTATCCGGCGGTGCCCCTGCCCCGCCAGGTACCCGACGACGGTCTCCACGCAGGCCCGGTCGTCCTGCCAGACGGCGGGGAGCGTCCCCGATCCCTGCGGCGTGCCGATGACCACGGCCGGCATTCGCAGCTCCTCGAGCACGCCGACCCTGCGGTCGTCCACCTGCAGGTCCACCACGAACACCCCGTCCACCCGGCGCTGCTGCCACCACCGGCGGTAGAGCGCGATCTCGGCGTCGATGTCCTCGGTCACGGTGAACAGCAGCGTGACCTGATGTTCGGAGAGCTCGGCCTGGATGCCGGAGACGAGCTGCATGAAGAACGGCTCGATGCCGAGGGTTCGGGCGGGCCGGTCGATCACCAGGCCGAAGGCCTCCGCCTTGCCCGCGGTCAGGGCGCGGGCGGCGCTGTTGGGCTGGAAGCCGACTTCCCTGGCGATCGCCAGGATGCGCTCCCTGGTCGCGACGGACACGCCGGGCTGGCCGTTGAGGGCGAAGGAGACCGCGGCCTTGGTAACGCCCGCCCGCTGGGCGATGTCGGCAATGGTCGGACGTCTCATCCGGCTTCCCTTCGCGGCGCGCGGTCCCGCCTAAGCATAACCGGAGCGCCCGGACGCGTCCGTTTTCCCACGTCAGCGTAGACGATCATGCACTTAACCGGTAAAGTCCACGGCGGGCCGGCAAACCCCCGAGTCCCGCCAAGGGTTCGGCCAAGGGTTCGGCCGGGTCAGGGAGAGGCATCGGTGCGCAGAGACACCGCGCGGGTCATGACGGATAGCGGGCCGGCTTTCGGTCGCGCTCTACGGCGCGCTCGCCGCCCAAGCCGGCGTCCGCCGCCCGATCACCGTCGACGACCCGAGGGTCGCCTGCGACGTGCTCGTCAACCAAGACGGCACCCGATTCGCGGTGCTGGCCAGCCACGCGGACGAGAACCTGACGCTCAAGCCGGTGCTGCCCGTCGGCCAGCGGCTGGCCGACCTCGACGATGAGCTGGCGGCGGACACAGTCACCCTGGGACCGTTCGGGATAAAGATCTTGAAGTTCGGGGCGAGCTAGGGCCCCTAGAACAGGACCGTGAGGTCCATCAGACGTAAGGAAGGAAGAGGCCTCGCCTTGCCGAAGTCTCTGCGCTAAGCCGGAATACCCATCCGCAGACGGTGTTGTCACATCCACGGAAATGGACTAAATGGTCCTGTTAGGCTAGCAGGAACCGCCACGACGACGCGGAAGGATCCCGATGAACACCGCTGTTACCTACGACGCCGGGTTCGCGCATCAGATCGGCCGGTACTCGGACGCGGTCCGGTGGCAGAGCCGAGGCTGACGGCCGAGTACCCGGTCATCGCCGACGCCCCGCAGCCCGTTCTGCACTACCTGACCGAGGCTCTGTCGACCCGCTACGGGCGGCCGTACGCGCGCCTGTGGATGAACTGGCACCGGGACAACGCCGACGGCACCGGCTGGCACGCCGACCGCCCGGCCAACCAGCAGGACGAGGCGGTGATCCCGGTCCTCAGCCTCGGTGCCACCCGCCGGTTCCTCATCCGCCCGGAAGGCGGCGGGCCGAGCACGACGATCGTGACCCACGGCGGGGACCTTGTCGTCATGGGCGGCCGCTGCCAGAAGGACTACCAGCACTCGGTACCCAGGCAGAGGCAGCCGGCCGGGGCCCGGCTGAGCCTTAATTTCTCGATCGCCGTCCCGCGATGACGAATCCGACTAGCGAGGAACCAGACGCGCCCGAGCCGGGCGGCTCGCCGCCGGGCCGCCGGCTCACCGCGCGCGGGGCGGCAACACGGGACCGCATCGTCGCCGCGGCCGCAGACCTTATGTACGTCAAGGGCGTCAACGCCACCGCCCTGGACGACATCAGAGCCGCCACCGGCACCAGCAAGTCCCAGCTGTACGCGCACTTCCCCGACCGGGACGCCCTCGTCCACGAGGTCATTTCCCTGCGGGGCCGGCAGGTGCTGGAACGGGAAACCCAGCGACTGGGGCGGCTCAGCTCCTTCAGCGGCCTGATCCGCTGGCGCAACGCCCTGATCGAGGTCAACTCTCTCCAGAACGGGGCCCACGGGTGCGCCCTCGGAGCGATGGCCAACGAGCTCGCCGACCAGGACGAGCAGGCGCGAGTGAGCCTGGCGGGGCTTTTCCTGGCCTGGGAGGAGCTGCTGGCGGCCGGCCTGCGGCGAATGCAGGACAAGGGCACGCTGAGGCTTGACGCCGATCCCGATCGGCTGTCGGTCGGCCTGATGGCCGCGCTGCAGGGCGGCTACCTGCTCGCCAGCACCGCGCACGACGTCCGGCCGATGGAGATTGCGCTCGACCTCGCGCTAAGCCACATCAAGTCCTATCTGACCGAATAGGTTTCCCCTATGCCTTGGTACGACTTGCCGCTGGAGCGGCTACGCGAATACCGGACGAGCACGCAGGAGCCGGACGGACTCGACGACTGGTGGGCGGCCCGGCTGCGCGAGGCGCGCGACCGGGCCCGGCCGGCCACCGTCACCGCCCACGAGCCCGGCCTGTACGCGCCGTTCGTGGTGTCCGACGTCGAGTTCTCCGGCGGCGCGGGCGAGCGCGTGCGCGCCTGGCACATCACCCCGGCCGACCGGGAGGCCCGCGGCGTGGTGGTCAAGTTCATCGGCTACGGCGGCGGCCGGGGCGCCCCGGCCGAGCACATGCTGCTGCCCGCGCTCGGCTACGCCGTGCTGGTGATGGACAGCCGGGGCCAGGGCGGCCGGTGGTCGAGCGGGGCGACGGCCGACGGAATCGGCACCGGGCCGGAGAACTCCCTGGTCATGACCCGCGGCATCACCACTCCTGAGGAGTACTACTACACCCGGATGTTCACCGACGCCGCGCTCGCGGTCGACACCGCGCGCGAGCTGGCCGGGAACCCCGACGCAGCGGTGGCGGTCAGCGGCGGCAGCCAGGGCGGCGCGCTCGCGCTCGCCGCCGCCGCCCTGCGGCCGGACGCGGTGGCCGTGTGCCACGCCGACGTGCCGTTCCTGTGCGACATCCAGCGGGCGATCACGCTCGCGCCGCATGCGCCCTACACCGAGATCCCGGAGTTCCTGGCCGAGAACGTCGAGCTCGTCCCCCGGGCGCTGGACACGCTCCGTTACGTCGACTGCGCGCTGCTGGCCCGCCGGATCAGGGCCGCCACGCTGGTCAGCGTCGGGCTGATGGACGACATCTGCCCGCCCTCGACCGTGTTCGCGGCCTACAACGAGATCACCGCGGCCGACAAGGAGATCGCGGTCTACCCCTACAGCGGCCACAGCAGGCCCCAGGCGCACGCGGAGCGGCAGCTCAGGCACCTGCGGGAGCGCGTCGGCTAGCCGCCTAGCCGTCTGGCCGGCTAGTCGCGGACGGTGACCCGGTTCGTCAGCGTGCCGATCGACTCGATCGTCACGCTGACCTCGTCCCCTGCCGTCAGCGGGCCGACGCCCTCGGGGGTGCCGGTGAGCAGCACGTCGCCCGGGAGCAGGGTCATCACCGAGGACACGTACTCAACCAGCGACGGCACGTCCCACAGAAGCTCGCTCGTCCGCGCGTGCTGCCGGACGTCCCCGTTGACGGTGGTGGTGATCCCCAGGTCGGCCGGGTCGGCGGCGGTCTCCATCCACGGGCCGAGCGGGCAGAACGTGTCGAAGCCCTTCGCCCGCGTCCACTGCCCGTCACGGGCCTGCAGATCCCGTGCGGTCACGTCGTTGGCGCAGGTGTAGCCGAAGATGACCTCGTCCGCGCGCTCCTTCGGCACGTCCCGGCAGAGCCGGCCGATGATCACCGCGAGCTCGCCCTCGTGGTCGACCCGGTCGGTCAGCTTGACCGGGTAGGCGATCCGGTCGCCGTGGCCGGTCACCGACGTCGACGGCTTGAGGAACAGCACCGGCTCGGCCGGCATCTCGGCCGAGCCCATCTCCCGCACGTGCCCCGCGTAGTTCTTGCCCACCGCCACCACCTTGGACGGCAGCACCGGGGCGAGCAGCCGCACCTCGGCCAGCGGGTACCGGTTGCCCGTGAGCCGAACGCCGGCCGGGTCGATGCCGAACGGATGGCCGTACAGCTCCTCGACCGTCTGAGGCTCCCCTGACTCGCCCTCCACGACGCCGTAGGCGACGCCGTCGCCCTTGGCGAACCTTGCGATACGCACAATGCTCCTTCGCACAATCTTCCGGGGACGGCCGGGCTACTGCTGGTACCCCTCCACCTCGGCCGCCGGGCGCACCACGGCGCCGTCCGGGCTCTCGCCGAACTCCCGCTTGGCCCGTCGCTGGCGCAGCAGATCCCAGCATTGGTCAAGCGCCTCTTCTGCAGAACGAAGACGCGCCCGCTCCTGTTCCGAGCTGAGCGAGCCGTCGGCCAGCTGCGTGCGAAGCTCGTGCTCGGTCTCGATCAGCCCGCTGATGCGCGCCATGATCTCCTTCTCATCCATGTGCCTAAGGTATGCGGTCCGATGCCGGGTCCGCGATCGGGGTATGAAATCATTCATATCGAACGGTCCCGTGCTCCGCCTCCTCCGCCGCTCCCGCCGGTCAGTCGGGCGTGCGTCCGGCCCGCAGCAGGCCGTAGCTGACCGCCTCTTCGAGTGCGTGCCAGGACGCGGAGATGACGTTCTCGTCGACCCCGACGGTGGACCAGGTGTCGCCGGTGCCGTCGCCCGACTCGACCAGCACCCGGGTGATCGCCCCGGTGCCGGAGGTGCCCTCCAGGATGCGGACCTTGAAGTCGGTCAGCTGCAGGGTGGCGAGCTCGGGGAAGGTCTGCTCGAGGGCGGACCGCAGCGCCCGGTCGAGCGCGTTGACCGGGCCGTTGCCCTCGCCGACGGCGATGACCCGCTCCCCCTTGGCGACCAGCCGGACCGTCGCCTCGCTGGTCACTGTTTCACCATCGGAATCCGCGCGCTGCTCGACGATCACCCGCCACGATTCGACGGTGAAGTGCCGCCTGCGCTCGCCCGCCAGCTCGTCGCGGAGCAGCAGCTCGAAGCTCGCGTCGGCCGCCTCGAAGGAGTAGCCGCGCGCCTCGAGCTCCTTGACCTTGTCGGTGACCCGGCCGATGACCTCCTTGTTGCCGGTCAGGTCGAAGCCGAGCTCGCGGCCCTTCAGCTCGACCGAGGCGCGGCCGGCCATGTCGGACACCAGCATCCGCATGTCGTTGCCGACCAGCGCCGGGTCGATGTGCTGGTAGAGCATCGGGTCGACGCGGATGGCGGAGGCGTGCAGCCCGGCCTTGTGCGCGAACGCGGAGAAGCCGACGTAGGGCTGGTGGGTGTCGGGCGTGACGTTGGTGACCTCGCTGATCGCGTGGGCGATGCGCGCCATCTCGCGGATGCCGTCGCCCTCGAGGACGACGCTGCCCTTCTTCAGCTGCAGGCCCGCGACCACGCTGAACAGGTTCGCGTTGCCCGCCCGCTCGCCGTAGCCGTTGGCGGTGCCCTGCACGTGGGTGACGCCGGCCTCCACCGCGACCAGGGTGTTGGCGACGCCGCAGCCGGTGTCGTCGTGGCAGTGAATGCCCAGCCTGGCCTGGGTCCGGTCGGCGACAGCGTGTACGACGTCGGCCAGCTCGGTCGGCATCATGCCGCCGTTGGTGTCGCACAGCGCGACCACGCTCGCGCCCGCTTCGGTCGCGGCCCGGATGCACTCGACGGCGTAGGCCGGGTTGGCCCGGTACCCGTCGAAGAAGTGCTCGGCGTCGACGAAGACCCGCTGGCCCTCGGTCGTCAGGTGTTTCACCGTGTCGGCGATCATCGCCAGGTTCTCCTCGAGCGTGGTGCGCAGGGCTAGCTCGACGTGGCGGTCGTGGCTCTTGGCGACGAGGGTGACGACGGAGGCGCGCGATTCCCGGAGCGCGGCGACCTGCGGGTCGTCGGCGGCCCTGACGCCGGCCTTGCGGGTCGAGCCGAACGCGGCCAGGGTGGCGTGGCCGAGCTCGAGCTCGGTCTGCGCCCGCCGGAAGAACTCGGTGTCCTTCGGAATAGCGCCCGGCCAGCCGCCCTCGATGAATCCGACGCCGAGACGGTCCAGGTGCCGGGCGATCACCAGCTTGTCGGCGACCGTGAGGCTCAGGCCCTCCTGCTGGGCGCCGTCGCGGAGGGTGGTGTCGTAGACGTGGAACTGGTCGTCGACCATCGTCGCTGTCCGTTTCTTCCGTATCGCTTGGCTGGCGTGAGCTGCTTGCCCAAAACAAAAGACCCCTCGCGGAACGCGAGAGGTCTGCGCATCGGCACCGGGGTCTTCCCTAGCTGCCGATGCGCCCGCCGATAATAATCAGGCCGGTCATCACAGAACCCAGTGTGCCATACGGGCGTGACTGCTCGCTAGCCGACCGTCTTGCGGAGCCGGCGGCCTTCAGGAGGCGGCGGTCTTCAGGAAGTCGCCCGCCAGCGACGCCGCCGCCTGGTTGGCCGTGGTGCCGGTCTCGATCGCCGCCACCGCCAGGTCGCCGCGGTAGCCCACGAACCAGCTGAGGTAGGCGTTGGCGCCGGTCTTGACCACGCCGGCCTGGCCGTAGACCTCGGCCCCGGGCAGGTCGGCCGGGTGCGCCGCCCCGGACTTGACCGCCAGCCGCATGAGCTGCCTGAGCTCGCTCAGGCTGCTGGCCGGCATCGGCGCCTGCGTGGCAGCGGCGGGATCGCCCGCGACGAGCTGGGGCGACAGGCCGACGCCGGAGTCCACCTCGGCCGCCACCATCGCCATGCCGAGGGGGCTCATCAGCACCCCGCTCTGGCCGATCGCCTGCGCCGCCATTTCGGCCGCGCCCGAGACCGTCGAGGCCGACCCGGAGAACGCCGGCACCCCCAGGTGCCACGACGAGCCGATGCCGAAGTCGTGCTCGGCCGCGGTGAGCTGGCTCGCGGTCAGGGTCCTGGACAGGGTCGCGAACGCCGTCCCGCAGCCGGTGGCGAAGTCGGTGGCGAACGTCGCCGTGCTCGGCCCGCTGGTCTGATAGCTGAACGTCACCCCGCCGACGGTGGCCGTCGGCTGGCACGGCAGCGGCTGGTTCTCCGCCACGTGGGCCGTGAGCAGCGCCGCCGCCGAGACGATGCTGAAGGACATGCCCGGGGCGACCTTGCCGGTCAGCGTGCTGCCGCCGTCAGGGAGCGGCATTGACCCGGTCTGGTGGGACGCCAGCGCCCGGATGTCACCGCTGCTGGCGTCGACGGCGACGATCTCGCCCGAGCCGGACTGGGCCGCCAGGGCGGAGGCGGCGGCCTGCTGGGCGGTGCCGCTCAGCGTCGTCCGCAGCGTCGCGCCCGGGTGGCCCGCTTCGTTCCACAGCCTCGCGACCGTGCGGCCGGCCGAGTTCACGACCACGACCGAGGCAGTCGGGGTGCCGACCAGAGCGTCCTGGTAGGTCTGCTCAAGCCCGGACTGCCCGACGGTCATGCCGGGCTGGTAGGCGGCGCCCTCGGCCCGCAGCACGGGCGAGTCCTCGGTCCCGACCTCGCCGACCGTCTGCTGCTCAGGGGAGTCGAACAGGCGCTGCATCTGCCGGACGTAGCCAAGGCCGGGCACCTTGGCCAGCTTCGGCCACTGGGCGGTGAACGAGTTCGGCTCAAGGGTCAGCAGGGACAGGAACGAGTTCGGCGGCGCAGCCTGAATCTGGCCGAGCACCTGCTGCTCGTCGAGCCCGGTGACCGCGCTGAACTTGGCCGCGGTGGCCGCCTCGTTGGCGAGCCGGTCCGGGTACACGCCGACCTGGTAGTCGGCCGACTCGGTGACCAGGGACTGGCCGTTCATGTCGCTGATCTGCCCGCGCTGCGGGAAGGTGGTCACGGCCGCGAGCCGGTCGCCCGCCGCGAGGCTGGGGTTGATGACCGAGGGCGACCAGTGAATGGTCCACTGGCCGCCGGACGAGGTCACCAGGAACCGTCCGGTGTAGGTCCACTGCTGCCCCGACTGCGCCAGGTCGACGGTGGCCTGGAACTCGGCCACGGCGGTGGCCCCGTGCTGCGTGACGGACTTCAGCGAGAAGAACGCGTTGGTGGCGTCGACATCGGTGTAGGCGGCCGCGAGTTCGGCCGTGACCTGGCCCAGGCCGGCGTCGGTGAGCGCGGCCGCCTGGGCGTACCGGCCCTGCTGCCAGTCGAGCAAGAACGCCTGCACGGCCGGCTCGGCCGACTCCTCGCTGCCGAAGCCGTTGGCGAGGCCGAAGCCGAAGGCGACGACGACGAGCGCGAGAACGGCCGACATCTTCTGCTTGCGGGACAGCCAGCCCTTGCGGGCCGGCTGCTTGCGATGCCGACTGCCGCCCGATCGCGGCGGCCTGCCCCGCGGCGGGGCCCCGCCAGGGGACGGCTGCTGGACGCTCGATCCGCCCGGCACTTCCGGCGCACCCGGAAGTCCCGGTACCACGGGGTCGGAGACCCCGTCACCGCCGACAGGCCTGACCGGGGTCTGCGTGCCTAGCCCGAGGGGCGGGAACGACACGTGTCCCCGGGGTCGGCCGGCGTGGCTACCCCGCTCACGAGAGCGCGCAGTCACCGTCAGCCTCCGGAGTCACCGTCGTCGCCGAATGGCACGCTCAACCTCCCTGGCCGCGTCCTTCTTGGCCAGGTCTTGCCTCTTATCATATGTCCGTTTACCGCGGGCAAGTGCGAGCTCCACCTTGACTTTGCCGTCCTTGAAGTAGAGCGACAGCGGGACCAGCGTCAGCCCCTGCTCCGACGTCTTCCGGACCAGTCGCTCGATCTCCCCCCGGTGCAGCAGCAGCTTCCTGGTCCGCCTGGGCAAATGGTTCGTCCACGTTCCCTGGGTGTACTCCGGGATATGAACGTTGTGTAGCCAGACTTCCCCGTCAACGACCTGCGCGAACCCATCGGCGAGGGACGCGCGGCCGGCGCGCAGTGATTTGACCTCGGTGCCGGTCAGCGCGACCCCGGCTTCAAGCGTTTCCTCGATGGCGTACTCGTGCCGGGCCCGCCGGTTCGAGGCGATGACCTTGTTTCCCTGCTCGCGTGCCACGTCTCTCCTGTCGGACCTTCCTCAGACTACAGAAGATACCTAGACCCTCAGGTAGCGGCGAAGGGTCACGAACGCGGTGACCCCGCACAGGGCCACCCCGATCACCATCGCGAGCACGATGACCTCGATCAAGTCGCCCATCGAGAGCCCGACGTTATAGCTGAAGTACTGCTGGAGGTTGTTCAGCAGCAGCGATTTGACCCCGACGAGGAGCGCTGCCGCGATGATCCAGCCGAACATGCCGGCGATCACGCCTTCGAGCAGGAACGGCAGCTGGATGTAGAAGTTGGAGGCGCCGACGAGCCGCATGATGCCGGTCTCTCTGCGCCGGTTGAAGGCCGACAGCCGGATCGTGTTGGCCACCAGCAAAATCGCGGCCACGACGAGGATCAGCGCCACGACGACGACCCCGTTCCGCAGGCCGTCTAGCAGGTTGTAGAACTTCTCGAGGATGGTCATCTCGTCGATGACTGAGTCGACCCCGGGGGCCCCATGGACCGCGCTCGACACGATCTGGTAGTCGGCCGACGGATTGCGCAGCTTGATCTCGAGCGAGGGCGGCAGCTCACTCGCGGTGACGGTCGAGACGAGCGACTGCTCGTTGGACATCGCCGACTTGAACAGCGTGAAGGCCTGCTGCTGGGAAACGTAGGTGACCTTCTGGACGTCGTTCGGCATGCTGTTCAGCGTCGCCTCGATGCTGGTCAGCTGGGCCGGGGTGATCGCGCCGTGGCAGCTCGGGTTGATGTCGCCCTTGTAGCAGAGGTAGACCGAGATCTCCACCTGGCTCTGCCAGTACGTACGCGTGCGATCGACCTGCTTGACGAAGAGCAGGCCCGTGCCGAGCAGGGAGAGGCTGATCGCCACCACGACGACGAGCGCCACGGTCATGGTGAGGTTCCGGCGCAGCCCGACCCAGATCTCCTGGAACACGAAGTTAGAACGCATACTGGCCTTATCTCATCCCTGGTAAGTCTTGTGCCGTCGATCGAGGCACCCGGTAAGCGGGCGGTAATAAACCCGGCCGGCTTAGTACGCCTGGCCGTAGATGCCGCGGTTCTGGTCGCGGACCACCTTGCCGTACTCAAGCTCGATCACGCGCTTGCGCATCGAGTCGACGATCGCGGCGTCGTGGGTAGCCATCACGACCGTGGTCCCGGTCCGGTTGATCCGGTCGAGGACCTTCATGATGCCGATCGAGGTGGCCGGGTCGATGTTCCCGGTGGGCTCGTCGGCGAGCAGGATCATGGGCCGGTTGACGAACGCGCGGGCCATCGCGACCCGCTGCTGCTCGCCGCCGGAGAGCTGGTCGGGCATCCGGTCGTGCTTGCCCTCCAAGCCGACCAGGTCGAGCACCTCGGGGACAACGCGCCGGATGAACCGGCGCGGCTTGCCGATCACCTCAAGCGCGAAGCCCACGTTCTGCTCGACGGTCTTGTTCGGCAGCAGCCGGAAGTCCTGGAACACGCAGCCGATCTTGCGCCGGAGGGCCGGGACCTTCCAGTTGGTGAGGCGCGCCAGGTCGTTGCCTGCCACCAGAATCCGGCCCTCGTTCGGTCGCTCCTCGCGAAGGATCAGCCGGAGGAACGAGGACTTGCCAGAGCCGGACGGCCCCACGAGGAAGACGAACTCGCCCTTGTTGACCGTCAGGTCGACGTTCTCAAGGGCGGCTCGGTTCTGGTTCGGGTAGACCTTGCTGACGTTCTGGAACTCGATCACGGGGCCATCACACGATCTCTCGATGAAGGGCTGCGGTATGCCCGGCCATCAGTGTGTCGGCGCAGGTCGGCCGCCACACGGGTATTTCCGGCCGAGCCGGGCAACTTACGGGTAACCTGGGTTGGCCAGGGAACAGTCTAGGGGGAAACTGGCAGCTAAGGCTCCAGATCACGCCAAGTGCGCCGGGGCACTGCCACCGGAGGGAGTTTGAAATGAGCTGCGAGCACCTCATCTGCGCCAACTGCGCGGGACCCGTGGTCGAGGGCCGCTGCTCGGTCTGCCGGGCCGCCCGTGAGCACGTCCACCATCACGGTCTGACCCTCACGCCCCAGCTCCTCGTCGCGGTCGCGCTGCTGCTCCTGCTCGGGCTCCTCATCGCCGCCCACGTGGTTCCGTAGGCCCCGGAGGCTAACTCGGCAGGCGCCTACTCGTCCCTCTCACCGCGGCGGAGCCAGCGGATCTCCGCGTCGATGAAGTCGTCGATGTCCCCTTCGAGGACGGCGAGCGCCTGGCCCGTCTCGTGGCCGGTGCGCACGTCCTTCACGTTCTGGTACGGGTAGAGCACGTAGTTCCTGATCTGGGTGCCCCAGGCCCGGCCGCCGTCGCCGCGCAGCGCGTCAAGCTCCTTGGCCTCCTCAAGCCGCCGCCGTTCGAGCAGCTTGGCCTGCAGAACGGCCATCGCCGAGGCCCGGTTCTGAATCTGGGAGCGCTCGTTCTGGCAGGAGACCACGATCCCGGTCGGCAGGTGGGTGATCCGCACCGCCGAGTCGGTCGTGTTGACGCCCTGGCCGCCCGGGCCCGATGAGCGGAACACGTCGATCCGCAGTTCGTCGATGGGGATGTCCACCGCGTCGGTCTGCTCCACCACCGGCAGCACGTCGACGCCGGCGAACGAGGTCTGGCGGCGGCCCTGGTTGTCGTACTTGGAGATGCGGACCATCCGGTGCGTGCCCTGCTCGCCGCGGAGCGTGCCGTAGGCGTACGGCGCCTTGACCGCGAACGTGGTCGACTTGATGCCCGCCTCGCCATAGGAGACGTCGTAGACCTCGGCCGGGTACTTGTGCCGCTCGGCCCAGCGCAGGTACATCCGCTGCAGGTTTCCGGCGAAGTCCTCGGCGTCGGCGCCGCCCGCCTGCGAGTTGATCGTGATCAGCGCCTCGCGGATGTCGTACTCGCCGTTCAGCAGCGTGCGGACCTCGAGCGCGTTAATGTCCTTGCGCACCGCAGCGAGGTCGGCGATCGCCTCGTCCCTGGCGGCCTGCTCGTGCATCTCGTCGGCGAGCTCGAACATCACCTGGGTGTCGGCCAGCCGCTGGCGCAGGCTTTCCATCCGCCCCAGCTCGCCCTCCAGGTAGGAGAGCCGCCTGGTGACCTGCTGCGCGCGTGTCTGGTCCTCCCAGAGCCCGGGGTCGGCGGACTGCTCGCGCAAGTCGGCCGCCTCGGTGCGCATCGCCTCAGGGTCGACCACTGCCTCGATGGTGTCGAGCTTGGACGACAGTTCCGGTATCTCATCTGCGGGATCGGTAGCTGCCATGCGGGAAAGCCTACGCGCATTAGGGCCTGCCAGCGTATCCAGCACGCGCCGACCGGCTGCCGCGGCCCGATATCCTCACGATCTGTGGCACACGAAAAGCGCGGGGCACGGCTCAAGCCGGCGCGCCCGACCGGGACGCGGCCGGCCGGCGCGCGGCCGGCCTCCGCGATCGCGCTGGCCCTGGCGGCCGCGCTCGTCGTCGCGGGCTGCGCCTCGGCGTCGACCAACACGACCACGACCAGCGCAAACGCCGGCAGCGGGCCCGCGCTCACCCAGACCACGGCGCTCCAGGCGTTCGACGCCTACGTCGCCGCTAGCGCCAGCGCCGCCGCGTCGGGTGACGGCAAGCTGGCGCTGTCGGTGGTCACCGGGGTGCAGCAGTCGCTCGTCTCGGCCGCGCTCAAGAGCCAGGCCGCCAGCAGCCCGTCGAGCGACGCGAGCGCCTACAGCAGCACGCTCACGATCAACCCGGCCCTCGTCCGGTACACCTACGGCGCCCCGACGCTCTACCTGCCAGAGCCGTCCGGCTACCCGCGCTTCTTCGTCGCTGACGTCGCCCGCGCGCTCGCCGTCAAGGGCGTGGCCAAGGACGCGACCACCTCGGTCGGCGGGGCGCAGCTGCCGGTCGACGGCCGGGTGCTGATGGTCTTCGAGCAGTCCGCCGCCGCCGGGCGGTGGCAGCTGGCCAGTACGGCCCAGTTCCCCGCGGGCACCACCGCGCCCCGCCTGGCCACCGACAAGAACGGCTACATCCCGCAGGTGCCGCTGATGTCGACCGACCTGCTGGCGCAGCCTTACGCCACCGGCCCGCTGCAGGCGGCCGTGGTCGACGACGGCCCCGCCAGCGCCGCCGCCAAGGCGGTGGCGGCCGGCCCGCTGACCACCGGCCTGTACCAGGCCTCGCGCGACCGCGCCGGCACCGGCCTCGAGGTGCCGGCCGGCGACGTCTACCAGTGGTCGATGGAGGGCACGCCGTACCCCGCGTTCGCACTCCGCACGGCCGACGGCGGCGCCCTCGTCCTGTACGCGATGTACCTGAACAGCACGGTCGCCGTCCCCGGCTACATCGACAACGCCAGCCCGATCCAGCCCGGCGCGCCCATCAAGGTCCCGCTGGACCTACTCCCCCTCCTCCCGTCCGGCCAGCCAAGCCCCAAGGTGGAACTCGCGGCCCAGGATCTCTTCTCCTTCGCCGCCATCGACCCCCCGACCGCCTCGTCCAAGATCACGGTCCTGGCCATCGGCGGCGCCCTCAGCTACGCCAGCGCCACCTAACCTTGGGTCAGGCGGCTTCGGGGGGCGCGGCGGTGGGCTGGTGGTCGCGGGTTGGGTTGAGGGTGAGTTCGCGGAGGCTTCCCGGTACGGGGTCGGCTTGAGCGGGAGCCGTGATCGTGTGCCGAACAGGTCCGCGTTTCCGACCT
>Ga0208220_1000337_pt1 | contig 19701 bp, 17 predicted proteins | sample NGESurdeep092012_9_FD_184484 | JGI IMG/M metagenome (GOLD analysis project Ga0208220, IMG submission 184484) | Arctic peat soil microbial communities from Barrow, Alaska - NGEE Surface sample F53-1 deep-092012 (SPAdes) | ecosystem: Environmental > Terrestrial > Soil > Wetlands > Peat ...
CGAATCTCTTCCAGCGTCTTATGGCTCAGTTTTCGAGCATCTCGCGACCGCATACCTCATCATAAACTATGTCCACTTACTTGTGCACTAATTAATAACTCAGGGTGTTACCGGGCTCGACTTTGACGCAGCCGTCGGCGGAACCTGCTCTATCGGTATCGCTTATGTGACCAATCAGACTTGTACCGTAAAGGTGGTGTTTTCTCCAAAGCGCGCCGGTAATCGCATGGGCGCCGTGGCATTGCTGAACGCAAGCGGTGTACCGCTCGCCACTGCCTATGTGCAAGGAATCGGTCTTGGACCACAGCTTGCGTTCGGACCGCTCGTCCAGGAGAACTTAGGCAGCGGCCTAAACGGCACTGGGTACATCGCACTAGATGGGGCAGGCAATGTCTACATGACTAATTCCAGTCTTGACGGCATGGTCAATGAGGTTCTGAAGGAAACGCTCGTGAATGGCAACTACACACAGACTGCGCTGTTTAGCAGCGGACTGAACCATCCTGGAGGATTAGCGGTAGACGGCCGCGGGAACGTTTACATTGCCGACTGGGGGAATAGTCGAGTACTGAAAGAGACGATCTCCGGCAGCAGCTACACTCAGACTCCCGTCGGCAGCGGACTTAGCAATCCAATTGGCGTAGCTGTGGATGGCGCCGGGAACGTCTACATTATTGATGGATACGCGCGCGTAGTGAAGGAATCGCCAGCAGGCACTACCTACATACAGAACACCATCGTCAGCGGACTTAGCGATCCGCGCGGTATCGCACTGGACGGCGCGGGGAACATCTACATCGCCGACTATGGAAGCAGTCAGGTGCTGAAGGAAACGCTAGCCGGCGGCAGCTATACGCAAAGCATTGTTTTCAACACCCCTCATCCCAACGGGGTAGCTGTGGACGCGGCCGGCAATCTCTATGTCACCACTACTTTGAATCCAACGAGACTTTTCAATACCAATGTGGTTAAAGAAACAGTTAACGGTACGACCTACATTCAGAGCATCATCGGCAGCGGCTTCACCAATTTGGCCGGCATAGCGGTGGACGGCGGCGGAAACTTGTATTTCGCCGACTCGGAGGCCCACAGTACCTACATAGATGCAGCCGCCATCTCACCTAGCCTCGTGTCTCCCAGTACGGCGGTAGGCGCCATGAGCGCGGCGCAGTTAGTATGATAACCCTCAGCAACATTGGCAACCAACCGTTGACCTTTTCCGTGCCATCGAGTGGCAGCAATCCACTTACCGGAGCGAACTTCCTGTTGGAGTCTAACTCGGACACGACGTGTCCGATTGTCAAAGCGGGCGCGAGCGCAGGTTCGCTGGCGGCCAACGGCTCCTGCCAGCTTAGTTATCGCTTCGCTCCCACGAAGACCGGAATACTGAGTGGCACTTCGGTTCTGACCGCCAACAACCTGAATCTAAGCGGCGCGACGCAGACCATTACTCTCAGCAGCAGTTCGGCGCAGCCCCAAAGCATTACATTTCCGCAACCGACTCAGGCGATCTACCCTGGTGGAGGGACTCTCGCCGCCACCGCGAGTTCAGGGTTGCCTGTTAGCTATACGGTTATTAGTGGATCAGCGATACTCTCGGGTTCGGAGCTGGAATATTTTGGGGCGGGACCTGTGGTTGTGCAGGCGTCGCAAGCCGGCAATACAAGCTATGCCCCTGCGCCGCCAGTGTCCATCTCGATCAAGGTTACGAACTGATGTTGAGTGGGAGGGGCCAAAATTGATAAGCTAACCGGTCGAAGACCGCGGGTCCAACAAAGAATTGCAAAAGAGGCCCGGGATCTTCCCAGGAGGCTATAGATATCGCGCCGCTTGCTGTTGCGAAGCGCCGCGACAGGCGCTACTTTCGTTCCTTAACGTTCCCCGTCATTTGTTAGGAGGCGGCGGCTACGTGCCACCGGGCGATAAGGTGACGATTGCTTCCATCGGGCTGGGGTGACAGGGGCGGGCGGCCGCGATGGCGTACTGTGTATAAAATCGGACGAAGTCACGTATTCGTAGCATTCTGGTTAGGCGGCTCTGGCGTAGAACTTTAGCATTCCGCCGAGACGCTCTCGACAATGCACAGAGTCGGATGTACTGATCTGGCTGGGCGGGTCGATGAGGCGATTCCCGAGCCCTTGATGATTTCTCTCGAAATGATAATGGAGCAGAAATTCGTAAATAGTATGCCGCAAGCTAGCTTCGCCGAAGAAAATCATTCGATCCAGGCAGGATTCCTTGATCGTCCGGACAAACCGCTCCGCATAAGCGTTCAGGTTCGGAGATCGCGGCGGCAGCTTCAGACTCTTCACACCTACAGTCTGTAGGATTTGTGCGAATTCGCTGGTGTATAACGGATCTCGATCGTGGAGGAGCAATCTTTTGCCGAGCAGAAAACCATCGACGGCATCCGTGAGATTTCGAGCTATCTGCGCCATCCAAGGCGCGTTTGGCTGTGGGCGATTCCGGCGATCCGGATCCGGCGTGTCGACAACTCGATCACAAAGAACACCAGATATCTCCTCAACCCTGCAGTGTCCAAACTTCGACGGTAAAGAAATCGGCTGCGGCAATGACCTGCCAGTGCGCTCGAAGGAACTCTTGCCAACTGGTTTTCTTGTTCCTCTCCGGAGCGGGCTCAATGCCTTGCTCCTTGAGAATCTTCACAATGGTACTGCGCCCGACCACGTGACCCAAGTTGCTTAACGCGCCCTGAATCCGTGTGTATCCCCAGGCTCTGTTCTCTTTGGCCATTCGGATCGCCAACGCCCGGATCTCATCCATGATTCGGGGCCGCCCTGGACACCGTCGGCTGCTGCCGTCGTATTTATCAGCAATCAACCTTCGATGCCAGCGTAAGAGTGTATCGGGTGTGACAAGGGTGGCGATTTCTCGCAGGGCTTTCCGACCCAGGTTCTTTGCCTTGGCAGCTAGCCGAGACCGCTGCTCGTCGTTGAAGCGAAGTCGCTTCCCGCCGAGTTGCTGTCGAAGAACCCGATTCTCCTCTCTCAGGTATTCGATCGCATCCAGTTGTTGCTGGTTTATCCATCCAGCCAAGCAGATTGCGACGAACCGAAACGGATCCAAGCTCATATCTAATGACGCCAGACTACCAACCACTCACGGCTGAATTTATGTACAGTACGCGGTCCGTGCTTACGCCAACTCAGCGCGCCCGATCCGCTGGACTTACACCAACCCAAAACGGCGCATCCTCGCTACAGGAATCACTGGGACATGCTTCTATTATAGCCTCACCGTTTCCTGACTGCCATTTACTTCACGGCGATAATCGAAATCTGTTCAAGCGTGGGCCAGTGGCCTTTGCTGTCAGCGGCTGGTTCTACGGGAGTGACCTGCTGAACCGTAGTACGTGCAGGTAGCGGCGATTTGAAATAGAGGCTGTAGACGTCGTTCATGGCTTTGAAGTCATCAATGTTATTCAGATATACATTTGTTGCCACAACATTTGACAAGTTCAACCCGGCTTCCTCGAGACCGTCGAGCAGGTTGCGCATCGTCTGCCGTAGCTGCGTTCCTACTGTCGAAGCATAAACTCCGCCATTGATGCCCGGAATGAATCCCGATTTGGCCGAGCAATAGAAGGTGTCGCCGGCAAACACGCAAGGGCTGGCCGTAGGACTCGGCTCCATGTTCTTCGGACGGACAGCGCGCCGTTTCGCGAGATCCATGACGGCAACACCCGTGAATTCGATATCGGAGCCGTCCGGCAATCCGGCGACTTCGATGGTGGCTCGCGCCGGCGAATTTCCGAATTCGAAATGCGTCGCGTAAATCCGGTTCATCACTCCCACAGGCATCTTCGGCGTCAGATAGGGATTAACAAATACCAGATTGGCGAAATCCACCCCAGCAGCCTTGAGAGTCTGCTGAAGTTGCGTAAATGCGAGATTCACCTGCGCAGCCGGGTCGGTAGGTATGCGACCGGTACGAACGTCGCGTCCGGAGACACCCGAGACAAAGAGACGGTCACCGGCTCGTACCGCCGGTGAAAAAGATCCCGCGGGAAATCCGGAAGGCAAGATGATTTTCTTCAGCGATAAATCCTTCACCGCAACAGCGCTCATTTCCACCGCCGTATCGTGCAACCCGGCAACACCCATGGTTGAGCGGGCGGGCGGCGTTTTCGGAAAGAACTCCTTCCAAACGCGATCGAGGGACTGTTCGGACGAATAATCCTTTAGATACGCTTGAACGTAGACCACGTGGTCCATCGTCAGACCGGCGGCTTCTACGATGGCCTTTATGTTTCGAAGGCACTCCCGGATCTGCTCTTCCTGGCTGCCCGGCAGTTGCCCACCGGCAGTTTGGCTTCCTTGTCCCGCCACATAGAGAAATTCACCTGACAGGATGCCTGGACTGTACGCCCCCGCGGGCTTGGCGCCGGCGGGTATAATCGGCTTCATCTCGGCCGCATAGGCGATCGAAGTCATGCAAACCACCGTGGCAATCATCGTTCCCGCAAACCCAACTCCTTTGCGAAAGAACATCCGCTTTATCTTATTTTCGCCTGGCATTTTCCCAATCTTCCGCGCTCATCCCGTTCAAGTCCCAGACAATTTTTCCATCGCGCCGAGTCATTTCAGCTATGAGTTTTCGATCGCCGTTCATGCGCAGATGCCCTGAGTCCACAAAGCCGAATTTGCCATGGAGCAACCGCAACACCGCCACATCGGCATCGGACCCGACCGACAGCGTTCCCAATTCTTCATGCTGAATTTCACGCGCAGGATGCCAGGTCGAGCAGGCGACCACATCGTCGAGAGACATTCCCATATTCAAGAATTTCGACATCAGATTAAGCATGTTCTTCATACCGGCATTCATGCTGTCGGTGTGGAGGTCCGTCGAGATGGAGTCAGGTACAAACCTTTGCTTAATTGCCGGAATCGCCTGAAGAAAGGAAAAGCTTCCACCGCCGTGGCCCACGTCGAAAATGATTCTGCGCTTGCGCGCTTCGAACAAATAAGGCAACATGTGATTGTTCGCATCGAGCATTGGAACAACATTCAAGTATTGGTGCGTATAAATATCGCCGGAGCGTAGATGTTTCAGCACAAGCTGTTGAAACGGACGTTCCGGTCGAAACTCGGCGAAATCCGCCATGACCGGGATATTTGCCAACCTTGAGATACGTCCACGTACCCCGGGCATTGATGAAGGACCGCACGCCGATGCGTGAATAGATGTTCCCCGTACCGGATTTGGTGACTGCGGCGCGCGCCTTCTCCCACATGGAATCTGCCGCAATGGTTCCCAAGAGCGGCAATGCCCCGGCCCACTTCAGTACGCTGCGGCGATTTAGATATTCATTCACAAGCACCTCGAATTTTCACGATTGGATTTCATTATTCTGCCGGGAGGGCAAATGTCAGCACAGCGCTACCCGATGGCATCGTCACATACTGCTTGCCATCTAACTCATACGTGATGGGCGAAGTCACGAGATGACTGCCGGTGTTCACTCGCCACAGCAGCGTTCCCGTGTCAGCCCGGAGCGCCATCAGATACCCGTCTTCGTCGCCCGCAAAGACAAGATTTCCGGACGTGGCCAGCGTTCCTGCCCAGGGAGACGAGTACAACGGAAACTTCCATCTTGCTTTACCAGTGAGAGGATCCAGCGCCGTTACACGCCCAGTCTGGTGTTCATTGGCTTCGGCGCGGGCACTCGTCGCCCAGTAACTCGCTCCCTCTTTATAAACCGGAGGCTTCGAAAAGAAGACATCGCAACCCTCGCGCACATTGAAATAGAACAGATGTGTTAGCGGGCTGTAGGATGGAGCCATCCAGTTGGTCGCTCCCGAACATTGTGGGCAGATTACAGTACCTTTTTGCGTTGGCTCTAGACCTGGTGTCCGAATCGGTCTGCCGTTCTTGTCGACTCCGGTAGCCCACGTCGTTTTCACAAATGCTTGGGCCGACAAAAACTGCCCCGTCTCTCGATCCAGAACGTAGAAAAAGCCGTTGCGGTTGGCCTGAACTACCAGCTTGCGCATTCGTCCCTTCCAGGGAAGGTCGAGCAGCATGGGTGTCTCGGTGGCATCGTAGTCGTAGGTATCGTGAGGAGTGAATTGGAAATACCACTTCATTTTCCCCGTATCCGCATCGAGAGCGACAAGGCAGTCCGTGTAGAGATTGTCGCCAGGGCGAACTGACCCTACAAGGTCGGGCGCGGGATTTCCAATGCCCCAATAAAGGGTATTCGATTCTGGGTCGTAGGTTCCGGTTAACCACGTGGAGCCGCCGCCATGCTTCCAAGAGTTGTTACCCCACGTCTCGTTACCTGGTTCGCCCGGCTCGGGAATCGTGCGAAAACGCCAGAGCCGTTTTCCGGTTTTGGCGTCAAATGCTTCAATGAAACCGCGAATGCCGTCGTCGCCGGCGGCAGGGCCAAGAATGACTTTGTCCTTCACAACCAAAGGCGCTTCTGTGCCGCCATAGGCCCCTCCCGCGGACGAAGCAACTTCCGTATCCCATAAGAGGGTACCGTCTCTTTTGTCAATCGCCTGCAACCGTGTATCGGGCGTCAGGTAGTAAAGCCGATTGCCAAGAATCGCCAAGCCACGATTAAGCGTGCCGCAGCAATACTTCGCCGTTTTCGGAATGCGATAACGGTAACGCCACAACAGTCTGCCCGAGCGGGCATCGACGGCATCAACCGATGTGTCGGGGGTGGTGAAATACATCACTCCATCGGCGACCAAAGGCATCGTTTCAAACATCCCAGGAGCATCTGTCTGAAACATCCATTCCAAACGGAGCTTGCCCACATTCGTATCGTTGATCTGTTTCAGATTACGGAAACGCGTAGCGCGATAATCACCCCAATACGTTAACCATTCCGAAGGATCTTGTTCGGCGTGAATCAGTTTGCCGAACGTAACATCCGCACCGTAGATTTTGCAAATAAACAGCAGCGTCGAGAAAAAAAGGATGCGCTTCACCGCAACCTCGGCTCTTCTGTGATACCCGCCGTTGAATTCGCGGGACCAACCAGACTACTCAGATAAGAAAGCAGATTTTGCAGATCGTGGGCTTCAAATTTATAGGAGGGCATCACAGACTGCTTCTCCATTACTTCACTTTTTATCGATTGCTTGTCAAACGAAACAAAGCTTTGGTCTGGCAGACGGAGCTGAACTGTAAAAGTATCCTCGTTCACCCGTATTCCGCTGTATCGCTTCCCATTGCCATCTACGACCGTGACCCCTTCGAAATTTTCCGGAACGTCAGCAGAGGGACTCAGGATCGACGTCTTGAGGTAATCGTAGGAACGCGCCGCGCCGACTCTCGTCAGGTTGGGACCGAATGAACTGCCTTCGCTGCCGATCTTATGGCACCCGGAGCACTTGCCGCTGTCGTAAATTTTCCTGCCAGCGATTGGGTCGCCGTGAGGGTGCGTCCCTGAGCCGGATTTCTGGGACAAAGACTGCACATATGGAATAAGCGCCTGCAGATCGTGATCGTCGAAATCGAATTTGGGCATGCCTGTTCCCGGCAAACCATTTACAATCACGTTTTTTATATCCGGAAGCTGATTTCCATGCCGTAGCTGTCCTTGCAAACTGGGGCCTCTATCGCCCGCGCCTCCTGTCCCATGACAACCGGCGCAGTTCTCCTCGAACAGCGCTCTTCCGTTGGGCGCATCTTGCGCGTTTGCGTAGCCTGCCAGCGACAGCGCCAGCGGGAGGAGAGTGAAAGAAGGGACAAGGAACCGCTCCTGGAACCACATCCAGAGTGTTTCCAGCCCTCCTTTTTCTTTATGCACTGCCGCTAATCAAAAGCTGTATTTCAGGCCAAATTGAATGTTCCGAGCGCCTTGCGCCGACTGAATCAAACCCAGATTGCTTCCAAGGCTCGTGGTCGGCGCTTGCAAAATGGGAGTATTTGTGAAGTTGATGAATTCGCTCCGGAATTCCAGGTGTTGACGCTCCGTGATCGCAAAGATCTTCAGGAAACTGACATCGGCGGTACTCAGGCCGGGGCCGCGCACGGTGCCCACACCGCAGGTTCCGAAGGTTCCTTGGACGGCCGGTCCAAATGCACTCGCATCGAACCATTGATATCCGCCGACGGCAGAGTTTTGCGTGCCGTAAACCGCTGCCGGCGCCAAGCAATTCGCGCGGGAACCTTGCGAATTGGTGCCTGAGCTGTCCGGAGCGCTGACAGTCAATGGGAAGCCGTCATGGAAGCTAAGAATGCTATTGATTTGCCATCCACCAAGCACTGCATCGACAGTACGATTCCAATTCTTTCCAATGGAATGTTGCCGGCCGAAAGGAAGGTCAGGAAGGTCATACGAGAAGTACGCCGAAACGTTCTGGGTGAGGTCGTAATAGCACGGGCCCCATTCCGCTGCGCGATTGTACAGATTCTGCGAATAGGGAGAAGCACTTGCCGCTTGAGCACCTTCGCCATAGAACCCAGTTGAATCGGTCATACACTTGGACCAGGTATAGGCAAATTGGCCTTGTAAGCCGTTTGCAAGCCGCTTTTGCAATGTGACTTGAAGCGCGTTGTAAGATTGATTGCCGTTTGATTCGGTGCCGGATACTTCGCCGACAACGCTCTGGAGACCGGGGTTGCCCGCCAAGTATGGGCTATCGGCGACCGTACCATCTGGAAGCAACTGCTTTTGCAGATAGGCTTGCGCTACTACCAAGTGGCTGTTCTTCTGCCCGACGTAGGCCGCCTGCAGGGTAGTTGAATTCCCAAATTCGTGTTGTAGTGTGAAATTCCACTGGTTCGAAACCGCCGGGCGAACATTCGGATCCCAGAGGCGCAGATTTGCTCCGGCATATACATTGCTCGGTGAGCCGATGGCCGCAAAGCCCTGGTCCAACGTTGTGGGAGGAAGGGCGTATGACGTGTAATCGACCACTCGTTCCGGAGTGAATGGCGGGTTCAGAGGAAGACGCAAATAAGTTCCTGTTCCTTCCATGTACGACGACATGGTGTAGGAGGCGCGAACTACTGTTTTTCTGCCGCCCGGTGTCCAAGCAACTCCAACACGCGGTTGGAAATTAAGCGGGCCATTGTATTGGTTATATAATGCCCGATTGTTGTTGTAGTATGTGCTCTCTCCTGCTGTTTCAATTTGCCCGGTGAAGGGAGCAAAGTTTGCTTGCCGATTGTAAACCTCAACCCACGGCGTATGAATTTCGTACCTCACGCCGAGGTTCAGGGTGAGGTTATCGGAAACCCGCCAGTTATCTTGGACGAAGGCGGCAAAAATATTTGCGCGCTGTCCCCAGTCGCCGGCATTCACTCCTGCGGAAACATTGGAAGGAAGACCGAGAAGGAAGTCCGCTTCGGGTTGACCCGTTCCGCCACCAAATGTTGCACCGCTTGCAGCAGTGTATTGCCCGTTAAAAGTAAACCCACCACCGACATTGACTTCAAGGGTATCGATACGCTCGCGGAAGCCTTCGAATCCTACCTGAAGCGTATGGCGTCCTTTGGAGATAATTGCTGTGTCTCCGTACTGGATCACGGTTGTTGCAAACAAATTAAGGCCTCCAGAACTGCCAACGCCCGACGCGTTGCCGCCGGGAGTGGTGAGCGACGGGAGAATGTCGCTGATTGCGCCGGAAATGCCGAATTCGGCCGGAAGATTGCCGAGATTGCCCGTTGCTGTGCCAAAAGATCCAACCGTATAGTTCACGCCGAATCTGACATCGTTGACGAACGAGGGGCTTATGGTCCGCGTGTAATCGAGTACGCCGTTGTGTATAGGGTAGCTTCCGTAGCTATTGTAGATTAACGGCTGGCTGTTGAGGGTAGGGGCATCCACATAACTTTGCGAGTAGCGGCCAAAAACGTGGTCTTTATCGGAAGCGTTCCAGTCAACTTTGACATCGCCCTGGTCGCCGTTAATGTAAGACCGCGTAGTGTTGATCTGATTGTTCAGGAGCGCACCGTTAGTCGGAGAGGGATAGAGATTAGAAGCCAATACGGCGGTAGCTACTCTACTGAAAAGATTGGACGGAATGACATTCCCGGCAAATGGGATTCTGTTTTCGTTCTGATCAAGCGAGTAAGGATTAAAAAGCTGCGTCGGTAACCGGGAGAAATTTCCTTGCCGCTCCTGATTAGTCAGGACTGTAATTGTTCCCGATGTCGCCGGTTGATCGTAACGCGAACCCTGGTAATCGCCGAAGATAAACAACTTGTCACGCTTAATCGGGCCGCCCAAACTGGCTCCAAATTCGTTCCAACGCAAAACCGGGCGTGGCGTCCCTTCAAAATTGTTCGATCAGTCGTTTGCATTCAGAGCATCATTCCGAATGAATTCGAAGACATTGCCATGAACTTGGTTCGTTCCGGATTTAATGGATACGCTCGTAACGCCACCCATAAAGTTTCCAAATTCCGCCGACGCGTTCTGCGTAATTTCGTTGAATTCCTGAATCGCGTCCACACTCGGAGAATACGCGACCAGGTTATCGGATACCTGGTTGTTATCCATACCGTCGAGGATGAAATTATTCGTCTGCTCGCGGTTACCGTTGATATAGGGACGCTCAAGATTATAGAAGGTCTGCGTCGTCTGAAAACCAGCGGGATTTGGCGTTACGGCTCCCGCCGTGAGCAGCGTCAATTGAACGTAATTCCGAGTTGCCAACGGAAGTTGCGCGTTGGTTCGTGCATCGATCACCGTTCCGAGTTGTGTACTTTCGGTTTGAAGAAGAGGAGCCGCAGCAGTGACTTCCACTGTTTGGCGTGTACTTCCAACCTGCAGTACGAAATCAACTTTGGCGTTTTGATTGAGCTGCAACTCAATGCCGGCGCGCACGACGGCCTGAAATCCTGGCTTTTCGGCCCGTATCTCGTAACGGCCGACAGGCAACCGGGGTAAAGTGAATGAACCGGCATCATTGGTGACGGTGGACCATGACGTCCCCCGATCGAGATCTCTTGCAGTCACCTTGGCTCCTGCAACAGTAGACCCGGTGGCATCGGTAACAGTCCCGTTCATAGCCGCTGTCACTTCCTGTCCACGCACAGGCGCCTGAATCATCCACGAAAAGACCAGAGCTTGAAATAACACCCAGCATGAAGCTAGCAGAACTCTCTGCACCGTGTTGTTTTTATAGTGGTTTAAAAAATCAGTGAGTGACTTTCGTTCTGACAAGATTTACCTTCTCGAAGGAAAATGTCCCCTGGATCTGATGCTTCAACAGCTACAACTCAAACTCGGAAATCAAAGGAAACACACGCTATTCGCGCCCTCGACACCGGGACAGATACAAGGAAAGCTCAATCGACGAGTCTTTCGAATGATATCGATAATGTTTCGTTTTCTTTCGCGACTGGACAACAGCGTATATCCACCTAACCCTACTTGTCAATAACTGTAAAAAGGTAATCAGTTACTTTTGACAAAAATGGACTATTTACCGGGCCGTTGCTTGGATTGATCGCCTTGACGCCGTCGTGGACCGCAGGCTGGCCTGGAGGATCCGGCCCACCCATGTGAAAATCGGAACTGGGGAAATCACACTCGCATGATGAAATGCCTGCTCCTGCTCGCCATCGCAGCGCCGCTGGCGCTTGTGGCGCAAACCACGCCGAATAATCCTTTCACCGGAACCTGGAAGCTGAACGTGGCCAAATCCAAATTCAGTCCCGGCCCGGCCCCGAAAAGTTCCACCGTAGCCATAGAAGCCGATGGCAAAACGACCGTCGAAAGCGTAACCGCTGTCGGAGAAACGCACAGTTGGTCCTTCATTGCCACTGAAGGCGCGAGCGCGCCCATCGCCGGATTGCCGAATTCGAGCTTGGTCGATAAAAGGATAAATGTACGCACCATCCAACAGGAATGGAACATGGACGGAACCACGTTGCACGGCAGGGGCGTAGTGTCGAAGAACGGCAAGACCATGACCTACACCATGACCGGAATGACCCCCGCAGGCAAGCCTCTCCACAACGTCGAGATTTACGAGAAGCAATAACCCGGCGCAATCAGGAATATTGCTTCAATAGCGTCATCCAGCGTGCCCACGCCTCCGCGCGGGCCTTCACGTTCGCGGCGTGATTCGCCTCCGTGCCGTCCGGGTCTTCCCCGGCCCGCATAAAGCCGTGTCCGGCGCCTTCATAAACTACCGGATCGTAAGTCTTGCCAAGCTCTTTCATGGCGTCTTTTGCCGCTGGAATGGTCGCGTCGATCCGCGCGTCCTTGCCCGCATAGAACGCATAGACCGGCGCCTTGATCCGAGCCATTGCGTCTTTATCCGGCGGAGGGCCGTAGAAGACGAAATCCGCCGCCACATCGGACCGGTTCGTTGCAAACCGGAAGCTCTGTCCGCCGCCCCAGCAAAAGCCCGCCACGAATAACTTGCCGTCCGATGCCGGCAGCTTCAGAGCGTAGTCGGCCGCCGCATTCAGATCCGCCGTCACCTGCTCCGGGTTCAGCCCGCTTACGGCCTTAATGGCCCCGCTTTCATCGAAACTCCCTGTGCCCCCGCCCTTCGGTCCCATGCCCGAAAGCAGGTCCGGGACCACGGCGATGTAGCCCGCCGCCGCGACCTGATCGGCCAGATCCTGGACCCAATCCGTATTGCCGAAAATCTCGTGAACGATCAGAACTACCGGTGTTTTATCTTTAGATTCCGGATAGGCGACAAATGCCTGAACCGCCCGCCCGTCATGCTTCACCGTGACCCATTCCCGATGCCGCGGCGACTTCTCGATCTGCCGGCGAGCCCAATCCTGGGCTGAGACAGAAACTGCCGATACCGTGAGAAGCGCCGTCAGGAGCGCAAAATTTCGTGCCATCTCACTGTTGTACTACCATTGGCTGCCCATAGTTAATGGCTTAGGGCGGCTCCCGCTTCTTCCTGAAGAAAATCCGCCCAAAACGAACTGAAGTTTTGAGACTCGTATCCCGATGAGTTCACTAACTGGATAGACCGGCAGCTAAGCGTGCTTGGTCGACACAGACTAAAAATCGCCACGCCGCCCAGATGCGTTTCCGGCGGCTACATCGGGAACCTACATGACCTATCGCTCACTCCTCCGCGTATTTTCTTCGGACTTGGCAATTGACCTCGGCACTGCCAACACGCTGGTTTACATCGCCGGCAAAGGTATCGTTTTGAACGAGCCTTCCATCGTCGCCGTGAACCGGAATACCGGCGAGATGATCGGCTGCGGAACCGAGGCGAAGGAGATGCTCGGCAGGACGCCCGAAAACATCGTGGCCATCAAGCCCTTGCGCGATGGCGTAATCGCCGATTTTAAAATGGCGGAGCGCATGCTTAACTACTTCATCCAAAAGGCCCACAAGCGTAAGAGCATGGTGCATCCGCGCATCCTGATCGGCGTGCCGAGCGAGACTACCGAAGTGGAGAAGCGGGCCGTTCTCGATTCCACCTACCGCGCCAAAGCGAGCGAGGTCCACTTGGTCGAGCAGGCCATGGTCGCCGCATTGGGCGCCGGCCTTCCCGTGACTGAGCCGAGCGGAAACATGATCGTCGATATTGGCGGAGGAACCACCGATATCGCGGTCATATCCCTCTCCGGCATCGTCTACTCGCGGTCTCTGCGCATTGCCGGAAATCAAATGGACGACGCGATCATGCAGTACGTCAAGAAAAAGTACAACCTTCTGATCGGCGAGCGTACCGCCGAAGACATCAAGATCGCCATCGGTTCCGCCTATCCGTTGGAAAAGCCCATAACCACCGAAGCCAAAGGCCGCGACCTGATTCACGGCCTGCCGAAGGCCGTAACCCTGAAAGATGCCGAGATTCGAGAATCTTTAGCGGAGTGTGTCACCGCAATCGTAGCCGCCATTCGCGGCGCTCTCGAGCGGACTCCCCCCGAATTGAGCAGCGATATCAGCGAGCGCGGCATCATTTTGACCGGCGGCGGCTCTATGCTCAAAAACTTGAACGAAAAAATTCACACCGAAACCGGCATGCCCGTTCTGCTGGCCGACGATCCGCTCTCCTCCGTAGTCCTCGGAACCGGTAAAATGCTCGAAGACTTCAAGCTGCTCCGCAAAATGGCCATGAACTAACCCCATTCGCCCGTCAAGCCTGCCGATCAGGCATCATCAAGCGATGATGAGCAAGTGAGGAAAATCGCTGCATTGCTCATCGGCTTAAGCCCGCTTTCAGCCCAATCTCCCCTGCCGCCCGCGCCCGGCGCGTCCGTTGTCAACATCTCGCCACCCGCCCGCTTCACCGAGCCCAGCATCGCGCTGAATCCGAACCAACCCAACCGGATCGTCGCAGTCTACCAGGGCGGCGCGGCAGCGCAGGGTACTGCGACGGCGGCATACTCGACCGATTCCGGACGCACGTTCACCATTGCGAAAGGGACCAAGCCGGCGGACTGGCGCGTGGCGGGCGATGTGTCGGTTACTTTCGATAATCGCGGCCACGCCTTCCTCTGCTACCTGGCTTTCGATCGGCTCGGGACCACTTCCTACTGGGCTCACAACGCCGGCCGCAACGGCATTTTCGTGCGGCGCTCTCTCGATGGCGGCAAGACCTGGGAGCCTCGCGCAATCTCCATCAAGTCGTTCCCCACCGGCCGTGAGCCGGACATTCAATTTGAAGACGAGCCGCGGATCTTCGCCGACAACGGGAAAAACAGTCCCTATGCCGGGAATCTGTATGCCGGTTGGGTCGAGTGGCAGCTTACTCAATCGATCATGCTCTTTTCCCGCTCGACCGACGATGGGAAAACCTGGTCGGCCCCTATCCGCATCAGCACGCATGCGGGTTTGCCCCGCGACGATAACGGCTCAGTCGGGGGGTTCGTCCAAGCCGTCGCCCCCAACGGCGAAATCTATGCGGTTTGGCATGACGGAAACCGGATCGCTATGACCGAATCCCGCGATGGAGGGATCAGCTTCAGCTCCTCGCGAGCCATCGTTGAAACCGGCCCTCCCTATTTCGGCGAAGTCCCCGGCGTCTCGCGCGTAAGCGGTTTTCCCCAGATCGCAGTCGATCCCCGCCCCGGCAAGCGCGGCGGCAATCTCTACCTCACTTGGAGCGATTACACCAACGGTGACGTGGATGTGTTTATCGCCTCGTCCTCCGATCAGGGCCATAAGTGGTCCAAGCCCGCGCGAGTCAATAACGATCCGATCCACGATGGCAAGGACCAGTTCTTTCAATGGATGGCCCTCGATCCGGTCACCGGCGATATCTACGTGCAGTTCTACGATCGGCGCGCCGATCCGTCCGATCTTCAGACCCGCTTCACCCTCGCCCGCTCCACCGATGCCGGCCGCGCCTTCGTCAATTACGCCTGGACCCGTACGCCCTTCGATAGCCAAGGAGCATTTCTGGGCGATTACACTTGGATAACCGCTTACGACCATCGTGTCTTCGGCGTTTGGACTGAAACTGTGCGGAATGACAAACACGCCGCCGGCGTCGCGGCACGCTCGCATATGACATCTCCTCAAACCACCATCCGGGCTGGAGTGGCTGATTTTTCCCGCGTCCACTAAAAGCGAGTGGGCGACTATCGGCCCATTAAGACCGTATGCTGAACTCCATCCGCCATGACAGAGTCGAGCATTTCTACATATCCACGTCCTAGAAGATGCTTCTACTGCTTCTCAATGTCCTAAGAAGTCTCAATTTATCCCAACTCGCGCTTGGGCTCGTCGTCTGGTCCCGAACGTGATCTGCTACCACTGAAGCGCGTAGGTTTGCGGTCGCTGTGGGCTAGGCGCCTTTTCCAGATATTTTTTCCTTGTAGTCTGCCAACCTCTTGTGGTATGTAGGTAGTCTACGTACAGGTAAGGAGGAGCTCTACATACCAACCCTATGACCTCAGCCAAGGAAAAGTATCAGAATCGCACCGAAATCCTCCAAGGCACCTTGGACATGCTCATCCTCCAGGTTCTCCACTGGGGGCCGCGCCATGGATATGCTCTCAGCAAGGTCATCCGCACAAACTCGGGTGAAATTCTGAAGGTGGATACGGGATCCCTCTATCCAGCCCTCCACCGCCTGGAACGCAAAGGTTGGATCGCCGCTGAATGGAAAGCTTCGGAACTTGGCCCGCGGCTGAGGATCTATCGCCTGACGAAATCCGGGCGCAAACAGTTAGTCGTGGAACGCTCCCGCTGGGCCCAACTGACGGAAGCCATTGAGGGCATTTTGAATCCGGCAAGGCAGGAGAGTGAATCATGAGATTCCCTTTCTGGTGGCGTAAACGGCGCAATGAAGAACTTAGCGAAGAAATTCAGGGCCACTTGGAACTCGCCGCACGCGAGAACATGGAGTCTGGCCTGGCACCGAGGGATGCTCAAACGGCCGCGCGCCACGAATTCGGAAGTATCGCGCTGGCTGAGGAAGTAACGCGCGACATGTGGGGCGGGCGCTGGTTCGAAGACCTCCTGCAAGACGTTCGCTACAGCTTGCGCGTGCTGCGCAAATCGCCGAGCTTCACTGCCGTTGCTGTCCTGACTCTCGCTCTCGGCATCGGCGCTAACACCGCCATTTTCAGCTTGGTGGATTGTCTTGTGCTTCGGCCGCTTCACATCAAACGTCCGGGAGAGGTCGTCTACCTGACGGCGGCGCGAAAGGGCAACGTTCCCGGCACGCCGGTCTCGTATCCCGAATTTACTGACATCCAGAAACAGACCGCCAATGTCTTTTCGGACCTCTCTGCTGTCGGGATGTTCGCGTCGGATGGCTTGACCGTGGATGGCGAGACCCAGTCGATGTGGCCGTGTTTCGTCGCGGGCGATTTCTTCGATGTTGTAGGCATCCAGCCAGCATTGGGACGGCTCATTCGACCATCGGAAGGTAGCATCCCTGGTGCCGATCCAGTTGTCGTCCTGAGCTATGCGTATTGGCAGTCGCGTTTCAATCATGACCCAGGCGTTATCGGAAAGAAAGCATCCATGAATGGCGTCCCGGTGACCATCATCGGCGTCGTTCCAGCGGGCTTTCACGGATTTTCCTCGCTGATGGACTTTCAAGGTTATATCCCTTTGGGAATGGCAGCGGCGCTGAAAGATGTTCCGAAGGATTTTTTTGCTTCCCGCGATAATCGAGCGATTGGGCTAGTTGCTAGCTTGAGGGCCGACGTGACCCTGCAACAAGCGCAGGCGGCTCTGAACGTGGTGGCACGGCGGCTGTCTCAGCAATATCCAACAACCGACGGCAGGATGAGTCTTCGCGTCCTGCATCTCGGCCCGTCCAGCATGGTGTTCGATCCAACGCATCCCGAGACCCTGTCATTTGTGAGCGCTGCCTTCCTGCTTCTAGCGGCGTCAGTGCTAGTCGTCGCTTGCTTGAACATCGCTAATCTTTTCCTGGTTCGCGCGGTGGCGCGGCAGCGCGAAATGGCTATGCGCGCCGCCTTGGGAGCAACGCGCACGCGCTTGGTTCGACAGTTGCTCACCGAGAGTCTTTTACTGGCCCTGTTCGGCTGCGGCGCCGGACTTGTTTTGGGACTCGGCGGAAGCCGCGCGTTCAGATCCATCCCGCTGCATACTTCATTTCCGATCATTTTGGATTTCCGTTTCGACTGGCGGGTTTTTGCGTACGCGCTCGCTGCTGCGGTCCTAACCGGGGTACTCGTCGGCATCGTGCCTGCTCTGCGCACCGCGCGCGGCGACATAAACGAAATTCTTCATGAGGGTGGACGCACCTCGACCGCCGGCGGCTATCGCCTGCGCAGCGCGCTGGTCTCCGCGCAAGTGGGAGGCGCACTCATGTTGTTGATTGTCGCGGGGTTGTTTGTGCGCAGCCTAGAGAAAGCACAGCACACGAATCTCGGCTTCGATCCGAACCACGTTCTCAACCTGACCATTGATCCGCATGAGGCTGGCTACAACGAAGCGCAGGCGCGCGAATTCTTCAGCACTGTGCTCGATCGTACGCGCTCCCTGCCCGGAGTGCAGTCGGCCAGTCTCGCCGCTTCCGTTCCCATGGCCTACGGCGGCGGTTCTGGTGCCGAGCTCAAGATCGATGGCTATCAACCGCCGAAGGCGCAGGGAACTCCAGCGGCGGGTTACAACGCGGTCTCCTCCGGGTATTTTGGGACCATGCGAATCGTATTGCTTCGCGGGCGCGCGATTCGGGATTCCGATAGCCAAAGTTCACAGCACGTAGCCGTGATCGATCAGACTATGGCGGAGCGTTACTGGCGCGGCCAGGATCCCATTGGCCGACATTTCAGCACCAAGGATGATCCAAGCCATCCCATAGAAGTTATCGGCATTGCAAAAAACGCCGTAGAAAACACGATTTTCTCGCCGGACCAGCCGTTTTTCTACGTCTCGTTTTCTCAGTTTTACCAGCCAACCGCCACATTTCAGCTCCGGTCGACTGCCGGACCCGAAGCGCTGGCACCCGAAGTCACCGGATTGATTCGTTCCCTCGAACCCGCCATGCCCGTCTTCGATGTCCAGCCTATGACGACCGCGCTCGACACTTTGAATGGTTTTCTGCTTTTTCGGCTTGCTGCCACGCTCGCCGCTTCCCTGGGAATCCTGGGACTGATACTCGCTGTCGTCGGAGTCTACGGGGTTATTTCCTACGCGGCCAGCCAGCGCACGCATGAGATCGGTATTCGCCTGGCGATGGGTGCGCAGCGACTGCAAATCCTGAAGATGATTTTCGGACAAGGACTCCTCGTTATCGGCGCTGGAGTGCTTGCCGGAATCCTCGCCGCAACCGTGATGGCGCGCCTCGTTGACAATTTGCTCTTCGGCGTGTCGCCCGGTGATCCGCTGACTTATGTAACGGCCTCGGCGCTGCTGGCTATCATCGCGCTTTTCGGCTGTTACATTCCTGCGCGCCGCGCCATGCGCGTCGACCCGATGGTCGCTTTGCGCTATGACTAGCCCCTCGCACAAGTGAGTCGTAACATGACGACTAAAATCCGAAACTGTGTTCTGTTTATGTCAGCTGCGAGTGTTCGGCCAAACATTCCCGGTTAGGATTGAATGTTGCGGTTTCGCCGTCTAGGATTCCGAGATGTAGCTCGCCGAAGTAGACTTCGAATGCACCTGCTGGCATTGGAAGCAAACCAATCTGCTCGCGCCGGAGGACCTCGGTGATGAAAACTTCTTTACCCCTCCAGCGGATAGTCCCATTTCTGCGCACTGGGCGCACAATGTGACGTTCGTCGTACCTGATCTCATCAAGCGCATCTGGGAAAACTCGCATGCTCGTTCGGTAAAGCGAAGCAGGAGTTTGCATGAAAAGGGCTTGGTGCGGACGTTGTCAACATCTCGCCACCCGCACGTTCACTATTGCGAAAGGGACCAAGCCGGCGGACTGGCGCGTGGCGGGCGACGTGTCGGTTACTTTCGATAATCGCGGCCACGCCTTCCTCTGCTACCTGGCTTTCGACCGGCTCGGGACCACTTCCTACTGGGCTCACAACGCCGGCCGCAACGGGATTTTCGTGCGGCGCTCCCTCGATGGCGGCAAGACCTGGGAGCCTCGCGCAGTGTCCATCAAGTCGTTTCCCACCGGCCGCAAGCCCGCGCGAGTCAATAACGATCCGATCCACGATGGCAAGGACCAGTTCTTTCAATGGATGGCTCTCGATCCGGTCACCGGCGATATCTACGTGCAGTTCTACGATCGGCGCGCCGATCCGTCCGATCTCCGGACCCGCTTCACCCTCGCCCGCTCCACCGATGCCGGCCGCGCCTTCGCCAATTACGCCTGGACCCGTACGCCCTTC
>Ga0208220_1000338_pt1 | contig 19618 bp, 17 predicted proteins | sample NGESurdeep092012_9_FD_184484 | JGI IMG/M metagenome (GOLD analysis project Ga0208220, IMG submission 184484) | Arctic peat soil microbial communities from Barrow, Alaska - NGEE Surface sample F53-1 deep-092012 (SPAdes) | ecosystem: Environmental > Terrestrial > Soil > Wetlands > Peat ...
CGGCTCACCGGCAGCTCGCGCGCCAGTTCGCCGACCGCGCTGGGCGACCTGGCCAGCCGTTCGAAGATCTCCCGCCGGGTCGGGTCAGCCAGCGCCGTGAGCGCCGCTCCTTGGTTAGTCATGACTTACCGTAAGCTACGACTTACCGAGCTTGATGTCAAGCGGTCGCCCGCCCGCCACCGGGGCGGCCGGAAGTGTGGTGCTCCGCCCCTGGAACTCAGGACAGTCGGCGGCCGCTCCCCTGCCGGTCGCGGGGCTGGCCGCGGCGCAGCAGGGCCGCCGCCGGCTCCCCGCCGAGCGGGCCGTTCCGGTCGGGCAGGACCACCACGATCGCGTCCTGGTGGAGGGCGGCCCAGACCAGCCCGTCGTCGAGCGGCACCGCGAGGCCGGTCACCTCGCCGGCCGGCACCAGCTCGGTCGGGGAGCGGCCGAGGACGTAGCTGTTGCTCGGGTCCGTCTCCCGGGCGATGTCGGCCGCCAGCAGCAGCACCGCGACCTGCCGCTCGGCCAGCTGCTGGGCGACCGCCTTGATGCCGCGGACCGCGCCCGGGTTCTCGCCGCCCGCCATGGACGCGATCTGGTCGCCCACCTCGCTGGCGGCGGTGGCGGCGATCTGGTCGAGGGCGGCGCCGATGGCGGGCCCCATGTGGTCGTCGCGGCCGCTGCGGGTGCGCCGGCCGTCGATCGTGGCGATCGGCCCCAGCGAGCCGCTCAGGTGGGCGCTGACCGCGTCGAGGATGTGCTGGTCGCCCGCGCCTAGGACGATGTGCGCCCCGACCTTGACGGCGGCTTCGTCGATCCGGGCGGCGATCTCGGTCGCGTTCGCCTGGCCGCCGCTCACCGGCTCGCTGCCGGTCACGTTCCGCTCGCCGTGGTGCACGGCCGGCGGCTCCTCCCGGACATGGCCGCTCTGGGAGGGCTCGCGCTTGCCCACCAGGAAGTGCTCGACCGCCGCCTCGCGGCCGCTGGCGTGCGCGATCACGTCGGCGCCGTCGCGATCGGCGACCACGACCACGCAGGCCGGCCGGGCGGCGGCGGCCGAGGCGGCCGCCGCCAGGTGCGGCAGCGGGCCCACCAGGACCGAGTTCTCGCCGGTAGAGCCGCCGAGCCACTGCTCGTGCAGGACCTCGCCGTGCGCGGCGACGACCACGCGGGTGCCGGGACCGTGCTCCTCGGCATCGCCGGCGCCGGTGCTCAGCGCCTGCGCGGTGTCCGGTGCGGCGCCGAGCTCGGCCGCCTGGCGGACCGCGTCATTCCAGGCGACCTCCCAGGCCGGCTGCAGGTGCCCCGGCGCATCCGGCACGGGAACGGCGGCGGTCACCACCAGGTCGGATGCGTCCGTTCCGGGCTGCAGCGCGCGCAGCCGGGGATCGAGCTGAAGGCGGCCGAGTCGCAGCAGCGGAAACGAGGTCGTCGATGCCATGGGTCCATCTCAACAGGCCTGCTAGCTGCGGCAGCGCGCGGGGTGCCAGTTTCCGTTTTTGGCGGTCACGCAGCGTAACTGGCGCGTGAGGGCGGGGCGGCGGGAACCTCGTTCACGTCGCGGCGCGGATCATTTGATCGACGGCCCGGGAGGCGCGGGCGCCTGACCTGTCGGCGTCTGAGGGGCAGGCGCGACTGCGGCGCTGGCTGCTTCAGTCAAGGCGTGCCGGATGAGGTGGAGCCGAACGCGGACTGCGCTGGTTTTCCAGCCCTCGATTGTCACTAGTGTTTTCCCGCCGGTGGTCTGCTCCGAGCCAGCGATATTCCAACTGCCGGGTATCTCGATGGAACCCCCCTCCTCCGTGACCGCCGTGCGACCCGCATTAAACCCTGGACCGGCATCCGTAGTGTCGTTGGGAAACTTTGAACCATAACGGGCGCTTAGCGCGCGTTGGGCGATGGATTTATAGCTTATCTTCTTTGCGAGTATGGTGTATATTGCGGTCGCGGCTACGCCGATAGCCGCGCCCAGGGCCGTTGCAATATTTCTCGTTTCAGTCACACTTGAATTACCGATGCCATCGCCGATCCATACAACTGCGAACAAGCACGCGACGGCCAGCAGCAGGCTAAAGAATGTTACGCCGAGCACCCAGCCCCAGAGAAGCCTCGGGGTCCATTTCGGCGAAACCGCCAGGGCTCCTGATATCGCAGCCATCATTCCCAGCAGAGCTCCCGCGATCAATATGCACCAGATCAGAATCGAGTAGTGCGGGAACTTGTACTGCAACCAGAAGACGCCCACGCCGACAAGCGGGATGATCGCGGCGATAAGTGCTCTCACAGGGAACTCCGGCTAAGGCGATCACGCACAGTCGGTCCTACTCCTGCTCTCATCCAGACAATGAGGGGGTATATGGTCGCACCGCCAGATAAAATCCCGAGTTCGCGGATGAGTGCCACTGCGGTATATTTTAGTCGGATCAGCGTGACGGCATGGTGACGGACGTGGATGATCCGCGTCTGTCAAGGCTGGGGCGGCCAGACGTGCAATGATCTGTGCCGCCTCTTTTAGGCCGAGCGAAGACGCGCCGATGACAATGAAGCGAAGGACGGCGAGATAAAGACGCCGACCAGGACCCCGATCGGGGCCTCCGGTGGGTTGCGGTGATGCGAGGCCGGCGCCAGAACCTCCGCCTATGTCCGCCATGGAATCCCCTCTGCTCGGGCGTCCTAAGCACTCCATAGTTGTGACGACGCCGAGACTAACCTAGCGGTCCGACCGTGCGGGACTTCGTCGCGTTCGAGGAGCACGTCGAGGGCGTCGTCGCCAGCGTCGGGGCCGGCGGCGGCGTCGCGCCCGAGTGGTACCAGGCGCCGACGTTCTACTTCACCAACCCGTACGCGCTGATCGGAGCCTTTGACGACGTCCCGGTGCCGGACGGCTCGCGCCGGCTGGACTTCGAGCTCGAGGTTGCGGCCGTCATCGGCCGCAACGGCGCGTCGGTTCCGGTCGAGCGGGCGGACGAGCACATCTTCGGCTACACGATCCTCAACGACTGGTCCGCCCGCGACCTGCAAGCGCGTGAGATGAAGGTGATGCTCGGCCCGGCCAAGGGCAAGGACTTCGCCACCACCCTCGGCCCGTGGCTGGTCACCGCCGACGAGCTCGAGCAGTACCGGGACTCCGACGGCTTCCTCGCCCTGGAGCTCGCCGTCGCCGTCAACGGGGTCGAAATCGGCCGCGACCTGCTGTCCGACATGGGCTTGTGCCAGGCCGAGCGGATGCTCGCCAACTCCGATCCCAACCGGATCCCCACCTACCAGCGGGTGCTGCGCCGCGCGCGGCCGCGTTCGAGAAGCGGTTCGCCCTCTGCGTCGCCTGGGGCGCCAGCCACGACTGGGGCAAGGTCCAGCGCCGCCGACTCGAGCGCGAGGGCGAGCGCCCGGTCCCGCACTACTGGGAGCACGTGCTCTGGGTCTGGGGCCAGAGCGACCTGCAGGAGTTCATCGCGTTCGCCGACGCCGTCAACCTGGACGGCGTGGTCGAGCAGATCAACGTCCCGTTCCTGATCGCGCACGGCGCCGGCGACCGGCAGATCCCGCTCGAGTACGCGCACCGCTCCTACGAGCAGGCAGTGAACTCGCCCAAGCGCGAGCTGCGGATCTTCACCGCCGAGGAGGGCGCGACCGAGCACATCGGCCTCGACCACCTGCCGCATGTATCCGTCTTCATCGCCGACTGGGTCGCCGACACCTTCGCCGAGATCGGACGCTAGGAAGCGGACACAACCAGCCTGATAACAGCAAGAAGCGGCGCGGCCGGGGCAGCCAAAGAGACCCGAAGCTCTGCTACGGCGTGGCTGGCGGCCGGCCGTAGGTGACGGCTTCGCGGACTTCCTGGGGCAGGGACTGGGCGAGTTGGGCGTCCGGCTGCGCGCCGAGGGAGTCGTTGATCGTGGAGAACGCCAGACGGAGGGCGACGAAGGCGGTGATGGCGAAGATCTGCTCATCGTCGAGCCCGCAGTCGCGGAGCGCCTGGATGTCGGCGGGCGTTGTCGCGTTCGGGTCCCTGGCCACCCTCCGTGCCCAGGCGGCCATGGCCTTCTCCTGCTCCGTCAGCCCCGCGTCGCTGCCGGTCAGAACGCCCGCCGCCAGGGCCGCGTCGGATGCCTTGGCCAGTTTGCCGCCCCAGGCGAGCGAGCAGTACGAGTCGCCGAGGGTCGAGGCGGCGGCGGTCACCAGGATCCCGCGCTGGCGGAAGCTGAGTCCGCTGGCCCGGAACGCATCGGACATCAGCGCGAATAGTTGCTTCAGGGTGACCGGCTGGTGCGCCCACAAGCGGGATACGTTCCACACGAAGCCGTCGTCTGATAGGTCTTCGTCGAACAGTTCCTGCGATTCGGGGGAGTCTGGGGGCTCCTCGAGAAAGCTGCCGGTCATGAGCGGTCGGCTCCTTCGGGTTTGCGGGCCAGGTAGCCCACGACGTTGATTTCGGCCCGCAGGGGCAGGCCGTCCCTGAGGTGCTCGCGCGCCCCCTCGACGGCCGCGCGATGAAATTCGGCCTCGCCAACGTTCTGGATGGCCTCGTAGGCCGGGCCGCTCGAGGTCAGCGCGCGGGCGTAGATCTCGGGGTCGGCGAATTCCCACGCGAACGGCACCTCAATGCGCTCGATGTCCGCGAATCCGTAGGCCGGAAGTAGCTTCTCGCCCGCACCAGGTCGGCCGAGTGACACCATCACGGCCTGGTTGTCGACCTTCGGTGCCGCGGCGAGACGGAACGGTGCCAGCGCCCAGGCGCCGGGGGAGATCTTGATGTGCCCCCAGACCGTGATCCCGGCCCGTCCGCCCGGCCGAAGGACCCGGTAGATCTCGGCCACCGCGTCCGGTGTCGTCCCCCAGATGCCACGGAAGCTGGTGACGACGTCGAACGACGCCTCGTCCCAGGGCAGGGCGTGCATGTCGCCGACCCGGATGTCGCATCCCGGGTTGCGGTCCCTGGCTACCGCGATCAGCCGCGGTGAGGCGTCGATGCCGCTGCCGGTGGCGCCGCGGAGGCGGGCGAGCTCGATCGCGAGCCCGGACCCGCACGCCACGTCGAGCAGCCGGTCGCCGGCGTCAACGCCGAGCCGATGATGCATGGCGACGTACTCCCGGCAGTTGCCCGGCTCGCTGAGCGTCGCGAAATCGGTTGCCCTGCGGCCCCAGCCCTCGTCGACCAGGGTCCACTGGGGAGAGTCCGTGCCTGGCGTCGTCATGTGGTGCCCCCTTGCGTCGCCCCGCCCCCGGTTGCGCTTCCCCTCATGCTGCCACCCCGGAGCCCCGCGCGGTCAAGGCGCGCCCGAGGTTCGGTCGCGTTGGCCTGGGGTAGCTTGCGCGCATGGCTAGGACGGCGACAGGGGAGTCGGTGCTGTCCCGGGCGGTGCGCATCTTCGAGGCGTTCACCCCGGACGAGCGGGTGCTGTCGGTGTCGCAGATCGCGCGCCGCGCCCGGCTGCACCTGGCCACCGCGTCCCGGCTGATCGCCGAGCTTGAGTCGCACGGGCTGCTCGACCGCGAGCCGGACCGGCGGGTGCGGGTGGGCGTGCGGATGTGGGAGCTGGCGCTGCGGGCGTCGCCGACGCTGGGCCTGCGCAACGCCAGCATGCCGTTCATGGAGGACGCGCACGCGGTGCTCGGCCACCACGTCCAGCTCGGCGTGCTCGACGGGGACGAGGTGCTGTTCGTGGAGCGGCTGTCCGCGCCCGGGGCGGTGATCAACTACACCCGGATCGCCGGGCGGCTGCCGCTGCACGTGTCCTCCTCCGGCCTGGTGCTGCTCGCGTTCGGCAGCCGGGAGCTCCAGGAGCGAATCCTGGCGGAGCCGCTCCGCCGGTACACCGCGAGCACCATCACCGACGACGCCACGCTCCGCGCCGCGCTGGCGGAGGTGCGGCGACAGGGATACGCGTACCTGCCCGGGCACGTGCACGAGGACGCGCTCGGCGTGGCAGTGCCCATTCAAGTGGCCGCGCAGCGGGATTCTCGGTCCAACGCGGTGGCGGCGCTGGCCGCGATCGTGCCGGTCGGCACCGAGGCCAGGACCGTGGTGGGGGTCCTGGCCACGGCGGCCCGCGGCATCGGCCGGATGCTCGGCGATGTGCCGGCAAAACCCTCTCAATGATTGAGATCCCGATAGCCCGCACGACCGCCCTGATCGCATGATCCACAGAACACGGTTTGCATTTTGTTGATGTGGAGGCCGCAATGGCGCAGGCACCCGGTCGGCCCGACGCCCGTTCGCTGGTCATCGCGGGTAAGACGGCGGCCGCAGACGGCGTTGCGGTCCTCACGCTCGCCCGTCCGTCCGGCCGACGGCTCCCTGACTGGACCCCGGGCGCGCACCTTGACCTGGTGCTTCCCGGCGGGCTGACCAGGCAGTACTCGCTCTGCGGGGATCGCTGGGACGCCTACCGCTACCGGGTCGCGGTGCTCCGCGAGCCCGCGGGCAGGGGCGGCTCCGGCTACGTCCACGCCCAGCTGCACGTCGGCGACCTGATCGGATGGGGCGGGCCGAGGAACGGCTTCCCGCTCGTCCCGTCGCAGGCGTACCTGTTCATCGCGGGCGGGATCGGGATCACCCCGCTGCTGCCGATGATCGCCCAGGCCGACCTGCTCGACGCGGACTGGACGCTGCTGTACGCGGGCCGTTCCCTGGCGTCGATGGCCTTCCTCGACGAGCTGTCCGGATACGGGGACCGGGTCCGCCTGACGCCCGGCGACGCCGGCGGCCGGCTCGACCTCAACCCATGGCTCGGCGCGCCGCGGCCGGGCGTCAAGGTCTACTGCTGCGGGCCGTCGCGGCTGCTTGACGCGGTGGCCGGGATCTGCGCCGGGTGGCCGAGGTACTCGCTGCGGACCGAGCGGTTCGAGCCGAGGGCGGCCGCCTCGAACGCGGGCGACGCCGCCTTCGAGGTCGAACTGCGCCGCTCGGGCGCGCAGGTCACGGTGGCACCCGGCGTCAGCGTGCTCGACGCCGCCCGGCGGGCGGGCGCGACCGTGCTCTCCTCCTGCGAGCGCGGCGTCTGCGGCACCTGCGAGACCGCCGTCGTGGCCGGGCGGCCCGACCACCGCGATTCGCTGCTCGACGACGACGAACGGTCCCGGGGCGACTGCATGTACATCTGCGTCTCCAGGGCGGCGGCGGGAAGCCGCCTCGTCCTTGACCTCTGACACCGCGACGAACATCGAGAACTGACGGAGAACGCCGTGACCATCGCTTCCTCTCATCCCGACCCTCCCACCCCTCCTGCCCTTCCCGCCCCCCACACCCGCACGGTTCCGGCCAGCGACAGCGACCCCTTCAGCCGCGCGGTGATCGAAGACCCGTCCGCGCTGCACGCCGAGCTCCGCGACGCGGGCCCGGTCGTGTACCTGACCAGGTACGACACCTACGCGCTGGCCCGTTACGACGACGTGCAGGCGGCGCTGGTCAACTGGCAGCAGTTCCCGTCCGGCTACGGCGTCGGCCTGTCCAACTTCCGGTACGAGCGGCCGTGGCGGCCGCCGAGCCTGCTGCTCGAGTCGGACCCGCCGCGGCACGACGCACCCCGCCGCCTGCTGGCCAAGATCCTCGGGCCGCGCGCGCTGCGGCGGCTGCGCGAGCAGTGGTTCACCGACGCCGAGCGGCTGGTGGACGAGCTGCTGGCGGGGGCGTCAGCCGGCGGCGAGGTCGAGCTCGACGCGGTCCCCGCGCTCGCGGAGGCGTTCCCGCTCCGCGTCTTCCCGGACGCGGTCGGCCTCGGCCAGGCGGGCCGGGAGCACCTGCTGCCCTACGGCGATCACGCCTTCAACGCCTTCGGGCCCGGCAACGACCTGGTCGCCCAGGGGGCGCCGCGGGTGGCCGAGCTGTCGGCGTGGGTCGGCGCCCAGTGCGAGCGGGAAGCGCTTGCCCCGGTCGGCTTCGGGGCGGACATCTGGGCGGCGGCCGACCGGGGCGAGATCACCCCGCAGCAGGCCCCCCTCATCGTCCGCTCGCTGCTCACCGCCGGGGTCGACACGACCGTGCACGGCCTCGGGGCCGTGCTCTGGGCGCTCGCGGCCAACCCGACCCAGTGGCGTCTGCTCAAAGCCCAGCCGGAGCTGGCGCGGACCGCGTTCGACGAGGCGGTCCGGCTGGAATCGCCCGTGCAGACGTTCTTCCGCACCGCCGACGGGGACGTGCCGATCGGCGGCGCCCTGATCCCCGACGGCAAGAAGATCCTCATGTTCCTGTCCGCCGCCAACCGCGACCCGCGGCGCTGGCCCGACCCCGACGCGTTCGACCTAACCCGCGACCCCTCCGGCCACGTCGGCTTCGGCATGGGCCTGCACCAGTGCGTCGGCCAGCACATCGCCCGCCTCGAGGGTGAGGCCCTGCTGACCGCGCTCGCCCGCCGGGTCGAGTCCATCGAGCTGACCGCCCCGCCCCGCCGTCACCCCAACAACACGCTGCGCGCCCTCGCGTCGCTCCCCCTCCGCCTCCGCCTCGCCCGCTAGCCGGGCCGCGTTAAATTTCTGCAAGCTTTAACGGTATAGGGAATTGATATTCGTGATTTGCCGCATCTGCGTAGGCGCCTGGTCTAGCCTGCTCCACTGGGGGGGCGCCGCGCACGTGGAGGTGGATTGATGGCAAGCAGACACCGGTCCGCGTGGCGCCGTCGCAGGGACAGCAGGCGCACGGCCCGGTTGGCGATTATCTTCGCCGTACCGGTGGTGCTGGGACTGGTCATCGGCGCGCTGGTCGCGTTTAACCCAGGAGGCACGCAGCGTCCGGCCATTTCGGTGGCGCCGCTCGGTGCCACGCAGGCCCCCTCGGACAGCGGCACGGCGGCCAACCCGGCCGCGACCGGGGGCGCCCCGATCATCACCGACGCGGCCAATGTGAACTGCGACGTCATCGTCCCGGCGAACCCGCTCACGGCCCAGGGTCTGGCGACGCCCTACCTGCTCACCGGCCCGGGCGGGATGTCTCCGGCCCAGTCCGGTTGCGAGATGAGCAACGCCACCGCCCTGGGGGCGTTCGTCCAGGCTACGATCCTGGACCCGGCCACAGGGAAGCTTTCGGTCTATGACCCGCTGGTGATCACCAAGGGCACCGCGCCGGCCGTGCAGCCCACCGCGCCCAACCTCCCGGGCGACGCGATGGTCACGATCGACTTCGGGTTCAACGGCACCGATCTCTTCCAGGTCGGCGCCACCCCGAACGCGCTCAAAGAAGGCAACTGCATGAACGGCCAGACCGGGTCGATCTTCGGGCAGGTGTCGTTCTGCAACGGGGTCAGCTTCTTCAACGCGGCCTTCCAGGACGAGCGCGAAGGAAAGCTGAAGGTGCCGTCCGCCGGGGCGTCGGCGGGCATGGCGGTGACGGACGGCGCCATCGGGAGCGGCAAGGCGTGCCCGGTCACCCGCAACTTCGACATGGTCGACCAGGACCCGTCGGACAACGTGACCACCGAGTACCTGCTCAACCCGGCGACCGGCCAGACCGCGCAGGACAGCGCGTCCAACGCGGGCAACCTGCAGGGCGCGACCCTGCTGCTCAACGGCAGCGATAACACGCTGCTCGATGCGTTCATCGACCCGGTCCTCGGCTGCACCCCGTTCATGGCTCCGGATCTGGCCAACAACGACATGCCCGCCACCTCGCAGCCGCTCGACGAGCTGCTGGCGGCCGCGAACCAGCCGAAGACCGCGGCCCTGATCCCGGAGAACGACGAGATGGTGCTGGACGCGAACAACACGTTCGACGCCGCCAAGACCGATATGTACCGGGCGGAAATGGGCCAGGCGCCGGTCGACGCGGCGACCAACGCCGCCAGCAGCCCGGAGATGTACTGCCAGAACATGATCGACATCCAGACGCCGTTCCTGGCCGCCAACCAGACGCTGCTCGCGCAGGGGCAGCCGCCGGTGGTTGGGGTGGGCAGCAACCTGCTCACGTTTCTGGCCAACCGGCTCAACATGTCCTTCACCAACCTGGCGTGCCAGGACTTCGGCCTCACGAACCCGGTCACGGTGACGCTGAACGGGCAGGGCGTCGCGATCGGGGCCACGTTTAACACCGCGATGCAGACCGCCCACAACATCAAGGTGACGGCGATGCCGGGGATGACGCAGCGGACGGGCCGCAAGCAGCACCAGCTGATGAACCCGTCCGGCATGTGACGACGACCCTCACCGGCCAGGAGCATCCGTTCGCGGAGGCGACGGGCGGGTCAGGTCGAGGCGCCAGCCGAGCATCCTGCCCGCGCTGACGGTCGGCGGGCCGAGCAGGCTGGTCAGGTACCGGCCGAGGGCAGAATGATCGCCGGTGACGGCGACGACCGCGGCCGGGTTCCAGGTCGCGAACTGGGCTTTCATCTGGATGACGGTCGGAGCGGTGGCGAGGCCTGGCCGGGAGGGGGCCGCTGCGGCGTCGCCGGCCGGCGACACCGCCCACAGCAGGTTAAGATACAGGCCCTCCGGCGACAGTCCGCTGCCATCGGTGGCAGCCTGGCCGCTTCCGGTCGGCCCCATGAAGTAGCCGCCGTACATGGAGGACGGCACACCGGTGTCCGCCTCCCACCGCAGCGGCTCCGTGAACGTCGACACCGGGATGGGCAGCACGAGAACGTGCGCGTCGGCCGGAAGCCGCAGCGCAGAGAAGGTTGCCGTCCACCCGGCCGGCACTGGCGGGTCGGAGCCGGCCGGCAGCGGGCGCGGGACGAGCGGCGCGATGGCGACGACCACGACCACGGCGATGACGCGCCGCGCATTCGGCCAGCGCTGGCCGGGCCATCGCGCGCGAGCCGCGTCAATGCCGAACGCGAGCAACGCGGCGGCCGCGCCGTCCGCCAGGATCGAGAACCGGTCAGGGACTACCGAGCCGGCGATCGGGAGCGTCTGCAGCCAGTACCAGGGCAGCGTGACCCAGGGATGCTCGTGCCCGCCGGCCAGCAGGGTCCCGCCCAGCGAGAGCACCTCGAGCAGCGCGAACGTGACCGCCGCGGTGCGGACCGGCGGCAGCCGCCAGAACAGCGCCGTCACCGCCGCGAGGGTGATGAGCATCGTCCAGCCCAGGTAAGCCAGATACTCCGGAGGGCCGCCTTGGAAGGCCGCCGCGAACGCCGCGCTGCCGCGGGTGTGCAGCAGCAGGGCGGCGGAGGGCCGCACGAACCCGGCCAGATCGTTCTTGTAGTAGTCCGCTGGGAACGGGCTGCCGCGCTGCCGGATGGGTCCGAGGAACTGCTCCCACAGCGGATAGCCGGCGATTAGCGCGCAGGCGCCGACGGCAGCGGCGGCGCCTGCGACGATGTCGCCAGCCCGGCCGGCGACCCGGTGGCCGGGCCGGCCACCCGCGGCGAGCACTGTGAGCGCGATCACCACCGCGACGGCCGAGTCGAACAGCAGCTCCTCGGCGATGAAGATCTGGGCGGCGGCGAGGAAGCCGAGCCAGGCGCCGCCGCGCGCCGCCGCGCGCCGCCCAGGCCCGCAGCGCCCGGTGGCCAGACGCAGAACGGCGTCAATGACAAGGGGCGGCAGCATCGCGAACTGCAGATCGTAGTGGCCCTGGGCGGACTGGATCAGGGCGGGCGAGAACCCGTAGACCAGACCGGCCGCCGCGGCCGCCTGCCCGCTCGCACCCCAACGGCGAGCCACGGCGAACATCGCGAGCGCGGACCCGGCGAAGCCCGCCGTCAGCAGCACGGTGATGCTGGCCTGCGGTCCGGCCAGCAGGGTCAGCGGCGCCAGCAGGACCCCGGGCAGCAGCATCGGCGTGTTCCACATGAGGTTGACGCCCTGCGGGGCGTTCATGCCGGCGGTGCTGAGGGCGGGCAGGTGCAGGTGCGCGACCGCCGCCGCGTCGTAGCGGAAGAACCAGGCGAACTGGTCGCTGTCGTAGGGGTTGGCCGCGACCAGGCGGGAGGCCGGGTCCCGCCACAGCCACATGGTCACCGCCACCGCCGCGACCAGGTAGTAGAGCCCCGGCAGGCGCAGAGAAGCGATGCCGTAGCCGGGTCGCGCCTGATGGCGCGCGGCGACGGGCGCGAGCGGCGGCGCGGCTGACGGAGCGGACACGACGCAAAGACTAGCCAGCCGCGGTGGTCCGGCGGCGGGCGATCACCGGACCGACACCATCCCTTAAGGATTGCGCAGGAAGCGGCGGCTTTAATAACGCCTGCCGAGCGAATCATCGCTATCACGCAGCGATCTCGCAACGGTAACGTGCCCGTTATCAGGGACGTTAGATTTATGTAAGAAATTCATCTCGGCCGATGCCAGCGGCGTCAGGCGGAAGGAAGTTTTAACATTCGAGATTTGCCCGTATCTCGCCGCCTCCCTGGTCTACCCTCCTCTCTTGGGGCGTTCCCGTGAACACGGAGGAGAATTCGATGAGCAGCAGGCATCCGTGGGTGAGGCGGCGTCGCGCGCAGAGGATGCGCGTGGTCCGTATCGCGGCTCCGCTCGCTATACCGGTGGCACTCGGGCTGGTTGTCGCTGCGATAGTCGCGTTCTACGGAGGCTCGCATAACACGAGCCTTCGAGAGTCGGCCCTCGGCGCCTCGGCGAGCCCGTCAGCCAGTGGCAGCGCGCAGCCCAGCGGCAGCGCGGCGGCCAGTCCGACCGCCAGCGCGAGCACTCCGGTCGTCAGCACGGCGGCCAACGTGAACTGCGACATCATCGTCCCGGCGAGCCCCCTGACGGCGCGCGGACTCGCGACCCCGTACCAGCTGACCGGCACCGGCGGGATGTCCCCGGCCCAGTCCGGCTGCACGATGGCCAACGCGGCTAGCCTGGGGGCGTTCGTCCAGGCCACGATCCTGAACCCGGCCACAGGGAAGCTCTCCGTCTACAATCCGCTGGTCGTCACGGCGGGCACCACGCCGGCGGTGACGCCGCCAGTGCCGGTTCTGCCGAGGGGCGCCGTCGTCACCATCGACTTCGGGTTCAACGGCACCGACCTGATCCAGGTGGGCGCGAGGCCCGGCACCCTCAGGAACGCCAACTGCGTCGACGGCCAGTCCGGGTCGATCTTCGGGCAGGTGTCGTTCTGCAACGGCATCAACTTCTTCAACGCGGCCTTCAAGGCAGAACGGGCGGGGAAGCTGGTCGTGCCGTCCGAGGGCACGTCCTCGAAGATCGTCGCGTCGGGCGGCGCCGCCGGGACCGGCGACGATTGCCCGGTCACGCGCAACTTCGACATGGTCGACCAGGACCCGTCCGACAACGTCACCACGGAATACCTGCTGAACCCGGTGACCGGCCAGACCGCCCAGGACACCGCGTCCAACGCCGGGAGCATCCCCGGCTCCGTGCTGCTGCTGAACGGCAGCGACAACACGCTGCTCGACACGTTCATGGACCCGCTTCTTGGCTGCACCCCATTCGAGGCGCCCGACCTGTCCAACAACCACATGCCGGCCACCTCCCAGGCGCTCGACGAGCTGCTGGCGGCCAAGAACCAGCCGAAGATCGCGGCCCTGGTGCCGGAGAACGACGAGATGGTGCTGAACAGCGCCGGCCACGTCGACGCGCCGAAGACCAACCTCTACCGGGCGGAAATCGGCCAGGCCCCGATCTCCGCCGCGAACAACCGCACCAGCAGCCCGGAGATGTTCTGCCAGGACATGGTCGACATCCAGACGCCGTTCCTGGCCGCCAACCAGGCCCTGCTCGCGACCGGCTCGTCGCCGGTGCCGTCGGTCGGCGACAACCTGTTCACCTTCATGGCCAACCGGCTCGGCATGTCCTTCGCCAACCTCTCGTGCCAGGACTTCGGCCTCACCGACCCGGTCACGGTCACCCTGGACGGAGCCGGCGCGGCGACCGCGGCCACCTTCAACACCTCGGTGCAGACGGCGCGCGCAGTCGCGGCGCCGACGATGCCGACCTCGGGACACCGCGCCGGCCGCCGTCACCACAGGCTGATGAACCCGTCGGGCGCCTAGCGAGGGAAACCGCGCTCAGCTGAAGTGCGTGCGGGGGCGGTCCTGGAGCTCGCCGTCGAGGTAGAGGTCGACCTTCTCGTTGTAGAAGCAGGCCATCCCGGCCACCTTCTGGCTCTCCGGCAGCGGGGTGCGGTAGATCCAGACCAGGTCGGGGTGGGCGCCGTGGCCGGCGTCGACCGACCAGTAGCCGGCCGTCCCCTTGTACGGGCAGTGGCTGTTGGTGTCGGAGCGGATGAGCAGGTCGGTGCGGACGTCGGGCAGCGGCAGGTAGTACCGCGGCGGCAGGTGAGTCTCGTACAGGATGTGCGGCCGGACCGAGTCGGCGACCGTGACGCCGTCGATCTCGACCCGGACGTGACGGGAGCTGGCGAGGATGTCCACCCGGGTGTAGGGGTCCCGGGGGTGGGTGTAGACCGGCTCGTCCTCCTCCAGCCACTCGTCCATCAGCGCCCAGTCGAGCCGGACCAGTTCGCGCAGCGAGGTCAGCGGGGAGTCCGGGTAGCGCTTGGCGGCCGCCTCCGCGATCGCCCCGTCGACCCGGACGTTGAACAGCTGCGCCTCGCCCCGGCTGGGCGAGTGCTCGGTCTTGCCGGTGGGCTCGAGGTCGGCCAGCACGTCCGCCAGCGGCAGGTAGTAGGCCGGGTAGTACGGGATCTCCCAGACCAGAAAGGGGCGCCTGGTGTCGGCGACCAGACGGCCCGCCAGGTAGGCGCGGACCCGCTTGGCGCCCTGCTCGACCCGTACCGATCCGCGTGTGTCCTTATCCATGGCCGTTACCTACCCGGCCCGCTGCGGCAGGAACGAGGCGCGCGCGTTGAGCGCGGCGACGTCCTGCAGCGAGGTCGACCGGTAGGCGTCCTTGAGCGCCGCCAGCTCGGCCGGGGTCAGCACGTCCTCGATCCGGTCGAAGCCGTCGGGGGCGCGGGCGGCCACCATGTCGAGCACCTGGTCGACCGGCATGCTCCTGGTCGCGGCGACGATCGTGTTGGCGGCGGGCAGCCGCTCGGCCTCGTAGGCGGCCAGGCCCTCGGACACCGACGCGGCCGAGGCCAGCTCGCGGGCCAGCACCCGCGCGTCGATGATCGCCTGCGAGCCGCCGTTGGAGCCGATCGGGTAGACCGGGTGCGCGGCGTCGCCGACCAGCGTCACCCGGCCGCGTCCCCAGAACGCCAGCGGGTCCCGGTCGACCATCGGGTACTCGAGGATCTCGGGCGTGCGGGACATCAGGCCGGGCACGTCCAGCCAGTCGAACGTCCAGTCGGCGAAGTACGGCAGCGCCTCGGCCAGCCGCCCCTCGGAGTTCCAGTCCGGCCGGCGCGGCGGCTCGGCCCCGCCGGTCATCACCTCGGCCACCCAGTTGATCAGCGCCGCCCCGTCGCCGCGGGCGGCGATCGGGTAGGCGACGAACTTGACCGTCGAGGTGCTGCCGGTGATGGCGAGGGTGGCGCCGGACAGGAACGGGCGGCCCTCGGCGGTGCCGCGCCACATCATCACGCCGCTCCACCGCGGCGGCGGCTCATCCGGGTGCAGCTGAGCGCGGACGGCCGAGTAGAGGCCGTCCGCGCCGATGAAGACATCGGCCGTGCAGGGGACGACGCGACCGTTCGAGCGATCAGAGAGAAGTACCTCGACGCTGCCGTCACGGTCCGTGAATTCCGTCACCGTCGCACCGGTGGTTACCGCTTTTTCCCCGAGCCGTTCGCGGACCGCCGCCAGCAGCGTCATCTGCAGCTCGCCGCGGTGGATGGAGTACTGGGGCCACGCGTAGCCGAGGCCCCGGCCGCGCGGCTCGCTCCAGATGAGGCTGCCGTGGCGGTCGAAGTGCGCCTGCTCGGAGGTGGCGATGCCGGTGGCGGCCAGCTGCGGGCCGAGGCCGAGCTCGGTGAGCTCGCGGACCGCGTGCGGCAGCAGGTTGATGCCGACTCCGAGCGGCCTCAGCGTAGTCGCGGAGTCCACCAGCTGCGCCTCGATGCCGACCGCGTGCAGGCTGAGGGCGGTGGTCAGGCCCGCGATCCCGGCCCCTGCGATCAGGACTCGCACCGTTAACGCCCCTTTCGACGGTTTCCAGGGACGAGGGTAGCGGGCGCTAGACGTCGAGAATGTAGGCGGCGGCCGGGCTGAGCCGGGCGCGGGTCTCCGGGCGGATGTACTCGCGCTGGTTGAGCTGCTGGCCGTTGCCGCGGCGGGTGAAGTAGGAGTGCACCGCGCGGCGCGGGCGGTCGGTGTTGTTGCGGGTGCCGCCGTGCCACAGGTGGCTGTTGAACACGATGACGGTGCCGGCCGGGGCGGTGAGCGTGACCTGGTCGGGGTGCGGCGCGTGCGGATCGGGCACCGAGTCGCGTGGCGACACGGTCAGGCGGTGCGAGCCCGGCACCACCCGGGTCGCCCCGTTCTCCTCGGTGAAGTCGTCCAGCAGCCAGATCGAGTTGCAGACCTGGTAGGGGCCGAGGCCGACCGGCCCGCCCTCCTGGTGCAGCGCCTGCAGACCCGCGCCGGGGAGGGCGGCGCGGCTGTTGAGCGAGGAGAGCTTGAAGTCGCCGAGCACGTGGGCGATGCAGGCCAGCAGCCGCGGGTCGGTGAAGCAGACCTCGAACAACGGGTCCTTGTTGACCAGGTCGGCCAGCCGGTCGGTCCCGGCCTCCTGGTGCACCTCCCGGCCGGCCGCGTCGCCCTCGGCCGCCGCGAGCTCGCCGACCCGGGTCCGTGCCCGGGCCAGCTGCTCGTCGGTCAGCACCCCGGGCAGCGGCGCGTAGCCGTCGCGGTCGAGCCGCTCCCTGGTCGCCTGGTCAAGCGTGCGCTCGGTGACGCCGAGCTGGGCCAGCGCGGTTGCCATGTCCATACAGGTCCCCCTCGCTAAGGTTAGAGCCATGACGGTGCCGGACTACCAGGCACGGGCGGCGGCCGCCACCGGCGCGCTGCAGCGCTGGTACGTGCCGCATACCGGGCTGTGGAAGAGCACCGGCTGGTGGAACGCGGCCAACGCGCTCACCGCCGTGATCAGGTACGCCCAGTGCAGCGGCGACGGCACTCATGCGCAGGTGCTGCCGACCACGTTCCGGCGCGCCCGGCGTCGGCACTCCGACTTCGTGAACATGTTCTTCGACGATAACGGTTGGTGGGGGCTGGCGTGGGTGGCCGCCTACGACCTGACCGGCGAGCGCGGGTACCTGGACGCGGCCCGGACGATCTTCGCCCGCAACCTGGCCGGCTGGGACAGCGTGTGCGGCGGCGGGCTGTGGTGGAACACCAAGCGGACCTACAAGAACGCGATCACCAACGAGCTGTTCATCACCCTCGCCGCGCAACTGCACGAGCGGACACCGGGCGACCAGGAGTACCTGTCCTGGGCGCTGCGGGACTGGGAATGGCTGACCGGGCGGGCCCTGATCGGGCGCGGCGGCCTGGTCAACGACGGCCTCACGGCTGACTGCGCCAACAACGGCGGCACCGCCTGGACCTACAACCAGGGCGTCATCCTGGGCGGGCTGGCCGCCCTCTACGACATCACCGGCGACCGGGATTACCTCAGGCACGGGGAGTTCATCGCCGACGCCGCGCTGAGCGGGCTGACCGACGCGGGCGGCATCTTGACCGAGCCCTGCGAGCTCGCCGCCGACGGCTGCAACGGCGACGGGACCCAGTTCAAGGGCATCTTCGTCCGCTACCTGCACGACTTCTACGCCCGCAGCGGCAAGCGCGCCTACCGGGAGTTCCTGCTCGCCAACGCGGACTCGGCCTGGGACCGCGCCCGGAACTCGGCCGGCCAGTTCGGGCTCCGCTGGGCCGGCCCGTTCGACCGGGCCGACGCGAGCAGGCAGTCGTCGGCGCTGGAGGTCCTCACCGCCGCCGCCGCGCTGACGAGGGGGGCATAAGACGGGCGAATCATTAGTTGTAGGGTGACAACTAATGATTCTTTTGCCTGGGGACGTACTTTGCCTGAGATGAGCAGCCGGCGCCGGTACCTCGTGCTGGCCATCTGCTGCATGAGCCTGTTCATCGTCGGCATGGACGCCACGATCGTGAACGTGGCGCTGCCGTCGATCGGACGGGACTTCCACGCGCCCGTCTCCGGCCTGCAGTGGACGGTCGACTCGTACCTGCTGGTGATCGCGTCGCTGCTGATGCTGTCGGGCTCGGTGGCCGACCGGGTGGGCCGCCGGATGGTCTTCCAGATCGGCCTGGCGGTGTTCACCCTCGGCTCCCTCGCCTGCAGCGTCGCGCCTAGTCTGGGCGCCCTGGTCGCGTTCCGCGCGCTGCAGGCGGTCGGCGGCTCGATGCTCAACCCGGTCGCGATGTCGATCGTCACCAACACGTTCACCGACCCGAAAGAGCGGGCCAAGGCGATCGGCTTCTGGGGGTCGACGTTCGGCGTCTCGGTCGCGGCGGGCCCGGTCATCGGCGGCGCCCTGGTCGACTCGGTCGGCTGGCGCGGCGTGTTCTGGGTGAACGTCCCGGTCGGCGTGGCCGCGATCATCCTGACCGCCCTGTACGTGCCGGAGTCGCGGGCGGCGGTCAAGCGCAAGCTCGACCCGGTCGGGCAGATCCTGGTCATGTTCACGCTGGTGACGCTCACCTACGGGATCATCGAGGGGCCGTCCCGCGGCTGGACGTCGGCGCTGATCCTGGGCTGCTTCGCGATCGCGGTGGCCGCCCTCGCGGCCCTGCTGGCCTGGGAGCCGAGGCGGGCCGAGCCGCTGATCGACCTGCGGTTCTTCCGATCCCTGCCGTTCTCGGGGGCGGCCGCGACGGCGATCACGGCGATGGCGGCGTTCTCCGGCTTCCTGTTCCTGATCACGCTCTACCTGCAGGAAGTGCGCGGCTACCGGCCGCTGGTGGCCGGCCTGTTCCTGCTCCCGATGGCGGTGGCGATGGCGGTCTCCGCGCCGCTGTGCGGGCGACTGCTCGCCCGCAGCGGGCCCCGAACGCCGCTGCTGATCGCGGGCGTCGGCATCACCGTCGGCGGGATCATGCTCGTCTTCATCACCGGCGCCTCCCCGGTCTGGTACGTGCTGCTCAGCTGCCTGGTGCTCGGCATCGGAATGGGCTGGGTGAACGCGCCGATCACCAACAGCGCGGTGGCCGGGATGCCCCGGGCGCGGGCCGGCACCGCGGCGGGCATCGCCTCCACCAGCCGCCAGGTCGGCTCGTCGCTCGGCGTCGCCGTGGTCGGCTCGGTCCTGGCGGCCAACCTGCACGGCTCGTTCGCGACCGGGTTCTCGTCCGCCACCCGGCCCGCCTGGTGGCTGGTGGCCATCATGGGCGCGGTCGTGCTCGCGCTCGCGCTGGCCACCACCGGCCGGGCCGGCCGGGCGAGCGCCGCCCGGGCCGCCGAGCTGATCGAGAGCGCCGACAGCCGCGTCCCGGCCGAGGCCGGCGCTTCTGCCGGATCAGCGGTCTAGCGGCGCGGGGCCGCCTGATCCGACGTCCCGCTTCGCTGACCACAGCCCGGCCACCCCTCAGTCGGGGGATAACAGCAAGAAGGGCGCTAGCGCGGGCCATCTGCGAATTATTGTGCGACGTTTGTAGCTGTTTTCCGTGACGTTTGTCGCACAATAATTCGAGCCACCGTATTTCTGGCGGATAACAGCAAGAAGCGCCGCAGCGGCGCTGCGCCGCAGCGCCGCCGCCGCAGCGCTGGCCGTTGCCGGTTTGCGCTTGAGGCTGTCACTCTACTAGTCTACCGATAGACAGACAGTCTTGGAGGTGGCCGTGTTCCGTATCGAGGACGGATCTGATGTCCCTATCTA
>Ga0208220_1000339_pt1 | contig 19610 bp, 21 predicted proteins | sample NGESurdeep092012_9_FD_184484 | JGI IMG/M metagenome (GOLD analysis project Ga0208220, IMG submission 184484) | Arctic peat soil microbial communities from Barrow, Alaska - NGEE Surface sample F53-1 deep-092012 (SPAdes) | ecosystem: Environmental > Terrestrial > Soil > Wetlands > Peat ...
GTACAACGCCCGCGGCAAGATCGACCGCACCAGCTACAAGGCCGCTATCACCATCGACATCATCACAGCACCCTTGACACCCAGCGACGGACCTTAACTGATTGGTCTTGATGCTAGTGGCCCGTGCCCGCGGGCCACGGGCCACTAGCATCCGGGGTCGGGTGGTGAGGGATCAGCCGGTGTTGACCGCCGTGTCGTCGAGGACGAACGAGGTCTGCAGGGAGCTGTCCTCGGTACCGGTGAACTTGAGGGTGACGGTGCTGCCGGCGAAGCTGCCCAGCGAGTACGTGTGCTGGGCGTAGCCGGTGTTGTGGTTGAGGTTGGAGAACGTCGCCAGGGTGGTGCCGTTGGCGGTGACAGTCAGCTTGTCGTATGGCGTCGTGGTGGTCGTTTCGGCCGTGTCGATGTGCAGCCAGAAGCTGAACGTCGTCCCGGTACACCCGGCTGGGATCGTTACGGCCTGCGACAGCGTGTCGGTGTGGGTGGTCCCATAACCGTCGAGCCACGCGTACCACGTGCCGCTGTGCGCGGTCTCGCCAGCGCCGTTCGGGTTGATGACCCCTGCGGTCGACGTCCACGGCGCGGCGGAGCCGGTCTCGAAGCCGGGGTTGCCGAGCAGTTGGGCCGGGGTGCAGCCGCCCCCGCCGCCGGAGCTGATGGTCCAGGTGAAGGACGCGCCGCCCTTCGCCCCGGTGGTGTCGGTGGCGGTGGCGGTGACGTTGTAGGTGCCCGCCGTGGTCGGGGTGCCGGAGATCAGGCCGGTGGAGGAGCTGATCGACAGGCCGGCCGGCAACCCGGTCGCGCTATAGGTCAGGGTCTGACCTGAGGCGGAGTCAGTGGCGTGAATCTGGAGGCTGGCCGCCGTGCCGACCGTGCCGGCCTGGCTGCCGGGGTTGGTAACGGTGACCGTATTGCCCGTGGTGCCGCCGCTGGCGAACGCGGCCGTGCCGTCTGGCGTACCCAGGCCGGTGGGCCCGTCATAGCCGGCCTCCCCGGTGCAAAGGTAGGCCGGGCTGCAGCTGCCGTTGGACCCGGAGTTGACATCGAACAGGCTGGAGGTGTGCTGGTAGGGGTAGGAGGACGGGTAGGTGCCCGCGGCAGGCGGCCCCCCCAGGGCGAACGTGGAGGCGATGATCGGGGAGGACGCGCTGGTGCCGCCGACTTCCAGCCAGCCGCCCTGGCTGTAGGTGTTGTAGATCGCGACACCGGTGTTCGGGTCGGCGACGGCAGACACGTCGTTGTTGGTCCGCCTGGAGCAGCCGGTATCGGTCTGCCAGGACGGCTTGGCGTCATCGGCGGAGCAGCCGGAACCGGTGCCGTTCCAGACCGTCTCGCTCCAGCCGCGCGCGTTGGATGCCGTGGCCAGCGACGTGCCGCCGACCGCGGTGACGTACCGGGAGGCGGCCGGGTACTCGACGCCGTAGCCGCTGTCCCCGGCCGAGGCGGTTACCGCCACACCCGGATGGTTGTAGTAAGAGGTGTCAAAGCTGGGGTCAGACGACGATTCGCTGCCGCCATAGCTATTCGAGACGAACTTGGCGCCCAGGCTCACCGCTGAGTTGACCGCGGTTCCCAGGTTCTGCGTGGTCGGGCTGTTGGCCTCGACCAGGATGATGTGGCACAGCGGGCAGATCGCGGACACCATGTCGATGTCCAGCGACTCCTCCACGTCCCACCCGGTGCTCCCGGCCGCGGCCGGGAGCGGGCTGGCCTGCCCGTTCTGGTTCACCTTCGAGAAGCACCCGGTGCCGCAGGCAGGAAGGCCCGCAGCCGACCGGTAGGCGGCCAGGTCAGAGGCGGCGTTGGGGTAGTCGTAGGCGTCCACGATCGCCACCGTCTGACCGGACCCGGCGGTCGAGGACGGCAGGACGTAGGCGCTTTGCAATTGTGAAGGCCCGTAGCCGACGCCCCCGGGGACGGCGTCCGGGCTGGCGCTGCGCTGGCGCTGCCGCACGTTGGTCCGGATCAGGACCAGGCAGGCCATGCGCCCGCGGCCCGGGACTGCGCAGGCGCGCTTGTAGTCAGGATTCGCGGAGACACTGACCGGCGCATGTCTAGCTGCCTGCGACCTTGATCCGGAAACCTGCTGAGCGGACGCGCTCGCCGCTGCCGCCAGCATTCCCAGGGCTAAGGTCGTGGCCGCGGCTAAGAACGTCCAGGTGCGGACCGCCCGTGTGCGGCCCCTGCTGCGGTGTCGGATGGGCAACGAAGCTTCCTCCTTCAGCGGCCCCGGGCCACGCGGGCAGCAGGCCGGCGTGACCGGCAGCGGGCCGCCGCCTGGGGAACGGGGGTTCACCCGGACGATAAGCAAGCGACATTAAGCCGTCAATAGGCAACTACGCAAAGTAGCTCTGTCCTGCCGGTACTGTTCATGATTCATGGCGGCAGCCTGCTGAACGGCAGCGGCGACCAGCACGACGGTTCGCTGATCGTCCGCACCGACCACATTATCGGGGTGTCGATCAATTACCGTCTCGGCGTCTTTGGGTTCCTGGACGTGCCCGGCCTCGGCACCTCGCCGGTCACCGGCCACGGCAACTACGGCCTGCTGGATCAGGAGGCCGCGTTGCGCTGAGTGCACCGCAATATCCGTGCGTTCGGCGGGGGACCCGAACCATGCGACGATGGCGGCTTGCCTGCGGACCGACTGGCTCCAGCGGCCACGTGTGTCAGCGGTTCCTGATGACTTTTCTGCGGTAGGCGATGCTGCCGGCGCCGGCCAGGATCGCCGCTCCGCCGAGGCCGAAGAGCAGGGCGTCCTGGAGTCCGGCCATGCCACCGCCTCCAGTGGCCGGAGCGGCAGTAGGGAACGGGCTGGCCGACCGGCTCAGCGTTGCCGACGGGCGGGCCGAGGGCCTAGCGCTCGCGCTCGGCGTGGTGACACTAGCCGAGCCGCTAGGGGCGATAGTCGGTGTTGCCGAGGTGGTTCCCGCGGGTGAGAATGTAGTGGGTGTCGCCGAGGGCGAGGACGCCGTGCAGGCCGAGACTGACGCGGAAGCGAGTATGGCCATGGCGGCGCAGCTGGTGGCGGTCAACCTCGCGTTGAGCCCTATCCTCAAGATGGTTGTGCGCACCTTTATGGGCCTCCTTATGCGTCCGGCAGGTGGCGGACCCTTTTTCCGGTCCCGGTATCGAGAGGGAAATCGCGCGGCCGACCCGGTCGCTGCCCGCGCCGGCCGAACGCAGATCCTGGACGCGCCGACGGCCATAAAGGTAAAACTCACGGACGGTACAGACATGCAATGGCCTGTTCATCATTGGAATATTAGGCTACGCGATTAGAACACTCTGGGGAAGATGGAGGGGCGACGGCATTGGGGGATGTGGAGTGGCGGCGTATAGCCGGGTTGCGTGTGGTCATGTCCTGGCCGGAGAGCGGGTACGCTTCCCCGCCCAGCAGGCCGGGAGGTCTCCGCGCCCGCGTTGCCGGGCTGGTCGGCGTCTTTCTCATCATGGGCGGGGGCGCCGCTGTCGGCGTCGCGATCAGTGCCCAGGAGCATGCACCGAAGCCGTCCCTAGCTGCTGCGGGCGCTACCGGGCCGTCCTCAGGCCAGGGCCGCGGGCCATCGCTGCAGCGCTCACTGCCGGTGTCGATCGATATCCCGGCCATTGACGCAGACTCGAAACTGCTGTACCTGGGAGTCAACTCCGACGGCACGCTCCAGGTACCGTCGCTTTACTCAAGGACCAGTGAGGCGGCGTGGTACAAGTACTCGGCGACGCCCGGCCAGATCGGGGCGTCCGTCATCGAAGGTCACGTCGATACTTATCAGGGGCCTGCTGTCTTCTTCCGCCTCGGGGGCCTCCGCCCAGGGGACAGCGTCGACGTGACGCTCGCCGACGGGATCACCGCTGTTTTCCGCGTCACCGGTGTACGCCAGTACCCCAAGTCCAATTTCCCGGCGAGAATCATTTACGGCGCGACCGAGCACGCGGCCCTGCGCTTGATAACGTGCGGCGGCGCATTCGACTTCGCGACAGGCCATTACCGCAGTTCCACTGTCGTATTCGCGTCCCTCACCTCATCACGGCCGACCGGGCGCAGCCGGGTCGGCTGACGCCTCAACAATCGTCATGCCCATCTCCGGGCCGCCGCCCTAGGCGATGATCTTGGTCGGTGCGCTGAGGGTGCCGGATGGTCACGCACTGTCACCAAAACCGGATCAGGTCAGCCGGGGATGCGTGCTTACCAGCAGTAATCCGGGCTCGTATCACGGTGGTCAGCCACGTAACGCCCTAGCGGGGCGGCATCCCGGCAGACAGCCCAGAGGTATCGTCTTTAGGAAGAACGGGGGGAAAGGTGACCTTCTCGCGCCTCTTGTCTAAGGTGGCCCGGAGAATTGCCCGTTGCCTCGAAAGCAGTTCCGAGATTAGCGAGGACGCGCAGTGAGCCAGTCCAGTTCTGCCGATGCCGCCCCTCCCGGCGCTCGGCCCGCCCAGCGCGGCGCGGGCTCGGCACTGGCCCCGCGGAACTGGCGGGTGACCTCCCGGCTGATCGTCCTGGTGGCCATTCCTGTGCTACTGGGCCTGGCGCTCACCGGGCTGCGCGTCACTGACGCGACGCGCAGCGCGGCGGCGTACGGCCAGGTCGGCCGGCTCGCGGTGCTCAGCCAGCGGGTGACCGGCTTAGCGCAGGCGACGGAGGACGAGCGGGCTGACACGGCCGCGTTCATCGCGGAAGGGCGCCCGGCTTCGGGTCTCGTGGCTCTGCGCCGGCAGTATGTGATCACCGACGGCTGGGCGGGCACGGTGCGCCGGCTGGCTCGCCAGCTTGGCCACGGCTTACCGGTCCAGACGCGGGCCAGTGCAGCCAAGGTCCTGGCCAGCGTCGCCGAACTGCCTGGCCTGCGCAGGCACGCGGCGCAGAGCCAGGCTCCCGCGCAAGCCGTGATCAACGGCTACTCTGCGGCGGCGGCTGGCCTGTTCCCGGTCATCGACGGCATCGCCGACCTGAGCGGCAACTCCGTGCTCATCACCAGCGTGCGCGCGCTCGGGTCGCTGTCCAGGATGAAGGACCAGGCCTCGCAGCAGCAGGCCATCCTGGGCGCGGCGCTCGCCGAGGGCCACTTCGGGCCCGCGGCGCTGACCGCGCTGACCATCGCCCAGGCGCAGCAGGCCAGTGACCTCGTATCGTTCCGCAGCTCGGCGACCCCAGAGGAGAGCTGGGCCCTTACCGAGACTTTGGCCGGCCCGCTGGCCGGGCAGGCCCGGGCGGTGGAACAACGCGCGGCAGCGGTCGGCAATGGCGAGCTGGCCCTAGGTGCCCGGGCCAGTCAGCAGTGGTCGGCCGGGATGTCCGACACGGTCGGCTGGATGCGCCAGGCCGAGCAGCAGCTGGCTGCCTGGATCACGGCCTACGCCCGGGCCCTACAGCGCAGCGCGATGCGGTCCGCGATAATCACCGGCGGCGTGGCGCTGGCCGTCTTGATCCTTGTCTTGCTGGCCACCCTGATCATTGCCAGGTCCATGGTGCGCCCGCTGCGACGGCTTGAAGCAGCCGCCCTGGATATCGCCCGGTCACGCCTGCCCGCGGAGGTCCGCGCGCTGGGCATGGCGGGGAACTCCGGGCGCCCTCCCCAGGTGACGCCGATCGACGTGCTGTCCACCGACGAGATCGGCCAGGCCGCCCGCGCCTTCGACCGGGTGCACCGGGAAGCCGTGCGGCTGGCCGGGGAAGAGGTCCGGCTGCGCGGCAGCGTCAGTGCCGTATTCGCTGGTTTCTTCCGGCGCAGCCATTCGCTTCTGGAACGGTTGCTGCGGCTGATCGACAGCCTGGAACTCGGTGAGGACGACCCGGAACGGCTGGCCAGCCTGTTCCAGGTGGATCATCTGGCCACCCAGATGCGGCGCAACTCAGACAGCGCGCTCGTCCTGGCGGGCCACAAGACATCACGCCGCTGGAGTGGGCCAGTCACCCTGGTGGACGTCCTTCGCGCCGCAGTGTCCGAGATCGGGCAGTACGACCGGGTCACCCTCAACGTCCAGCTGGGTGGCTCAGTCAGCGGGAGCGCTGCGGCCGACACGGTGCACCTGCTCGCCGAGCTGCTGGAGAACGCCACCACGTTTTCGCCCCAGACGACCCAGGTAGTCGTGTCCGGGCACCAAGCGCGCGGCGGCAACTCGCTGATCAACATCTCCGACCGAGGAATGGGCATGCCCGAGGAGCATCTGAGGCAGCTCAACCGGCAGCTGGCCTACCCGCCCCTCGCAGACATGGCGGTCGCCCGGCACATGGGCCTGTTCGCGGTCGCGCACCTAGCGGCGCGGCACGGCATCAAGGTGGCGCTGGTGCTGCCGCCGGGCGGCGGTACCACTGCCGAGGTGTACCTTCCTGCCGCGCTGATCTCGCAGGACGCCAGGCCCGGCGGCTGGCCGGGACAAGCTGGCGAAGTCCGCCAGGCCGGGGCCGGCGGGGGAGCAGGCGCCGTAGCTGAGGCCGGGGATCCTCCGCCCTCAGCTCCCTGGGTCGCCGCCGGGCCAGAGCATGCCTTGGGGCCGGAGATCGCCATGTCCGATGCGGTCCCGCTGACGCTGGGCGCGCCGCTATCGTCCCCGGCTCCAGCCACCTCCTTCGCCGTGACCGTGCCGGAGCCGGCGGGTGCGGAGCCGGGCTGCCCGCTGCCCATCTTCGAATCCGTCGAATCCGAATATTTCCATACCCGCGGCCGGGGCCTGCTCCGGAGCAGCGAGCCGCAGGCCGGCCAGCCGACGCTGGCGGGACAGCCGGCGGCGCCCGAAACCCCGGCGGCTGGTGACCTGACCTCAGCCGGGCTGCCGCAGCGGATTCCGCAGGCCAACCTCAGCGCTGCGGTTGGCCGGGAGACCCGGCAAGCCACGGCGGCCGAATCAGCGCAGATCGGGCAGGGCAGGCTAGCCAGCTTCCAGCGGGGCTCGCGCCGGGCCCGGGCGGCGGCCCGGATGGACCGCGACGCGAAGCAGCCGGCCCAGGATGACTGAGAACCAGCCGTCGCACGTGCCGATTGCCCAGGGTGGGCCGGCTGCCGCCCTCCATCCGCAGGACCTCGACCGGCTCATCACCGACTTCACCGAGCGTGTTCCCGAGGTGCTCTACGCCCTCGTGGTCTCCTCGGACGGCGTCCCGGTGGCAGTGTCCGACCGGATACAGCCCGATCATCTGGAGCAACTCTCCGCGATCACCTCCGGCTTGATCAGCTTGGCCTACGGCGCAGCCCGGATATTCGACGGCGGTGCCCTCACCCAGGCCCTGGTCGTTATGGAACGGGGCACCCTCGTCATCATGGCGATCGATGACGGATCGAGCCTCGGCGTGCTCACCACCGCCGCAGCCGACCTCGACCTGGTCGCGTACGAGATGACGATGCTGGTGGAACGGGCCGGCAGCATCTTCCCTCCGCCTGTTCGCGGCGCGGTCCGCGACACGGGCAGCACGGCATGAGCCAGGGGATCGTCATCCGGGGCTGCTGTGCGCGCTCGCGAGGGAGCAGGATCCCAGGTCCGGCAGCCTGCGTGGCAGTTCTGCCGCGCGGGCGGCCGGACGTGCTTTCCTCGGGTTGGCTCAGAACGAGGCTGAGCAGGTGGCGGGCATTTGCTCGTTGGGGTCAATGCAGGCCCGGGCGAGGTAGCCGGCGCCGTCCCAGTACCAGTACGTGGTGACCTGCTGACCCGGGTTGATCTGGTGGACGGCAGATATCGTGTACCAGCTCTTGCCGCCGTTGGTGGAGCGTTCGAGCCAGACGTCGCACGTATCCCCGTCATCGGAGAAAAACGCGCGGGCGTACCACCTGTTGCGCCGGCGTTGTCGTTCGCGTCCAGCTCGCCCCGGCAGCCCAGGACGGAGACGGGGCTGACGACGTCGTAATAGACAGTGGCCGGCCTGGCAGTCGCTGTGGCCCCGTGGGTGACCTGCACGAGCGGCGCGGCCAGGGCGGGTCCGGCGGCCGCGACGGCGAGCTTCGTGATGAGCTTCATACGTTCTGCATCCTCCATAGGGTCAGGTCCAGGCACGCTGATCGCCCGCGCGCCTCGTGAGGGCGGAGAGAGCGGCCGAGCTGTGAGCCAGGCTGCACCTGGTGCGTAGGGTTTCGGTATGGTCCGGGTGAAGCTGGCGGTTGGTCGGCGGCGCATGGGCCAGCGGCGAGCCCGGATGGCCTCAGGCGTGTGATTCGGTGCTGCGGCTCGGCTGTGCGGAGGTTGCTGTAGCGGATCCGGCCGCTGAATACCCCGCAGGTCGGTGTCGGGCCGGTAAGCGCTCCGCTGGTAGCTGCTGGGCCTGGTCGCCTGGTTCTTCCGGGCCTTCCGGTGTTTTTTGCGGATGCAGCATGATGAGGGCGACGCCGATGCTGATGGCGCCAGCGGCCAGCAAGGTGAGCCCGCTGATCTGCTCGCCGAGTAGCCACCAGCCCAGGACGACGGCGACGAGCGGGCTGACGAACGCATAGGTGCCGGCGAGCTGGCTGGATGCATGATGGAGCAGCCATTCGTAGGTGCTGTAGCCCACCAGGCTGCCGAAGGCGATGAGATATCCCAGCGCCAGGCCAGATGCTGAGAACAGCGAGGCAGCGTTAATCCGGCCGAGTTCCCCGCTGGCGGCCCCTGCCACGCACAGTGTCAGGCCTGCGCAGATCATCTCCGCGCCGCTAGCGAGCAGCGGCTGGCTGGGGTGCGGGGCTCGCTTGGCGTAGACAGAGCCGCAGCCCCAGAACAGCGCGCCGCCGAGGGCGACGGCCGATGCGAGCAGGTCCGGAGCACTGCCAGTAAACGGGTTTATGAGGGCCCCGACCCCGGCCACGCCCAGGATCATCCCGCCGGCGGTGAGGATCGTGATGCGTTCCCGGTCCGCGATGCGGCTGGCGATGATCATCCAGACGGGAATGCTGGCCAGCAGCAGCGCGGCGGTCCCGGCCGGGATCTTCTGCTCTGCCCACGTCGCGCCGCCCGTGCCCGCGGCGGGCAGCGCGATGCCGAGGATGGCGCTGGCGCGCCACTCGCGCCGAGTCAGGTTCCGCCAGCCTGCCTCGGGGTGCCGATGACGCTGCCACCGGCACCAGCAGTAGAGCAGGAGACCGGCGACCAGGAATCGCACGCCGGTCATCGTCAGCGGCGGCAGGCTGCGGACGGCGATGCGCATCGCGACGAACGCCGAGCCCCAGGTGAGGTATACGACTGCCAGGGCACCTGCGACGCTGCCGCGCGGCCGGGCTGGTGTCGCTGACATGCCGGAACTCCTCCTCGGTTGTGATCTCAGTTCGCTCAGCCTCCCGGGCCGTGCGGACGCTGCTGAGTGGCAGAACTGTCGTAGGTGCCGCAGTTTCTGCCAGACTGAGGTCGTGCTGCGCAATGTCGCCGTGCCGGTCCTGGCGCCGGTTCCGGCCTTCGAGCTCGGCGTGGTGTGCGAGGCGTTCGGCCTGGACGGCACGGCGGCGGGGCTGCCCGCCTATGACTTTGCCGTCTGCGGCGAGCAGATCGCGCCCGTGCCCACGACGTCCGGGTTCTCCGTGCTGCCCAGTCACGACCTGAGCCGTCTCGCCGAGGCAGACCTGATCATCGTCGTGGGCGCCGCGCCGCCGACGCCGCCGCCGCCGGCCATGCTGGTCCGCCAGCTACGCGACGCGGTGGCACGCGGCGCCACGGTCGCCAGCGCCTGCACCGGCGCGTTCGTCCTGGCTGCGGCTGGCCTGCTGGACGGCCGCCGGGTCACCACTCACTGGTGGCACGCGCCGCTGCTCGCCCGGCTCTACCCGCAGCTGACGGTCGATGCCGATCAGCTCTACATCGAGGACGGGCCGATCATCACCAGCGCCGGGTCGGCAGCCGCGATCGACCTGTGCCTGCATCTGCTGCGCCGTGAGCACGGCGCTGAAATCACCAACCGCATCGCCCGTCACATGGTTGTCCCGCCGCACCGCGACGGAGGGCAATCCCAGTACGTCGAGATGCCAGTCCCCGAGCCCAACACGGCAGATGACCTGGCCGAGGTGTTGCAGTGGACGCTGCAGCACCTGGACCAGCAGCTGACCGTCGATGCCCTCGCGGCTCGTGCGTCCATGTCCCCGCGCACATTTGCCCGCCGCTTCCGGCAGCGAACCGGTGCCACCCCCGGCTCGTGGGTGAGCCGGCAACGCGTCCTGCTTGCCGCGCGCCTCCTCGAACGCGGGAACGACACCATCGCGTCGGTATCGGCACATAGCGGATTCGGCAGCCCCGACACCCTGAGGCGGCACTTCATTCACGCACGAGGAGTCACGCCCGACCAGTACCGGCGAGCCTTCCGCCTCACCGAACCCGACACCAGCACCGGGCCCGCGGCCGTCGGCCGATGATCTAGGCCCGGCGGCGCCGGGGTACGCACGGTGCTGTCGCTCAGGCTGCACCTGGTGCGTGGCGTTTCGGTATGGTCTGGGGGACCCTGGCGGGCCGTGGTCAGCGGTGCGGCCAGGGGCGAGCTCGGAGGGCCTCAGGCGTGTGGTTCGGTGTGCTGGGCGTGCTGGATATCCGGCATGAGGGCGCGGTGACAGCGGTCTCGGCGGGTAAGCAGCGGGCGGTCCTGGCGGTGCTGCTGGCCCGCGCTAATCAGGTGGTCTCGTTCGGGGAGCTGGCCGACACCGTGTGGGATGGCGCCCCGGCGGCGGGTGCCCGTTCCACGATCCGCAACTACGTCAGGGTGCTGCGGCAAGGGCTCGGCCCGGTCGGGGGGCGCGGATCGTCACCCGCGATCCGGGGTACCTGATCCGGCTCGGCGATGACGAGCTGGACCTGCTGCGGTTCGCGAGGCTGTGCGAGGAAGGCGGCGCGGCCGTGCGGGCCGGGGGATGGCAGCGGGCGTCCGACGTACTGGGCGAGGCGCTGGACCTGTGGCGGGGACCGCCGTTTGCCGATATCCCGTGCCAGCTGCTGCACCGTGAGGAGGTGCCGGGCTGGGAGCAGCTGCGGCTGCAGGCGATCGAATGGCGGGTCGATGCGGGCCTGCATCTGGGCCGTCACGGCCAGCTCGTCCCGGAGTTGCAGGCGATGGCGTCGGAGTATCCGCTCCGGGAGCGTTTCCACGCCCAGCTCATGCTGGCCCTGGCGCGATGCGGCCGCCGGGCTGAGGCGCTGGCCGCATACCAGCAGGCCCGCCGGATCCTGGTCGGGGAGCTGGGCGTGGAGCCCGCCGCCCAATTGCGGAACTTGCAGCAGCAGGTGCTGGCCGGCGAGCTGGATCCAGCTGGCGAGCCCGGCCCCGGGCTGCCTGCCGGAGCGCCGGTACCGGACGGCGAGCATCGCGTCGCTGATACCCGGGCCGTGCGCGTGGCGCCGCGGCAGCTGCCGGCCGGACTGCGGCACTTCGCTGGCCGCGCGAGCGAGCTAGAACTGCTCACCAGCTGGCCGGATGCTGCTGGCGGCCTGGGTGAGACGGTGCTGATCGCAGCGATCAGCGGGCCGGCCGGAGCCGGCAAGACCGCCCTGGCGGTGCACTGGGCGCACCAGGTCGCGGAGAGCTTTCCGGACGGCCAGCTCTATGTCGACCTGCGCGGCTTCGGGCCGTCCGGGACACCAGTCGAGCCGGCGGAGGCCATTCGCGGGTTCCTGGAGACCCTGCGGGTCCCGGCCGGGTGGCTCCCGGCCAGCCTGGAGGCGCGGGCGGCGTTGTACCGGAGCCTGCTGGCCGGGCGGCGGATGCTCATCGTCTTGGACAATGCCCGCGACGCCGAGCAGGTACGCCCGTTGCTCCCGGCCGGCTCTGGCTGCGTGGTGGTGGTGACCAGTCGCAGCCAGCTCACCGGCCTGGTCGCCGCCCAGAGTGCCCGCCCCGTCACCCTCGGCGTGCTCACCGGCGCTGAGGCCCGCGACCTGCTGGCCGGCCGGCTGGGGACTGAGCGGATCACCGGCGAGGCCGAGGCGGTCACGGAGCTGATCATGCTGTGCGCGGGCCTGCCGCTGGCCCTGGCCATTACCGCCGGCCGCGCTGGCCGCGGAACTGCGCGACACCGCTGGCCGGCTGGACGCGCTGGACGCCGGGGACCCGGCCATGGAGGTGCGCGCGGTTTTCTCCTGGTCCTGCCAGCAGCTGAGCGGCGCGGCCGCGCGGATGTTCCGGCTGCTCGGCGTGCACCCCGGCCCGGATGCTGAGGGCGTTGTGGTAGCTGGCAGCGGCCTGGTGGTAGCGGCCGAGGCGGTGCTGGGCATAGCCGAGGCAGTCCGCAAGCCTCATCGCTGTGCGGGACCACCGGGTCATCGGCATCGTCACGATGCGGTGGCAATCGAGATACACCGGATTCCGGCGGCTCGGCGTCGCGACGCTGCTCATGAACGCAGCAGAGGAACTCGCCCGCGACCGGGGCATCGCGACGCTCGGCATCACGTCGGGCTGTTCGAGCCACGCAGGGCATAGAGCCGCTGGGCGGGCTGATGGCGTGACTTTCACCTGATCCTCACAGAAGCGGACAGCCGTCAGGCGACTGCCTTACGGAACACGCTGGTTGCCCAGGCGAGCACCACAGCGCACAGGGGAGCGAGCACGGCGAAGGCCTGCCAGACCGCCGCGCCGGTCAGGGTCCCGCCGGCCAGGACGCGGGAGGCCTGGACCAGGTAGTACAGCGGGTTGAAGTGGGCCAGGACGCGCATCCACAGAGGCCCGAGCGAGATCGGGAGCAGGATCCCGGCCAGCAGCAGGACCGGCAGGTTGATGCCGTTGACGATCGCGGCGAAACCGCTGATCTCCTTGGCGGCCAGGGCCGTGGCGATCGAGAACGCGGCCATGATGGTCATGACCAGGCCGAGGAGCACTGCCAGCACCGCCAGGCCGAGCCAGTGCACGGAGAACCCGAACCCGGCCCCGACCGCGACGACGGCCGCGTCGAACACGAACATCATCACCATGGTCGCCAGGATGGGACCGGTCAGGATCGCGAACCGGCTGACCGGGGTGACCCGGAAACGCTCGATGACGCCTGCTTTCAGCTCGAAGATCGTGCTAAAGCCTGGCCCCATTCCGCTGGCGAAGGCCAGCAGCGACAAGATCCCGGGCAGGAAGAGGTCGAGCACATTGCCGCCCGGCTGGCTGGCTGTTCCGGGCAGGTGCTTCAGCAGCGGCGTGAACAGCGCCAGGTACAGGATCGGGGTCGAGAATCCGACGATCAGCCATACCGGGTTGCGCAGCAACTGGGTGATGTACCGCTGGTACAGCAGGCCGATGTCCCTGACCGCCTTCACGCGGCTACCCCGGTACGGTCAGCGGGGCCGGCCTCCGGCGTTTCAGCGTCGCGCAGCGAGCGGCCGGTCTCGCGCAGGAAGACATCGTCGAGCGTCGGCTCCGACATGGACATGGACCGGACTGCCACGCCGGCCTTATCGAGCAGCCGGATGAGCTGGGGCAGGGCGGTGCCGCCGTCCTCGACGTAAAGGCGGACCTGCCCGTCTTCTACCGTCAGCTCGCGCACGTATGACTCTTGCCTGAGCACCGGCACCGCGCGCCCAGTGCCCTGATCACCCTGCTTGAGGCTGATCAGGATGCTGTCGCCTGCCACTTGCTGCTTCAGCGCCCGCGGGGTTCCCTCGGCGACGACCTGCCCGCCGTCCATGATCATCAGCCGGTCGCAGAGGACGTCGGCCTCCTGGAGGTAGTGGGTGGTGAGGAACACGGTGGTGCCGCGCTCTCGCAGGGCGCGGATGTGGTCCCACAGGTTGGCGCGGCTCTGCGGGTCAAGCCCGGTACTGGGCTCGTCGAGGAAGAGCACTGCGGGCTCGTGCACGATGCCGAGCGCGATGTCGAGCCGCCGCCGCTGCCCGCCCGAATAGGTGCTGACACGACGGTCGGCGAAGCCGGCGAGGTCGAGCAGGCCGGCGAGGGCATCCGCGCGCGGCGCGGCCTGCGCCCGGCTGGCCCCGTATAGGCGCCCCTGCAAGAGCAGGTTCTCCCGCCCGGTGGCCAGTTCGTCGGCACCGCCGAGCTGACTCACGTAGCCGATCCGCGAGCGAACCTGATTCGGCTGCCGGGTGACGTCGAACCCGGCCACGGTGGCGGTGCCTGAGTCCATCGGCAGCAGCGTCGTCAGGATCCGCAGGGTCGTGGTCTTGCCGGCGCCGTAGGCATTCTTGAAAAGGCCGGGTAATACCGCGGTGAAGCCGGCTTCGTTCACGTTCGTGCCGTCGGATGGCGTCGGCGGTTTCTGTGCGCCCGGTGCCGCCGACTGCCCGGTCCTCCCGCGGGTGATCCGGCCGGTAGTGTCAGTCAGCTTGACCAGGGGGCTTCCGGCCGGCCCACGGCCTGGCCTGTTCGGCTTGTGCGGCGACGTTGATGAGCAGGTCCTCGCGCCCGTAGGCGGCGACGAGCTGCACACCGATGGGAAGCCCGTCGCTGTTCCAGCTCAGCGGGAGGCTGACCGCGGGCTGACCGGTGATGTTGAACGGCCTGGTGAAGGCGGTGTAGCCGGACTGGCCGGCTGGGTCGCCGGACAGGGTGCCGAGGAGTGCAGGAGGTTCGCCCGTCGTGGGGGTGAGCAGCAGGTCGTACCCGTCTGCCCACCATTGGCAGACGGCACGCCGGAAACGGGTGCACGCGCTGAGCGCCCGGGCATGATCGGCCGCGGTCGCCTGGCGTCCCCGTTGCGCCCGCGCCCAGGTGGCCGGCTCCACGTCGCCGGCCGTGGCGTCGCGTCCCAGGACATCGGCAAGCTGGTCGATGGCGAGGGCAAGATGACTGGATGCCACCAGCCCGATCTGCCGGCCGATCCCGGGATCGGCGAGGGCGGCGGGATAGGCGGCTTCGACCCGGTGCCCGAGCGCCTGCAGCAGCCGCCCGGCTTCGTGCACGGCGTCCGCGCAGTCCGGATGAACCGGCTCCCCGGCCGGGTAGCGGTCGAGCACCCCCACGCGCAATCCCCTCGCGTCAGCGTCGAGCTCACGGACGTAGGGTCTGCCCGGCGGCGGCGCGATCACCCTGTCACCGACGCCGGGACCGCGCACCGCATCCAGCATCGCCGCGGTATCGCGGACTGTGCGGCTGACGCACAGCTCGACACCGGGGCCGGACTCGTCGCCCGACGGCCCGGCACTGATCCTGCCCTGCGTGGGCTTGAGGCCGACCACACCGCAGCACGCAGCGGGTATCCGGATTGAACCGGACCCGTCGGTGGCATGCGCGACCGGGGCCATCCCCGCGGCGACCGCCGCGGCCGCGCCGCCGCTGGATCCGCCCGGCGAGTAGGCAAGGTTCCACGGGTTGCGGGTCGCCCCCCACGCCACCGGCTCGGTGGTCACCTGGCTGGCGAACTCGGGGGCATTCGTCCGGCCCGCGATCACCAGGCCCGCCGCACGGAACCTCGACACCAGGACCGAATCAGCAGGCGCCGGCCGTGCCGCCTCCTTCAGCCGCCGGTTGCCGCTGGCCAGCGGCTGCCCGGCATAGGCCGCTGTCCAGTCCTTCAGCAGGAACGGGACGCCCCGGAACACCCCGTCTGGCAACGCGCCGGCCGCGGTGCGCCGGGCCTGGTCAAACCACCGCATCACCACCGCGTTGATCCCCGGGTCAGCCGCTTCGATCCGCTCGATCGCCGCCTCGAGCAACTCCAGCGCCGTCACATGACCCGACCTGACCAGTTCCGCCTGACCGGTCGCATCCAGCCACCGCGTCTGAGCAGACAGATCACTCATCACTACCTCCGCGCGTAAGCATGTTCCTGTTACTGCTGCCAGCTGGCTGAGTGAACAGGCCACGGGCAACGAAGTTGAGGTTAGCCGCGGTGCGGCGGCGGACATTCTCGGGTGCATAAGGGCCGTCGCTGGCGTGACGCTGGCGGTGACTGTCCGGAGCCAAAGGAAATGTCATAGTCCAGGTTTCGGCTTGCCCGCGCCGTTCGGTCCCAGGAAGCCGAAGATCTCGCCCTGGGCGACGTCGATGCTGACCCCGCTTACCGCCTCGACCGCCCCGCGCTTTGACCGGAAGCTCTTGCGCAGGTCTCGCGTGGTGATGACGTTGTCCACCAGTGTCACTTGGTCCTCTCGTCGCCTGGTCCGTAATTGGTGAGCGGCGACAGCCACACCGACTCGTCGCCCTGGGCATAGACCTCGTGCCACCACTGCACGCCGTCGAGAGCGCCAGAGGCGATGTCACGTAGCAGCGTGCGCACGTAGCCCAGCTCGGCCTCGCGGAGCACCATGCCGAACTCCGCCTCGACCCAGAGCAGCCGCGGCAGCCGCTGCTTTTCCATCAGCTCACTGACGGCCCTGGCCTGCGCGAGCTCGGTCTCGAGGCGCTGGGCGCGCTCTTCCAGGAGCGCTGCCACGTCATCAGGCGGAAGAGCGGGCAGGAACGACAGCGCCGCCTGGAAAGCTGGGTAGTCCCTGACCGGCGTAGAGATGAGGTCGGTGAGCCAGTCGCGCATCTCGATCCGCCCGGCCCCGGTCAGGCCGTAAACAGTCCGCTCGGGCAGCCGGCCCGAACGCTCGGTCTCTTGCGCCGCGATCAGTCCGCGCCGGTCCAGTGACTCGACCACGCCGTACAGCGAGCCGTAGTTGAGCCGGACGCTGTCGTGCTTGTACCGCTGGCGGAGCGTCGTGGCGACCTCGTAAGGGTGCATCGGCCGCTCGTAGAGGCAGACCAGAACAGCGAGGGCCAGCGGGTTGGCGCGGCTTCGGGCAGGCATATTCCTCCAAAAAGAGTACTTGAGAAAGAGTACTTGACTCAGGAGGTCTGATCAAGCCGACGCCGTGCAGGCCCACAGCGCGGGGGCGCGGTGCGGCCGGCGGCGTTGTAGTGCAGCAGCTACCGGCCGGGATATCTGTCACCGGCGGAAGGCCCGTATGACCAATAGCACCAGGAGAAGCCGTGGTGCTCGGCGAGTTCTCGGTTGTAGCGGGTCCAGGCTGCGCGGGAGGACATGTCGGCGTGGCTGGTGGTGCCGAATTCGCCGAGGAAGATCGGGCGGTCGTGCCGGGTGCTCCATTCGGCGATCTGCGCGAATCCAGCGTCAAGAACGGCAGTTCGGTCCGGCGTGGGCTGCCAGGTGGTGCCCAGCCAGGCTTGGGTGTCGGAGCCGGTGAACCAGGTTTCGCCCTGGAAGGTGAATTCTAGGGGCCAGTAGTGGTGCAGGGTGACGATGAGGTGCCGGTCGCCGACGGGCAGTTGCAGGGCTGGCAGTGCGCGCACCGTGTTGAAGAACGCGGGTCCGACCAGGATCGGCCGGGTGGGATGCTGGGCCCTCGCCACGGTCAGCGTATCGGCGAGGTAGGCGTTCCAGAGTGGGTCGAGCCGATCATGGGGTTCAGCGAGCGGCTCTAGAAATACGGCGTCGGGGGCGTGCCGGAAGTGACCCGAGATCTGGTCGACGATGCCGAGGTGCCGGTCCCGGTGGGCGGGCGGGTCGCCGGCGAGACTGTGCCGTCCGCCGATGATGACCATGGCCAGCACGAAGAACATCTCGGTGATGCTCGCGGACGTGGGGGCGATGAACCCGACCAGTCCCACGTACAGCACGCCGGCCAGGCCGCCGTACAGGCCGCCGAGGGCGAAGGCCCGGATGCCATCGATGTGCACATGATGATCAGCTCGTTCTGCGTCTTTCGCCTTGCCCACCGTCACACGTTCGGCGCCTTGTTCGGCCGCGATCTCACCGATCCTGCGCTGCGCGCGCGTTACCGGGCGATGGTCGGCGATCTGGTCGTCGACTACCTGACAGCAGGCGATGGCTGATCTGCAAGGAGCGCCAGCTCATGCCGGCGGGTGGGAGTCACCCGTGCGATCTCCTCAAGCTCCGCGCCGCCCGCGTAAAGTGAAATTAACTGGAAAGCGCGGCTGAGCCGGGGACCCTGCCGCGGCCGTCCGGCGCGAAGGCCAGCGCGGCGTGAGCTCGCGACGGCCAGACAGAGAGAAAGGGCCCGTGGAGTGACCAGAATCGCCGTTGTCACCGGGGGCGCCAGCGGCCTCGGCCGGGCCAGCGCGGAGCGCTTGGCGAAGGATGGCGTCGATGTCGTGACGCTGGACATCGCGGCCGGGGCGGACATCATCGCCGACGTCAGCGACCCCGGCGCGGTCAGCGCTGCCGCGCAGCGCATCGGCCCTGCGGACATCCTGATCAACAGCGCCGGGATCATCGGCCCGAATAAGCCGCTGTGGGAGATCGCAGATGATGAGTGGGCTGCCGCGTTCGCCGTCAACGTGCAGGGCACCTTCAACCTCTGCCGCGCCTTCGTGGCGGGGATGCGGGAGCGGGGCTGGGGCCGCATCGTGAACTTTGCCAGCATGGCCGGCAAGGACGGCAACCCGAACCTGTCCGCCTACTCGGCGTCCAAGGGCGCGGTCATCGCCATGACCAAGTCCTTGGGCAAGGAACTGGCGACCAGCGGAGTCCTGGTCAACGCGATCGCACCGGCGGTCATCGAGACACCCATGAACGCCGCGACATCACCCGCGGTGCTCGCGCACCTGGCCAGTCTCATCCCGATGCACCGGCTAGGACGCGCAGACGAGGTCGCCGAGCTGGTCGCCTGGCTCGCCTCGGACAAGTGCAGCTTCTCCACGGGCGCGGTCTACGACATCAGCGGCGGCCGCGCCACCTACTGACAGACCGGGCTCGCAGCAGGGATGCGCTCGGCGGCGCCCCGCATCGTGGTCGGGATCGGTGAGGAGTCCGGCGGCCAGCTTTGCGACCGCACCGCGACCGCGCTCGCCGCCGCCGCCCTCGGCGTCGAGCCCGCGATGTTCCCCGGCGGCCACGTCGGCTTCGCCGAGAATCCCGCCGGGTTCGCCACCCGGCTGCGCGCGATCCTGCCCGGGAACTGACCGACGACCCCAGGACGCTGGCCAGCCCGGACGTTGAGTTCCTGCGGGCCACCGGCTGCGCAGACTCATTTTCTCAAATCCTATCAATGGAAATGATTGTCCAGTTATCTCCGTTCCGCGCCATCTGGAGATGCGCGTGATACGGCCCGGACTTTTTCCGGCTGTTGGTCATCACGACCGTGTACCCGAAGGCCGCCACCGAAAAGCTGGTGATCGGCCCCTCCGCGCTATCCATCGTGCGAGCGAGCTGGAGGAACGCCTGCAACGTCAGCCGCCGGCCGCCAAAACCGGTCGCATGGGCAGTGAGATAGGTAAATGCCAGCCGGTAGTTCCCGGCCACAATTGTCCGGTAATAGCTTGTCGCCACTGCGACCTCGCCCTTACCGGCGGGCGCGGTGGCGAGAGATGATACCTCCGGAGAGCTAGCGCTCGGAGTGGCTGTCACCTTTGCTGTGGGACTGGGTGAAGACGCAACGGCACTCGTTCCCGAGCACGCGGCGATTCCCGCGGTCACGTAAACGCAGAGACAGAGAAGCGCCCATCGTTTCATGCGAATCAGCTCATCACGTTCGCCTTGCGAGTCCCCGGCGAGTAACGCCAGCGCGTTACTCGCCGGGGCCCGGTTACCTAGACCGCTCTAGTTAGCTGGACTGGTTCTCCTCTTCTGCTCACGACAGGATTTCGATGGCGTTGACCTGGGCGTTGTCCTTGACGCTGGTGAACTGGATCGTCATCCTCCCGGAGCTGTCCGCCGGCACGGTGAATTGCTCGACGACTGCCTTGTACTCCGCCCCGGCGGTGGCCAGGATGTCGAAGTTGGTCAGCACCTGTTTGCCGTTGATGGTGACGTTGAAGGTGCGCGAGCCGGCGG
>Ga0208220_1000340_pt1 | contig 19583 bp, 20 predicted proteins | sample NGESurdeep092012_9_FD_184484 | JGI IMG/M metagenome (GOLD analysis project Ga0208220, IMG submission 184484) | Arctic peat soil microbial communities from Barrow, Alaska - NGEE Surface sample F53-1 deep-092012 (SPAdes) | ecosystem: Environmental > Terrestrial > Soil > Wetlands > Peat ...
TGTCCTCCATCCTTGGCCCAGCGTCCGCTTCGCCGTCACTCACCCGAGGTGGGAGCCGTATGCCCGAATCGGGCACGTACGGATCTGTGCGGGGGGCGCTCAGTAATGGGCGTCCCTACCGCGACCGTGGCGTTGCCACGCTCCTCACCATGAGGGTCAAAGACCTCATCGTGAGGGTCGAAGACCTCATCCTGAGGAGCGCGCTTGCGCGCGTCTCGAAGGATGAAGCCGCACCTTGTAGGGCTGCGCGGCGGCGAACATGCCCCACATCGCGCCCAGCATCATCCAGAAGTGCCGCCAATGGTCGGTGTCGATGATGAAGCTTTCACCCACCGTCGCCAGAAATGCCGCAAAGATGGCGAGATAGGCGCGTTGCCAGGGCACCCGGACGAAGACGTGTCGAAAGCCGGTGATGACCGTGACAAATACCAGCGCGGGATAGCAGATGCCCGAGATCCAGCCGCCGGACATGAAGGCGTTCAGGTAGGAGTTGTGGGTGTCCTCGGGAAAGTATTTGTGAAACTGCAACGGGCCGATGCCGAACGGCAGGTCGAGCGCCATCTGGGCGCCCAGGATATGCCGCCCGAATCGGCCGAACCGGCCCTCGTCATAACTCTGCTCGAAACTCGCACGCTGCTTGAACATTTCGCCGATCGAATCGAACGACAGCAGCACGGCCAGCAGCAACGCCACGACGATGACGGCGACGGCCGCCGTGACGATGATGCGCGAGCGTTGCGCGGGCGAGGGGCTGGTCAGGACCATCAGCGCCAGCATGAATACCGATGTGATTACGAGCCCGCCCCAGGCGGCGCGGGAGAACGCCAGCAGGATCGCAAGCGCCATGATGCCGAGCGCGATCGTGCTGCGGAACGATTTTCCGGGACGGTCGGAGACGATGCTTTGCAGGGCGAACAGCGCCGGCAGGATCAGGAACGCGCCCAGCACGTTCGGATCCTTGAAGGTGCCGCGCGCCCGCTCATAGAGCGTCAGCAAATCATGCCCGCCGGGGACGAGGTTGAAATAGCCGGCGATTGCGGCCATCGATGCGATCAGGGCCCCCACGACCAGGCCGCGGCGAAGCATGTCGAGACGGGCCGCGGTGTCTTCGGAAATCACCATCGCAAAGAACATCACGGTGAACGCCATATACCAGGATGTTGCGATCCAGTTTACGATCTCGGGCTCGTCCATGAACGGAACGGCGCAGAAGCTGTAGCCGATATTGACCAGGAACAGCAGCAGCAACAACGGCATGAAAACCAGCCGCAGCCGCAGGCCGGTCGCAAAGAAGATCACGGTCGCGACAATCGTCACGAACTCGTAGGGACTGGGCTCGATGAAGACGATCGCGCCGGACGCGCCGGCCAGCCACACCAGCGCGCGCTGCAGCATGAGCACGCCCGGCGCAGCCGTCACCGAAGGAAAGGAGCTCTCGGCTGTCGCCGCATACGCCATCACATACTCGCCAACTCAACGCTACTCGTACCCGCTAATAAGCGTTCTCGTTCCTGGTCATCAACGCCAGCGGCGTCTTGAACAGAATGTAGAGATCGAACAGCACCGACCAGTTCTCGATATAGTAGAGATCGAACTCGACGCGCTTCTGGATTTTCTCTTCGCTGTCGACTTCGCCGCGCCAGCCGTTGACCTGCGCCCAGCCGGTGATGCCGGGCTTGACACGATGGCGCGCGAAATAGCCGTCAACGGCCTCATCGAACAACTGGCTCTGCAATCTGCCTTGCACGGCGTGGGGGCGCGGACCGACCAGCGACAGGTTGCTCTTGAATACGACATTGAGGAGTTGCGGCAGCTCGTCGAGGCTGGTCTTGCGGATGAAGCGCCCGACGCGGGTGACGCGGCTGTCGTTTCTGGTCACGACCCTGGAGGCCGCCGGATCGGCCTGATCGTGATAGAGCGAGCGAAACTTGAAGACGTCGATGCGTTCGTTGTTGAAGCCGAACCGCTTCTGGCGGAACAGCACCGGTCCCGGACTGTCGAGCTTGACCGCCAGTGCCACCAGCGCCATCAGCGGCGCGGCCAGCAGCAGGACGATGGCACCGACGATGTGGTCGAACAGCCATTTCATCACCAGATCCCAGTCCGTGATCGGCGTCTCGAACACGTCGAGGGTCGGAACCTTGCCGAGATAGGAATAGGCGCGGGGACGAAAGCGCAGCTTGTTGGTATGCGCGGACAGCCGGATATCGACCGGCAATACCCAAAGCTTCTTCAGCATTTCGAGAATCCGGGTCTCTGCCGAAATCGGCAACGCGAACAGCACGAGATCGACGCGGGTGCGGCGGGCGAACTCGACGATGTCGTCGACCTTGCCGAGTTTCGGGGCGCCCGCACAGGTGTCGAACGCCCGGCTGTCGTTGCGGTCATCGAACACGCCGAGGATATCGATGTCGGAATCGGCCTGGATCCTCAGCGCTTCGACCAGCTTTTCGCCGCTTTGATCGGAGCCGACGATGATGGTGCGGCGACCGAGCCGGCCTTGGCGCGCCCAACCGCGGACCATCGCGCGCAGCAACAGCCGCTCGGCAATCAGCGTTGCGAGGCCGCCGAAAAAAAATGCCGAAAGCCACAGCCGCGATACCTGGCCGCCGAGCTTCGCGAAGAACGAAATGCCGATAAACAGCAGGAATACGAATGCCCACGACGAGATCAGCCGTGTCAGCTGCCGCAGCTGGCCGCGAAACACCTGAACCTCGTAGATGTCGGCTGCCTGGAAACAGATCACTGCGGTAGCGGCCATGGCGAATATGGCCGCAACATAGGGCCAGTGAAAACCGTCATGGCGAACCACGTAGCCGAAATAGATGGCAACGCCGACAAGGCTCAACACGGCGAAATCGATCACGCGAACCGCGCCCGCGATCACGATCGGGGAATAGGCCCGGCGCACTTTCTGGTTGGTGACGGCGAGCGCTGCCTGTGACAGCCGCCGACGCCGTTCGATCGGAGGCCGGCCTTCCGTTGCGACGGCGGTGGTATCCACCGTGGAGCGTGCGTTGATTGGTTCCACTGTTCCAGGTCCGTTCCAGCACAGCCATCCAGTCGTGCGTGCGCCGCGGCGGAATTCCCCCCGCATCACGGCTTAGAGGACAAATCGGAAGAAACAGTTATCGGTGGCAAGAACGGCTAACGGGCGGCAAAGGCGTCGCGACAGCGTTCATCTCACCGTAGGACGCGTTTTTGGCGTCGGCCCCGCTGGCGTCGGCCTAGGTGAGTTCGGCGCGCGGGCGGCTCGACGAACAATACGTTCGGTGTCGTCGGCGGAGATTGCCAATTCGACGTCGCCTTCGGGCGTCGTTGGGCTGACCTGCGAGGGCCGACGCGTGTCAAAATAGCCAGTGACGATCGATGTAACAGTCATCACTATCGCCCCGACGACCGGGCCTAGCCAGACTAACGTGTCATTCGTGATTGTCATAGTCGGGACCCTCTCATGAGGTGGGATCCATCTTTCGAAGCGTGCGTCTCCCCAACAAATGTAAGAATACGGAAAGGGCAATGCAAATCAATATCCCCTTGCCCGTCGTCATCCCATCAGCCGTAGCTGCGTCGTTAGTACGAAAGATTGATAGAAAAATGGGCGTCAGGACCCCAAGGCTCATCACGGCCACCGCAGTGTTGTTCAGCCAGGTCGCCGTCAGTTTGACGCGCTCGTTCCGGATCACATCAGCCATGGCAGAGCTTAGCCTGCTTCCGGCCACCTTTCCACCGGGGGCTTGTGGGACGATCGCTCGGCCTTTTGCAAAGATCTGTTCCGATGCGAAGAGCCGAGCACGCTAACGGATGATGCGTCCTGCGTAGTCGCGACGCTCAGCAGAAGGGCGATGTCGCACCCGCTATCGTTGCCATCATTAACGGGCGGCAAAGGCGTCGCGGTAGCCGGCCAACACGCCCTCGACCATCGACTGCTGGGAAAAGTGCAGAAAGATCCTGTCGCGAAGGGATTTTGCCCGCAGCTGCGCGGCGGCGGGGTCATCGAGCGCGCTCCCGATCGCATCCGCCATGGCGCCGACGATGTTCGGCGCGAGCAGTGCGTCGGTATGGGACCCGAAGATTTCCGGAATGCCACCGACATTGGCCGCCACCATCGGAATTCCCGCCGCCGCCGCCTCGATCACGACATAGGGCATCGAATCCCCGCGAGACGGAACAACCAGCATCGAGCCCCTGGAAAATCCGTATCTTGCCTTGACGTGGCCGATGAAGCGGACCGCCTCGGCGAGGCCAAGCCGCTGGATCTGGGCCCTGAGGTTCGCGCTTTCCTCACCGTCGCCGGCAAGCGTCAGCGTGACCGGCTTGCCGTCGGCGCGAAGCCGCGCCACCGCGTCCACCAGCAGGTCGGCTCCCTTGATGTGCCTGAATTCCCCGACATAGACGAGGTCGGTGGCGTCGTCGGCCTTGACGATCGGGTCGAACTCCGCCGCGGTCACGCCATTGAAGACGCAACGGACGAGACCGGCCGGCGTGCCGATCATGCGCTGATAGGTATCGCGCGCGAACGCACTCTCGAACAGGAACAGGTCGGTGCGGTTCATCAGCGCGCGTTCGAGGCGGCCATAAAGCGCGCCCTTGAAGGTGTTGGGCGGATAGTGCAGCGAGCCGCCGTGCGGCGTGTAGACGCGGATGGTCGTCCTGGAACCGGACTTCAGGCGAATGAAGGCACCGGCCTTGGCGCCGTGGCCGTGCAGGACTTGCGGCTTCAGCCGGCCGATCAGCCGCCTGAACCGCGCCCATGCCATCAGGTCGGTGGGAGAGGGCTGGCGCCGAATGGCGAGACGATGGACCCCAAGCTTGAGTCGGGGTGCGATCTCCGCCAGCGCCGCCGCGGCGCGCTCGCCACCGGTCAGGCTGTCGGCGATGATGCCGACGTGGTGGCCGCGGTCGACCTGGCCGTTGGCGAGGTCGATGATGTGACGGAAGATTCCACCGACCGGAGCGCGTACCGCGTGCAGGACACGAAGCGGCGGACCTGAATTCTGCTGCATGAACAACCCTGCAGGAAGCTTGATTCCGATTAAGGGCACTTACGGTTAACAAAGCATGAGCAGTGGGCGCCGCCTTATCTCCCGGTTCGGTCCGACGGGGATTAACCGGGCAGCAACCTTAATGGAGTGTAATCGGCCGTGTCAGGGCAGGCGGGGCGCCTGCGGGAGTGTGCGATGCGTTTAGCGTTCTGGCGTGCCGTTGAGGACTGGATGGCATCGCAAAAGCCGGCAGCCGAAACGGTCGTCTCAGGGCCAGCGCAGGCGACGGATCAAGCCGTTGCGCCGGCGATCACCGGCGATCTCGAATTGCGCGTGCTGGGTCAGGCGCTGGCGCGGCGGAAGCGTTGGATCATCGTGCCGACGATGCTGGCCGCCGTGCTGTCGATCGCCGCCGTCAATCTGGTCACGCCACGATACAAGTCCGAGGCGCGAATTCTGGTCGACGGACGCGAGAATGTCTTCCTGCGGCCGAACGGCGAACGCAACGACGAGCGCAACGCGCTCGATCCCGAGGCCGTCACCAGTCAGGTCCAGCTGCTGCTGTCGCGCGATCTGGCACGCCAGGTCATCAAGAAGAACAAGCTCGCCGAACTGCCGGAATTCGACCCGGTCCTGCGCGGGATCTCGCCGGTCCGCTCGCTGCTGGCGCTGTTCGGAATCGGCCGCGATCCGTTCTCGATGACGCCGGAAGAACGGGTTTTGGATGCCTATTTCGACCGGCTCACTGCCTACGCGGTCGACAAATCGCGCGTCATCGTCATCGAGTTCCAGTCCCGCGATCCCGAACTGGCGGCCCGCGTCGCCAATTCGATCGCCGACGGCTATCTGGAATTCCAGCAAAATGCCCGGCAGGAACAGGCCAAGGCCGCGGGACAATGGTTGTCCGGCGAAATCGACAGCCTGCGCAAGAAGGTCGCGGACGCGGAATCGCGGGTCGAGGATTTCCGGTCGAAATCGAGCCTGTTCATCGGCACCAACAATACCTCGCTCTCCAACCAGCAGATGGGCGAGCTGAACACGCAATTGAACAACGCGCGCGCGCTGAAGTCCGATGCGGAGGCGAAGGCGCGGCTGATCCGCGAAATGCTTCAGAGCGGCCGGCCGATCGAGGCGTCCGAGGTTCTCAATTCCGAGCTGATGCGGCGGCTGTCCGAACAGCGCGTCACGCTGCGCGCCCAGCTCGCCGAACAGTCATCGACGCTGCTCGACGGCCATCCGCGCATCAAGGAGCTGAAGGCGCAGCTTGCCGACCTCGATCGCCAGATTCGCGACGAAGCGGCCAAGGTCTCCCGCTCGCTGGAGAACGATGCCCGCATCGCCGGCGGCAGGGTAGAGGGCCTGAGCGCGAGCCTCGAACAGATGAAGAAGCAGGCGACCTCGAGCAATGGCCAGGACGTCCAGCTGCGGGCGCTCGAGCGCGAGGCCAAGGCGCAGCGCGATCTTCTGGAATCCTATCTTGCGAAATATCGCGAAGCGACCACGCGGGAGAATATCGACGCCGCGCCGGCCGATGGCCGGATCATTTCCCGCGCCATCGTGTCCAATACGCCGGCCTACCCGAAGAAGCTCTCGATCGTGCTGATCGCGACACTGGCGAGCTTGATGCTGAGTGCCGGCGCGATCGTCACCGGCGAATTGCTGCGCATGACCGCGCCCCGCGCGGCGGCGGTGTTCGCTTCCACATCGGTGGTGCCGACCCGCACGGCGGTGGTTGCCGCTCCCGCCGTGGCAGTGCCGGTCGCCGATCTCGAACCCGTTCCGGATTTCAGTGCAGAACCTCCGGACCAGCCGACCGGGTTGGCCGAAATCGAACAGCTTGCCGACGATCTGCGAGACGCCGGCGAAGCGGCGCGCAAGATCACCATTCTCGGCACCGCCGCCGGCGCCAGCATCGCTTTGGCGGCATTATCCCTTGCCCGCCTGATCGCGCGCGAGGCGAAGGTCGTGGTGGTCGATCTGGCGGCCGCATCGCCGGCGATTTCGGCGGCGTCGGTCGATCCCGTCGCGCCGGGCCTTGCAGAATTGATGCTGGGCGAAGCTTCCTTTTCCCAGATCATCACCAGGGATCTCCTGTCACGGGCTCACCTCGTCAATGCCGGACGCCCCGGCTTCGACCGCATGCTGCTGCGATCGCCGCGGCTCGCGCTGGCGATCGATGCCTTGCTTCGGGTCTATGATCATGTGTTGCTGGATGCGGGTACCGCCTCCGACCTGCCGGCGGAGTTGCTGACCGCGCAAGCCCGCGCGGTGGTGGTTCCGGATGTCGCGATGACCGCGGACGCGCGCACCGTGATGTCCGATCAGCTGAGGGCGGCGGGTTTCGCCGATGTCAAGATGCTGAGCGGGCCACCGCAAGCCCTGGACAGCATCGAGCCCGGTCCGCGGGTGGTGGCGGCCTGAACGCCGCGCGCCAATCGCGGCCGGGATTGGTTCAGCGAAGCGCGCCGCGCAGCCTTTGTGCCATGTGCAGCAGCGCCGGGTTATGCTTCACCGCCTGCTTGGCGCGGTTGAAGCCGGACATCGCCGCCGCGGCCAGCCTGCCGCGGGCGCTGAGCGGGATGAAGCAATCGAAAATCGGCTCGTCGCTCTTGCAGAACTGCCGTTTGTAGTCATCGGACCCAATTCCGAGATCAAGCACACGAAAGCCGCGCTCGGCATAATGGTCGATGATATGCCGCATCAGGATCAGCCCGGGACTATGGCGCGCATGTTCCGAGATCGTGTAGGTGTTGAACATCATGGAAAAGCGATGGCCGTCGGCGACGCCTCCGAACATCGCAATCACTTCGTCGTCGCATTCAAGCGCGTGCACGTCGATGACGCGGCTGCCGCCGGCACCTGGCGCGAGGCAGGTGCTGCGGATAAAATCCGCAACGCCGGGTTCCTTGAACACGTCGGGCAGCTTCTGGCTCGCCATCCGCAGCGGCTTGACGCGGAAGAACCAGTCGAGCAGCCGGTCGATGTCGGCCTCGGTGGTCGCGACGCGATGGCGATAGCCGGCAAGCGCCTGCAGCTTGCGTTCCTTTGCCCTCAGCCGGCGGCGAAACGAATGGCTGATCCGCGCGGCGGCCGGCTCGCCCGGCGCCATGATCAGCACCGGGCAATCGTTGATCGAGGGCTGGTTCGGCAGCATCGCCATCGGATTGGGCTGATCGCGCCACCGCCGGGGTTGTTGCGTCAGCGCGAGCACGTCGACGGCCGAGTGCCGGCGTATTGCCGCCAGCAGCGCCGCGAGATCGGCGGCGGTGGCCGTCGCAGCAAAGTCGCGGTCCCATAGCGCCATGTTGAAGGTGGTGTGCCGTCCGCCCATGAAGCACGCCACGCGAACGCCGTGGTTGCGTCCGAGCGCAAGCGGCAGCAGCAGCAGCGGGCGGCGTTCGGCGTCATGGCCGATGACGATGTAGGGCTGCAGGTTCTCACGCTCGCCGACCTCGCGTTGCCAGCGGCTGAGGAAATCGAAGTGCTGATACGGCGTCGAGCCATATCGCTGGGCCTCGAGGCCGCGCCAGACAGCTTCCGCCTCGCCGAGATCGTGGAGAATTTCGACGCCGGCGATGCGGCCCGGTTTCGACTGCGCTGCCGCATCCGCGGTCCGGCTTTCGATCGCGGCAGCCATGGTCATCGCAAAGCCTGTCACCAAGGAAATATTTACATTTTTCCGCGTTGGCCGACCTTTGCAAAGAAGTGTCAACAAAGGGTAATGACAATGCACCGCGGCTGAGCCCGAAAGCCGCGTCGAGGGGCGTGAAATTGCCATCGGATAGCCGGTTTTTGCAGCGCCTCGGACTGGAACTCGCTTACTTCAGCGGCTATGCCCATCTCATGCAGCCGCGGGCCGGTGTCGCCGGCGTCGTGCTGCGGTTCGAGCGGGTCCGCCCGCGCCGAGCCGCGCGGTTCCAGCCGCTCAAATCCTGTGAGGTCACCCCCGAATTCCTCGATCGCACCATCAGCGCTTTGCGGCGCTGGAACTTCGATCTCGTTTCGATCGAGGAGGCGTGCCGGAGGGCGGTGACGCTGGCGGCGCCGCGGCGGTTTGTCTGCCTGACATTCGACGGCGGCTACAAGGACCTGATCGATTGGGCCTATCCGGTCCTGTCGCGGCACCGCGTTCCCTTCACCGTCTATGTTCCGACGGCATTTCCCGACGGTGTCGGCGAGATCTGGTGGCTCGCGCTTGAAGCTGTGATTGCCAATGAGCGCCACCTCAGCCTGGCAATCGACCGGAAGGAACTCCATTTCACCATTGTCGGCAGTTCGGAGAAATATCAGCTCTACGATTTCCTCCAGGGCTGGATGCGTTCGCTGTCGCCATCCGGTCTTTCCACCGCGATCAACGATCTCTGCCGGCGCTATTCGGTCGACCTCGCGGCGCTGTCGCGCGAAGCCGTGATGAACTGGGACGATCTGGCAAAGCTCGCCGCTGACCCGCTTGTGACGATCGGAACCGCGACCGTGAATTATCCGCTGCTGGCTGGGCTGAAGGACGATGATGCCTTGCGCGAGATGACCATGGGCAGGGCGGTGGCGCAGTCGGCGCTGCGCCGCGAGGTCAGCCATTTCGCCTATCCGTTCGGCGATCGCGCCGCGTTCCGCCGGCAGGACGTGGCGCTGGCCGCGCAAGCGGGTTTTGCCAGCGCGGCGTCGGCGATTTCGGGCGTCGTTGCAACCGCGGGGCAGACCGGCCTCCATGAACTTCCGCGCATCGCCTGGGACGGCCGGCTGCGCTCGCTGCGCGCCATGCGCGTGATGCTTTCAGGCGCGATGTTTCGCCCGGCAAAACCCCCGCCCGCGGCTGCGGCCTAACGGTCGGGCCGGGCCATCCAGCTTACGATCGGCATCGCCGGCAGCACCCAGCCAATGCCGGCGACGACGTAGAAGATCGCCTGCAGCAGGCCGGAACCCGCAAGCCAGGGCGTCTGCGCCACCGTCATGCCCAACAGCGACCACACCACGACCAGCACCAAGAGCGCGATGGTTCCGAATAGTTTGCGTGTGCGTATCGTCATGACGGAAATGCGCAGCCGGCTGCAGGCACGCGTCTTGCGCGCGCGGGAAGGGGCGGACTATAAGGGGCCTGCTAATCCATTCAAGCATCGCCTCCCATGACCGGTATTCCCCTCCATCACGCCGACCATCGCGCCGTTCGCGGCTGGCTGCTGTCGATCGCCGCGCTGATCGCGCTCATGGTATTGGTCGGTGGCGCAACGCGTCTCACCGAATCCGGGCTTTCGATCGTCCAGTGGAAGCCGGTGACCGGCACGCTGCCGCCGCTCAGCGCGGCGCAGTGGCAGCAGGCGTTCGATGGCTACAAGACCATTCCGCAATATCGCGAGCTCAACGCCGGCATGGATCTCGCCCAGTTCAAGACGATCTTCTGGTGGGAGTGGAGCCATCGCCTGCTCGGGCGCGTGATCGGCGTTGCCTATCTGCTGCCGTTTCTCTGGTTTCTCTGGCGCGGGGCGCTCGGCGCCGACCTCAGGCGGCGGCTGTGGCTGATCTTCGGTCTCGGCGCGCTGCAGGGGGCGGTCGGCTGGTGGATGGTGGCGTCGGGACTGACCGAGCGGGTGGAAGTTTCGCAATACCGTCTCGCCACCCATCTCGTGCTGGCGCTGTTGATCTATGCCAGCATCGTCTGGACGTTGCGACGGCTTGCGCGGAAGCCGCCGCCGGCGGCCACGCCGCGGCTGAAGATCACCGCCATGGTCCTGCTCGGACTGACCTTCGTGCAGCTTTATCTGGGCGCGCTGGTAGCGGGCCTGCGCGCCGGCTTTGTCTACAACACCTGGCCCGACATCGATGGCGGGCTGGTCCCCGCCGCCGCACGGCTGTTCTTCGAAGCGCCGTGGTGGCGCAATCTGTTCGACAATACGCTGACGGTGCAGTTCGAGCATCGCATCACCGCCTATCTGCTGTTCGCACTGGCCATCCTGCACGCGCTCGACGCCCTGCGCTCGCGGGCCGGTGCCGCGGCGATCCGGGGTGCGCTGTGGCTCGCCGCGGCGATCACGCTGCAGGCAACGCTCGGTATTCTGACGCTGCTCCATCACGTCCCCATTGATCTCGCCTTGACGCACCAGGCCACGGCGATCGCGGTGCTGACGCTCGCGGTGATCCAGGTCGAACGCCTGGCTGCGCGACGATACGAGCCGCAGCCCGCGCCGGTGGCGCTGCCGGTCACCCAGCCCGGCTGATTTGCGGTAGCCCGGATGGCTCGCAGCGCCATCCGGGCATCGCGATGCGGAAGGACCGGCCCCGGATTCCGCTTTCGCTCCATCCGGGCTACAGGTGCCTTTGTTCAATTGTCAAACAGCCAGACGCCGTCATTGCGAGCCAACGGGTCGCGCGAATGCGCGCCCGATGACAGGCTCCGCGAAGCAATCCATGTCACAGCAAGCGGAGGTATGGATTGCTTCGTCGCTGGCGCTCCTCGCAATGACGGCGGATTTGCTCATGCCGCTCCTGTCCCCGATCAAGTCGGGGACAGGCGTGCGAGCACGACGAGTCAGAGACGTGGCCGCCGGTACAAGTCCTATGATATGATCACCCACGCGGCAACATCCACGGCCCGTCCGCGTCATGATCCATTCTTGCCGGCGCCGCCGCATCCATCACGCCACCCAATCCGCCACCAGGAGCCCCGGCACGCGCGCGAACTCGCGGAAATTCGCCGTCACCAAAATGGCCGCGCGGCGCCGGGCCTGCGCGGCGATCAGATAGTCATAATGGCCGATCGGCGTGCGCGCCCTTTCAAGTGCGGCGCGGATATTACCGGCATGCGCGGCGTCTTCCGGCTCGAAAGACCATGGCGTGACGGCCAGTGACAGGAAGGCTTCGAGGCCAGCCTCACTGCGTGCTCGCCGATCGCTTTTCGCCGCGCCATAGCGCATCTCGAACAGAACGATGGCGGGAATGCCGATCATCACACCCGATGCGAGTTCGGTGTCAAGCCGGGCGCGGATGTACGCCGGTCGCAAATTGATGGCCGAAATCACGATGTTGGTGTCGAGGCAGAGCATCAGTCGAAGAATCTGCGCGGGTCGGACTCCGCCGGTGGGTCATCGATGCCGCCTTCGGGAAACAGATCTTCGCCGTTTCGCAGGGCATCAATCTCCGCCCAGACGGCGGCAATCTCCTTCTCCGTTCGTGCGAGCGGCTCCAGCACGACCTTGTCGCCGACCTTGCTGACTCGCACCTCGGTGCCCTCGAAACGGAACTCCTTGGGCAGGCGCACCGCCTGGCTGCGGCCATGCATGAAAAGCTTGGCGGTTGCACTCATGATCCGCCTCCTTCAAGATGATAGATACCAATGATATATATCATGCTACCAGCGCGTCCGTCAATTCCGGATCGACGCGGCCACGCCGCCCCGCCCCTAGCAATATCCGTAGACCCCGCAGGCGTAGGGCAGGCGATCCCAATAGCCGACATAGGGGCCGCCGTAATAGGGGCCGCGATACTGGTAGGAGTGGGTCGATCCGTAATAGCCGGGTAGCGTCGCGGAGCCCGGCAGCAGCGGCGTTCCCACCAGCGGCGGGATATAGGGCACGGCGCCGTCCGAGGGCGTGAACAGCACCTCGGGCTCGTCCACGACACCGGCATGGGGTCGCACATAGGCCGGCGGCGCCGCGCGCGGAACCGTGGCGCCGCGGTGCTGCGGGCCGAGGTCGGCGGCCATCGCGGCTCCGGCAGCAGCGGTCGCGACAACAACTGCAAGCATCGAGCGCAACATCGCCTGCTCCGAATCATCGAGGGGCCTTGCTGCGAGCTTACAGCGGAATGCGGCCGGGGAGGGACCAGCTCCGGGTCGTATCATCGGCGTATTCCGGGGCCTCGTGGTTCGAGATGCCGCGCCATGCGCGGCTCCTCACCATGAGGGTGTAACAAGAGACCTCATCCTCATCAGGAGGGGGTCTGAGACCCTCGTGGTTCGAGATGCCGCGCCATGCGCGGCTCCTCACCATGAGGGTGTAACAAGAGACCTCATCCTCATCAGGAGGAGGTCTGAGACCCTCATGGTGAGGAGCGCGGCGAGGCGGCGCGTCTCGAACCACGAGGCCACGTGACTTCATCCTTCGAGACGCCTCCTCGGAATGAGGTCTTCGAGACGCGCGCGAAGGGCGCGCTCCGCCTAGGCGCCGAGCGCCTGCTCGAGGTCCGCGATCAGGTCTTCCTTGTCCTCGATCCCGATCGAGAGCCGCACCACGTCAGGCGCGGCGCCGGCCTTGGTCTTCTGCGCATCGTCGAGTTGGCTGTGGGTGGTCGAGGCCGGGTGAATCACCAGCGAGCGGGTGTCGCCGACATTGGCGAGATGCGAAAACAGTTTCAGGTTCGAGACCAGGTTGACACCGGCGTCATAGCCGCCCTTGAGGCTGAAGGTGAATACCGCGCCGGCGCCCTTCGGCGCATATTTGCGCGCCAGGTTGTTGTATTTGTCGGTCGGCAGGCCGGCGTAATTCACCGACGCCACCGCGGCATGGCCGGACAGGAATTCGGCGACCGCTTTGGAGTTTTCGCAATGCTTCTGCATCCGCAATGGCAGCGTTTCGATGCCGGTCAGGATCAGGAATGCGTTGAACGGCGACAGCGCCGGACCGAGATCGCGCAGGCCCAGCACCCGGCAGGCGATCGCAAACGCAAAATTGCCGAACGTCTCCTGAATCTTGATGCCGTGATATTCCGGCCGCGGCTCGCTCAGCATGGGATATTTGTTGTCCTTGGACCAGTCGAAGGTGCCGGCATCGACGATGATGCCGCCGATCGAATTGCCGTGGCCGGCGAGAAACTTGGTCAGCGAATGCACCACGATGTCGGCGCCGTGGTCGATCGGGCGGATCAGATAGGGCGTCGCCAGCGTGTTGTCGACGATCAGCGGCACCCCGGCCTTGCGGGCGACCGCCGAGATCGCCTCGATATCAGTGATGGACCCGGAAGGATTGGCGATCGATTCGATGAAGATCGCCTTGGTGTGCGGTGTCACCGCGCGTTCAAAGCTGCCGATATCGTCGGGCTCGGCCCACGCCACGTTCCAGCCGAAACTCTTGAAGGCATGGTTGAACTGGTTGATCGAGCCGCCATACAGCTTGCGTGCGGCGATGAACTCGTCGCCCGGCCTCAGCAACTGCTGCATCACCACCACCTGGGCGGCGTGACCGGAGGCGACCGCGAGCGCCGCGGTACCGCCTTCCAGCGCGGCGACGCGTTCTTCCAGCACCGCATTGGTCGGATTTCCGATCCGTGTATAGATGTTGCCGAAGGCCTGCAGCCCGAACAGCGAGGCGGCGTGATCGGCGTCGTTGAACACGAACGACGTGGTCTGGTAGATCGGCGTCACCCGGGCGCCGGTGGTGGGATCAGGTTGCGCACCGGCATGTACGGCAAGGGTCGAAAATCCGGGGAGACGATCGGTCATGCTGTTTCCTTTCCGACGGCGCCATCCTCAAGCAGCGACCCCGCCGGCCGCCTTTCGAAGGATTAGCACCACGATGTGAACTCCAGGCCGAACAGCGCCAACAGGCGCGCTCGCCGCCGGGCACCATCGCGGCAGCGGCGATCCCCGTCAAGACGGCTTGAAACGGCATCGATTGTTCGGAAGCTTCATGCTTCGCTTTGTCGCGCTCGCAAAACAATCCTGTTGCGGCCGCCTCATGCGAGGCCGTTCCTGTTTTTCGCCGCGCGATCGGAGGCAGCGGTCTCGCCGCCGCCGACGCTGGTCCGGTTCAACGACAGCCGCATGCCCCGGGTCGGCATTGGCGCGCGTTTCGAGCTGAGCGTTCGCGAATTGACGCCCATCCACGAAATCTCCGAGGACAGCCGTCCATATTCGATCTTGGGGCAGCGGTTCATCACGACCTTGAGGCCCGCCGCCTCCGCCTTCGCCGCCGCGGCATCGTCGCGCGCGCCGAGCTGCATCCAGATCACCCGCGGCAATGGCGTCAGCTTCAGCGCTTCGTCGACCACCGGCATGATGTGGCTCGAACTCCGGAAGATGTCGATCATGTCGACCGGCCGGCCGATGTCGGATAGCGAGGCGACGAACGGCTTGCCCAGCAGGCTCTTGCCGAGATGGCCGGGATTGACCGGGATCATGTCGTAGCCGCGCTGGGCGAGATATTTGAAGGCAAAGTAACTCGGCCGCACATTGACCGGCGACGCGCCGACCATCGCAATCGATTTCACGCCGCTGAGGATTTCCCGGATGTACCGGTCGGGGTAGGCATCGTGATTCATGCGCAGGTCCTGAGTTCCTCATGGTGAGGAGCGCGGAACGCGCGTCTCGAACCATGAGGCATCATCCTTCGAGACGCGCACAAGTGCGCGCTCCTCAGGATGAGGCTCTTTATTTGTCCTGCCATTTCGGCTCGCGCTTTTCGATGAAGGCGCCGATGCCTTCCTCGGCGTCGCCGGCCATCATGTTCTCGGTCATCACCTCTGCCGCATAGCGGTAGGCCTCCGCAAGGCTCATTTCGGCCTGGCGGTAGAAGGCGGCCTTGCCGAGCTTGACGGTGTAGGCGGATTTGAGCGCGACCTTGCGCGCCAGCGCGATCGCGGCCTCCCGCTCGGTGCCGGCCGCCACGACATGGTTGACGAGCCCGATCTCGCGCGCTTTGGCGGCGGCAACGGGCTCGCCGGTCAACAGCATTTCCATCGCCTGCTTGCGTGGAACATTGCGCGACAGCGCGACCATCGGCGTCGAACAAAACAGCCCGATATCGACGCCGGGGGTCGCGAAGGCCGCGGCTTCCGAGGCAATCGCAAGGTCGCAGCTCGCGACCAGCTGGCAGCCGGCCGCGGTGGCGACGCCTTGCACCGCGGCAACCACCGGCTTCGGCAGCTGCACGATGGCCTGCATCATCGCGCTGCAGGCATTCATGATCTCCGCGAAATAACCGCGCCCGCGATCGGCGTCGCTGCGGCGCGCGGTGAGTTCCTTCATGTCGTGGCCCGCGGAGAATGCCGGGCCGTTGGCGGCGATCACCAGCGCCCGCACGCTCGCATCGCCCTCGATCTGCTGCAACGCTGAATGCAATTCGGCGATCAGCCGCTCCGACAGGCTGTTGCGGGCGCCGGGACGGTTGAGCGTCAGCACCGCGACGCCGTCAAGCGTCTCGCGCAGCAGGATCGGCGGTTGCGAGGCGGCGGTGCGGGCGGGCTGTGCGGTCATCGAAAGATCCGGTTAGGCGAAGTCGTCATCTTATTGTAACAGACGGCGGCAGGCGAGGGCGGGTGCAGCGACATGGCGATTGCGAAAATGACTGTGGCGGAACTCGAGAGGTTTCTCCATGCCGAATTTCCGCAGGCCTTCAGCGACGGCGAGGTTTCGATCGAAAGCGCGGACGGAGCCACCTGCCTGCTGCGTCAGCGCTACAGCGACCGGATGCTGCGGCCGGGCGGAACGGTGTCCGGACCGACGCTGATGGCATTGGCGGACTTTGCCATGTATGTCGTGCTGCTGTCGGCGATCGGCCCGGTCGGGCTTGCGGTCACAGCCAATCTCACCATCAATTTTCTGCGCAGGGGCCAGCCGGGACAGGATGTGCTTGCGGCGGCGCGGCTGTTGAAGCTTGGCAAACGGTTGGCGGTGGGCGAGGTCAATCTGTTGTCGGGGACCTCGCCCGATCCGATCGCCCACGTGATATCAACCTATTCCATTCCAAATGCTTAGCGTTTTTCCCGGTAGTATCGCACCATATTTATAAGCCATTGTTATTACAAGATAAACCATAGCCTGTGGGGATTGACGCGGGCGCGGCAGCTATCTAGAAACCCCGAAGTCCGGCGCGGCTCGCGTCCGACGTCCCCGTTCACGGAATTCCTGCCATGAAAACCTATTCGGCAAAGCCCGCCGAGGTGACCAAGAAGTGGGTGCTGATCGACGCCAAGGGTCTGGTGGTCGGCCGGCTCGCGACGCTGGTCGCGATGCGCCTGCGCGGCAAACACCTCCCGACCTACACCCCGCATGTCGATTGCGGCGACCACGTCATCATCGTCAACGCGGCGCATGCGGTGCTCACCGGGCGCAAGCGCGACAACAAGGTCTATTACAATCACACCGGCTTCATCGGTGGCATCAAGGAACGGACCGCCAGGTCGATCCTCGAGGGCCGCTTCCCGGAGCGCGTGGTCGAAAAGGCGATCGAACGCATGATTCCGCGCGGACCGCTAGGCCGGGTGCAACTCGGCAATCTGCGCGTCTATCCCGGCCCCGAGCATCCGCACGAAGCCCAGCAGCCCGAGATCCTCGACGTTGCCGCAATGAACCGCAAGAACATGAGGGCCGCGTAAGATGTCCGACACCATGCAGTCTCTCGACCAGTTGTCGCAGCTCAAGCCGGCCACGCCGGAAACGCCGAAATACGTCAGGAAGGTCGACAAGCACGGCCGCGCCTATGCCACCGGCAAGCGCAAGGACGCGGTCGCCCGGGTCTGGATCAAGCCGGGTGCCGGCAAGATCCTGGTCAACTCCCGCGAGGTCGAAACCTATTTCGCCCGTCCGGTGTTGCGGATGATGATTCAGCAGCCGCTGGTCGCAGCCGCCCGCGCCGGGCAGTATGACGTGATCTGCACGGTGGCCGGCGGCGGTCTGTCGGGCCAGGCCGGCGCCGTGCGTCACGGCATCTCGAAGGCGCTGACCTATTTCGAGCCGGATCTGCGCGCCATCCTGAAGAAGGGCGGCTTCCTCACCCGGGATTCGCGCGTGGTCGAGCGCAAGAAGTACGGCCGCGCCAAGGCGCGCAAATCGTTCCAGTTCTCGAAGCGCTAGCGGCTTCCGGTTCGCTCGAATCAGTGTTGCTTCTCCCGAGGCCTCGTGGTTCGAGACGGCGCTTCGCGCCTCCTCACCATGAGGGTCTGAGACCTCATCCTGAGGAGCATCGCAAAGCGATGCGTCTCGAAGGATGAAGCCATCCACGGCTTTTTTCTTACTGGTGCCGCCCAAAGACGTGGATGCCCGGGACAAGCCTGGACAAGCCCGGGCATGACGAGCTTCGCGATACGCCAGCCTCTTGCGTTTGAGACGTCCGGAATTTGTCGACGAGTTGATGCAGTTTTTGTTGAAAACTTGCCGATGCGTGCAAACGGATTGCCAACGCGGCAATCGTAGCGTTGGCGCTGATGACAGCGCGTATTATCTTCGGCGGCGCGCCAAATACCTGCATCACCACAGCGCGGCGGCCTTATGTCACTTGACACCTCGACACTTTATCTCGTGGCCACCTTGGTTGCCGCGATGCTGGGCGCCATGCTGCTGTTTTTCGGCAGGCAGGAAAACATCCCCGCCTTGCGATGGTGGGGCACCGCCTATCTGCTCGGCGCGACGTCGGTCGCGCTCTGGACCCTCGGCAGCCCGATCCTCGGCGGGATGCTTTCGCTGGCGGTGAGTGCCGTCGGCTTCCTGGCCTGCGGCATGGTCTGGAACGCCTCGCGCGTGTTTCACGGCCGCCAGCCCAATCTGCCGGGGCTGGTTCTCGGCGCCATTGCCTGGGTGACCGCGATGACGACGCTGCCGCCGGCGGCGTCGGCGCTGCGCCTGACCATCGGTGCGGCGATCGTCGCGGTCTATGCGGCGTTGACCGCCACCGAATTGTGGCGCGAGCGCCGCCGCACCATGCAACGGCGCTGGCCGACCGTCGCGGTGCCGGTGCTGCATGGCTTCGCCCTGATGCTGCCGATCCTGCTCGGTGACCTGCTGCACCCGCACGATCCGACGTTCGGCAGCAGCATCTGGGTGACGGCCTTCGCCATCGAACTCGTGCTCTACGCGGTCGGCACGGTGTTCGTGATCTTCATGCTGGTGTCGGAGCGCGCGGTGACCGCGCACAAGACCGCGGCGTCGATGGATCCGCTGACCGGCATGTTCAATCGCCGTGGTTTTGCCGAGGCGACGTCGCGGGTGATCGAACGCGAAGCCAATGCCGGGCGTCCGGTGACGGCTCTGATCTTCGACATCGATCATTTCAAGTCGATCAACGACCGCTTCGGCCATCCGGCGGGGGACGAGATCCTCAAGCTGTTCGCCACCGTCGTGGTCAATTCCTTGCGGATATCCGACCTGTCGGGCCGGATCGGCGGCGAGGAGTTTGCCGCCTTGCTGCCCTGTTCGCTGGAAGAAGGCGTGCTCGCCGCCGAGCGGGTGCGCGAGGCCTTTGCCGATTCCGGAATCGTGGTCGAGGAAGGCCCGGTCGATACCACCGTCAGCATCGGCGTGGCCGGCGGTCCGGCCGGCACCGAGCTCGAAGTGCTGCTGGCGGCGGCCGATACCGCGCTCTACCAGGCCAAGCGCGGCGGCCGCAACCGGGTCGAGGCCGCCGAAGAGCTGCCGCTGTCGCTGGAGAAGTGGCGGCGCAAGACCGCGGGCATTGCGGATCAGCGACGGCCGGGGGTTCCGAGCCTCGCCTAGACCATTCTCCGGCTGGGTCGAATCATGACCGCGCATCCGGGGGCCTCGTGGTTCGTGTGGCGGTGCCACGCTCCTCACCATGAGGGTCAAGACCTCATCTTGAGGAGCGCGATAACCCGCTGTTTACCATCTCTGCCTATCCTCATCGTCATGGACAGCAGTCGCAGCCAGAACGCCGACAC
>Ga0208220_1000341_pt1 | contig 19577 bp, 20 predicted proteins | sample NGESurdeep092012_9_FD_184484 | JGI IMG/M metagenome (GOLD analysis project Ga0208220, IMG submission 184484) | Arctic peat soil microbial communities from Barrow, Alaska - NGEE Surface sample F53-1 deep-092012 (SPAdes) | ecosystem: Environmental > Terrestrial > Soil > Wetlands > Peat ...
CCGCACGCAGCCCGCCGTTGGCCACCTCCCCGCCGAACGTCCGCCGATGCCGTCCGTGTGCGCGGCATCCTGACGCCGCCGCCGGGATATCCGCCCCGCCCCTAGCCGGCCGCCCCCGGGGTCCTGGGCGAAAGAGGCAGCTCGATGAACTTGTTCTGGGCCGGAACCCAGCGGGTCTCGCCGTCGGCGTAGACGACGGCGTGGGCGAGCATCGGCAGCGGCCGCGCCTCCCACGGTGCCTGACCGACGCTCGCGGCCGGCATGAAGCTCAGCGCGAGGCTGCCGGTGAGCCGCCCGCCCAGCAGCTCGAACATCTCCTTCGGGATCGCCCAGACGACCCCCTGCATCACGCCATGGCGGGTGGAGGCGGGGACGGTCACCTTCTCGACGTACCAGTCGAAGCCCTTGACCGCCTGCGGCACGCTCCCGACCTGGAGCTTGGACACCGCCGACAGCAGCGGGGCGGCGCCCGCCGCGATCGTCCCGACGCCAGGAACCACGCCCAAAGCGGACGCCGCCTGCCCGGCCCCCGCCAGGATCGGCTGCATCCGCTGCCACTCGGCGGCGGCCTTGTCGGTCCACTCCGACTGCTGCGCGACCGGGCTCAGGTACTTGGCGCTGGCCGCCAGCTCCTGCGTCCGCCAGCCGCCCGAGATCGGGAAGTACAGGTACACCCGGGCGGCGATGTCGTCCAGCCGGTGCCACAGATCAAGCTTCTTGCGGTCTTCGAACAGATGCCGGTGCTGGGGCTTGCAGCCGCCGTGGCCGATCGTCCACCAGTACTCGTAGATCGGATTCGGGCTCGCGCTCGCCGCGGCCGCGCCGCCAACCGGGATCACCTCGGCGTGGGTCATATCAAGCAACGGCGAGGCCTCGCCGAAAACCTCAAGGTAGAAAGGGTCCTCATCCTGGTCCCACGCACCAAGATCGGCCGGGAACGATGCCACCGTAATCATCCGGACATCATCCTCCGGCAGCCCGCGTATGTCGCTTAGCCAAGCCGGCCGGCTCTGAGGGCGTTCCTGATCTCGTTGAACTGCGCGGCCGTGGCGGGCGTCCACTCTCGCGGCTGCTCGCAGAGCCGGATGGCGTCCTCGATCTCGGCCACCTTGGCGGCGGGCAGCGCGCCTGCCTGCTCGATCAGGTCGTCTCCGGACAGCGTGGTCAGCCAGGTGCACGGGGTGAAGCCCGGACGGGAAAAGGCGAACCGCAGCACGCCCTCGAACGGCAGCCCCTCCGCGGCGCCCACCGCGACTTCGACCCCCAGGTCCTCGATGCTGACGTCCGCCGCCGCGACCACCTGCACCGCCTCGAACCCAGACGTCTCGTCTCCCGCCAGCAGCACGACCGGCCGCCGCTCGTCGAACTCCACCCACCAGACCTCGCCCCGTTGCATACGCCGACCCTAGCCGGGACTCGCTCGCTGGCATACTGGGCGGATGCGGCGGGTCCTGGTGGTTGGCATGTCCGGATCGGGCAAGACCACAGCCGCCCGCCGCGTCGGTGCCAAGCTCGGCCTGCCGTTCCACGAGATGGACGCGCTCGCCCTCGGGCCGAACTGGTCGCAGCCGCCCGGCCTGGTCGACGAGGTCAAGCGGATCACCGCCGAGCCGGCCTGGATCTTCGACTCGTGGGGGTACCCGCCCGTCCGCGACATCATGTGGCAGTCGGCCGACACGATCCTCTGGCTGGACTACCCGGCGGCCGTGGTGCTGCCCCGCCTCATCCGGCGTTCGGCAATCAGGACGGCGACCAACACGGAGCTCTTCGGCGGCAACCGCGAGACGCTGCGCGAGTGGCTCAGCCCCGACCACCCGGTCTGGTCGGCCGTTGCCACCTTCCGCGAGCGCCGTGAGTACCTCTTCGACCGCACCGCCAGGTCCCCGCACTACCGGACCGTGCGCTTCACCTCCCCGCATGAATTCGAGCGCTGGTACAACTCGCTCTGACAAAAGACCGAAGCGGAAAAGGCGCCCCCGGCCCGGGCAAAGCAGTCCCAGGCCGAGGGCGCCGTCAGGGTGTCCGGCTAAGGCCGCAGCTAGCCCCACACGGGGCGGCCGGGATCGCACCAGTGACCGAAGGCGGAGCACATTGCCCTGGTCACCGTCTGCGCGAGTTGCCCCGCGCCGGCCTTGTTCGGGTGGATCCAGGTGTCGTTCAGGAAGATCCACGATCCGGCCGAGCTGAGCGGCTGGTGCTGTGCCCAGGTGGTCTCATCCGGGCTGGTCCAGGCGAGGTCGGCGTACCGGTTGGTGCCCGGCCATTGACGCTTGGCCCAGTCCTGCGCCTGCACGACGGCAGCGTGGATCCGGCTGTTGACGTCGTTGCCAACCGCCACCGCCTGCGCCCATTGGGTGATGCGGGTGTGATCGGTCTTGCTGACCGGGCGGGACTCGCTGGTGCAGCGGTAGCCCTTGGAAGGGCCGTCGACGACGTTGGCCGCCGGCTGCCAGTTGCCGAACGACCACGAGCAGGCCCGGTAGTAGCCGAGCACCATGACGTGGTCGTTCTGGCTGAGCAGCGCCTTGTAGATGTTCACCAGATGCTGCGTCTGGTTGAGGTTGGCCCATCGCCGGTTAGCGCAGGCGAGCGTGGTGGAAAGCGGGCCGGAATACCAGACCCCGCCGCTCTCGTACCCGGTTGAGCCGACGCAGGGGCCCTTGGTCACGGTGACCCCCGCGTAGGTGATGTACGTGAAGTCCGAGAGGATCGGATTCGCGCCGACCGTCATGACGACGTACTGGTGATTGATCTTCTTGAGCTGCGGCGCGAAGACGCCGCCGTTCGGATCCCAGTTGGCGGGGGTCGCGCCGGTCATCGCCCAGTCCGAGACGGCCGCGTAGCTGGTGGCCGACTGCTTCGCCGCGATCTGATAGGCATAGGCGACGTTGGGCGACTTCGGGCCCGGTGACCACGGCGGCGCGTCCCACGGCCTGCCGTTGTCGTTGTTATTGCTGCAGGCGTCGTTGGGAACCTCGGGCGGCTTGCAGTCATTGAGGCTGGTGTCCTGGTAGAACCACGAGTCGGCCATCGCCTGGTTCGGCTTGCAGTCGACATCGTTCGCGTTCTCGGCGACGCCGCAGAACCCGAAGCCGGCCGTCACCGAGTCGCCGATGAACGTCACCGCCGCGGCCGGCCAGGTCACCGAGACCCGGCCTTTCCCGGAGTTCACGCCGACGCTCATCGAGACGGCCCGGGCCGACAACCTCGCGTAGCTGCTGCCGCCCCCGCCTCCGCCGCCTCCGCCGGTGCAGGACGTCGCGCCGCCCCCGCCGCCGCCGTAGTAACCGCCGCCGCCTCCGCCGCCGCCACCGGGACACCCGTTGAAGGGAATCCCGACGCCGCCGGAAGCGCCGCCGCCGAATCCGCCCGACCCGCCGACGCCGGACCCGGTCGAGCCGCCGACGCCGCCCTTCTGGGCGACGCCGGCCGATCCGTTGGCGTTGCCGCCGGTAACGCCGGACCCGCCGCCCCCGCCGCCGCTGACCGTGGCCCCGCCGCCGCCCTTGGCAACCGGGGAACCGCCGTTCCCGGACCGGCCGCCACCGCCGCCGCCGGTTCCGCCGGCGCCGCCGAGCTGGCTGGAGGTGGACTTGCTGCCGCCGCTGCCGCCGCCGCCGCCCGCCACTAGCACCCGGTTGGCGAGGGCGAAGGCGGCGGTGCGGACGTCGGAACTGCCGCCGCCGCCCGACCCGTTGTCGATGCCGCCGGGCGACGGGTTGAACGAGCCGTGCGCGCCCACGTTGACCTGGAAGACCTGGCCCGGGGTGACGCTCAGCGTCGCGGTGACCGATCCGCCGAGGCCGCCGGGCGCGGTTCCCGGGGAAGAGCCGCCCTGCGCCCCGAGGAGCTTGAAGGTGGCGGTGGTGACGCTGGCCGGGACCGTGAACGTGCCCGTGCCGGTCGCGCTGTACGTGCAGGACGTGACGCCGACGGTGCCGGTCGCTCCGCAGGGCGTCGTCAGTATCGCAGTGGCGCCTGGGGTGGCAGCCGCCGATGCCGTTCCTGAGGCGACGAAAAGCGTGCCTCCGATGAGACCGATAGCTCCGACTGCTGGGAGTATTCGGAAGGGTTTCACCCTTTCTTCCTTTCCTGATGTGTTTAATCATCTCGCAAAATCCCCGTTACGAGGGAGTCTCGAGGGGCCGGTGAATTCTGCGCGGCGACCACGCTACTTCATCGATATAGGCAGGCCAGGGCTATTGACAGCAAAAAGAGAATCAATGAAATCATGACGAATTCGCAAGAATCGATTGCTTGGTCCGCTTGCGGATGCGGTTGTGCCGATATGGCGGAGCAACGGTCCGTTCGATAAATTCGTGACGCCCTCGGCCCGGGTTGAGCTGGCCCGGGCCGAGGGCGCCGTCATGGTTGCGCGCTAAGGCGCGGGCTAGCCCCATGCGCGCTGGCCGCACCAGTGCCCGAACGAGGAGCACATGGCGTTGGCGACGGTGTCCGCGAGTTGCGCTGCGCCGTCCTTATTCGGGTGGATCCAGGTGTCGTTCAGGAAGATCCACGATCCGCGCGAGCTGAGCGGCTGGTGCTGGACCCACTCGTTCTGGTTCGGCGTGGTCCAGGCGATGTCCTGGTAGCGGTCGGTGCCCGGCCACTCCCGCTTGGCCCAGGCCTGCGCCTCGAGCATCGCGTCATGAATGCGAGTGTTCACATTCTCGCCGACCGTTATCGCCTGCTCCCATTGCGTTACCGGCATGCGATCGGTCCTGCTGACGTCACGGGTCTCGCTGATGCAGCTGTACCCCTTTGACGGGCCTTTCCTGACATTGCCGGCCGGCTGCCAGTTCCCGAACGACCATGAGCAGGCCCGGTAATAGCCAAGAACGAGGACGTGGTCGCCCTGGCTCAGCAGCCTCTCGTAGATGCTCACCAGGTGCTGCGTCTGCTTGTCGGCGTCCCACTGCTTGGCAACGCAGTTCAGCTGACGGGAAAACGGACCGGAGTACCAGACCCTGCCGCTCTCGTACCCGGTTGAGTCGACGCACGGGCCCTTGGTCACGGTGCCCCCCGCGTAGGTGATGTAGGTGAAGTCCGACAGGATCGGATTCGCCCCCAGCGTCATGACGACGTACTGGTCATCGATCTTCCTGAGCTCAGGGCCGAGCCGGCCGTCGCCGGGATCCCAGTTAGCCGGGGTCGCGCCGGTCATCGCCCAGTCCGAGACGGCCGCGTAGCTGGTGCCGGACTGGGACGCCGCGATCTGATACGGATAGGCGACATCGGGTGACTTGGGACCCGGCGACCACGGCGGCACCAGCCATGGCTTGCCGTTGTTGTTGTTATTGCTGCAAGCGTCGTTGGGAACGGCGGGAGGCTTGCAGCGGCGGAGGCTGTTTTCCCCGATCCACGCGTCAGCGAACGCCTCGTTCGGCGCGCAGGAGATCTTGCTGGCATTCTCGGACGCGCCGCAGTACCCGAAGCCGGCCGTCACCGAGTCCCCGATGAACGTCACCGTTCCGGCCGGCCAGCTGACCGAGACGCGGCCGTTCCCGGAGCGGACGCCGACGCCGAACGTGACTGCTCGGGCAGTCGGATCGGCGTAGTTGCTGCCGCCCCCGCCTCCGCCTCCGCCGCCCTTGCACCATCCCGCGCCGCCTCCGCCGCCGCCGAAGTAGCCGCCTCCGCCGCCTCCGCCGCCGCCGGGACACTTGGTCGAGGGAACCCCGACGCCGCCTGAGGCGCCGCCGCCGAGTCCGCCCGGCCCGCCGATGCGGGATCCGTCCGAGCCGCCTTCGCCGCCCCTGCGCTTGCCGCCGGAGGCGCCCCGAGCGCCCGGCCCGGACCCGCCTTTGCCGCCGGCCTTGGTCGTCGCCCCGGCTCCGCCCTCGGCGACGGTGGAGCCGCTGCTCCCGGGCCGGCCGCTGCCGCCGCCTCCGTTTCCGCCCGCTCCGCCGAGTTCGCTGGACGTGGAGCGACTGCCGCCGCTGCCGCCGCCTCCGCCCGCCGCTAGTTCCCGGTCGGTGTCGCGGAAGCGACCGATGCGAACGTCGGAGCTGCCGCCGCCGCCCGACCCGCTGTTGGCGCCCCCCGACGTGTCGTCCGAGCCGTGCGCCCCGACATTGACCTGGAACACCTGGTTGGGGGTGACGCTGATCGTCGCCGTGACCGAGCCGCCCAGGCCGCCGGGGGCCGTCCCCGGGTAGGAGCCGCCCTGCGCCCCGTCGAGTTTGAAGGTGGCGACGGTGACGCCGCGGGGGACCGTGAACGTGTCCGTGCCGGTCGAGTCGTAGGTGCAGGAGGTGGTCCCGGCGGTGCCGGTTTTCCCGCACGGAGTCGACGTCGATGTCGACATCGTTTTGACGCCGGGGGCGGCGACCGCCGAGGCCGGGCCCGAGGCGACGAAAAGCGCGCCTCCGATAAGGCCGATAGCTCCGACTACGGGGATTATTCGGTAAGGTTTCACCATTTCTTCCTTTCCTGATGAGGGGGGTCAGGTATTTCGCGCGCGACCAAGCTACTCCATCGATATGCGTCAGGCCAGAGCCATTCATGGCAAAAAAAGAATCGACGATATCATTAGTTTTCACGGAAATTAATCGGTCGGCCACCTTTTGGGAGTGGCTGTGCCGAGATGGCGGAGCAACGGTCCGTTCGATAAACTCGTGACTTTGATTTTGATTCTTCGCCCGGGGGAGTACCGCGAGCATGATCGACCTCAGTCGGCTGACGCATTTCGTGGAGCTCGCGCGGGCCGGGAGCTTCGTCCGCGCGGCCGAGGAGCTGCACCTGTCGCAGCCGGCCCGGGTGCCCGACGCCGACGCGGCGGTGGCGCTGGCCAACAGCTCAAGGTATGGCCTCGGCGGGACGGTGTTCGGCCAGGTCGACGAGGCGCGCCGGGTCGCCGGGCGGCTCGGCACCGGGGGCGTCGGCATCAACAACTTCCTCGGCGCCCCGATCGAGATCCCGTTCGGCGGAACCAAGCTCCGGGGTCGGCCGCGAGCTCGGCCGCTCCGGCATGGACCCGTTCGCCAAGATCAAGACCTACGGAATCGCGTAAAATTCAAATTCAGGTTTTCCCGAACGGTCGCGTGGCTTCGCCCAGTCCGCCCGCTCTCTCCCCAGACGGGCAGGACGCTCAGCGGTCAGCCGCCGACGGCCGCCACATGGGGGTGATCACGGGAGCGCCGTCGGGCAGCGCCATCGGCCCGGTCGGCTCGAATCCGAAGTGCTGGTAGAGCGGCACGTTGGCGGGCTTGGTCGACTCGAGGTAGGCCGGCTCGCCCGCCTGGTCGCATCGCGCTAGCCGGGACCGCAGCAGCGGCCCGGCTACGCCGCTGCCCTGGCGGGCAGGCTCCACCCCGACGGCGTACAGGTACCAGTGCGGCTCGCGCGGGTGCGCCCGGACCATGCCCTGCTCCAGGGCGACCGCCTGGCGAAGCCGGCGGCCGAACGCGCGGGCGAAGCCGGGCAGCGACCGCAGCTGCTCGGGGATGGTCGGCGTCCAGTGCCCGGGCGGGAGCCAGATCGCCGCGCCGACGACGGCGCCATCGAGGCAGGCGACCTCGACCGCACCGTAGCCGAGCGCCTCGGTGCGCACCAGCGTGGCGAAGAAACGCCCCGCGCGCTTCTGCCGGGTCCTGTCGTCCGGCAGCATCCACGCGAACGGCGGATCATCCTCAAACGCCCGGCCCATGACGGCGGCGAGGGGCCTGATGTCGGCAGCGGTCGCCGGCCTGACGGTAACTCCCAGCGTCGCCATGCCCATGATCGTAAACGGGCCCGGCGTCACGACGTCCTCCGCAACCTCAGTAACTCAGGTGCTCGTGCTGCACCTGCCAGGCGCCGTTCCGCTTGACCGGCACGTTCGTGCCGCGTCCCCGGCCCGACCGGCGCTGGCCGTCGACCACCCCCCGCCAGCGGAACCGGTATCGGCAGGCGGCGTGCCCGTCGGTCAGCGTGACCCATTCGAGGTTCCGGATCTCGTACACCTCGCCGTGGATGGTGCCGAACGTCCGCTCAAGCGCGCCGGCGATTTCCTCCCGGCCGCGGTAAGAGCCGTCGGTGAACCAGTAGGTGGCGTCGTCCGCGATCAACGGCAGGACCCGCTCGACGTCGTGACTGTTGGCGGCCCGCTCGTACTCCGCCATGAACGTGGTTACCTCGGTCGCGAGATCGGGCATCGCATCATTCTGCCTCTTGGCTGCTGCCTGCGCGCTGTATTTGGGCAACGGTGTGGAAGAAATGCCTGTTGACTCGCTATCAATGATGTTTGGGAGAAGTTTCATATCGTCTTCGGTGGCGATCAATTGCGAAACGCAAATCGTTGCGCCGTGTCCTAGGTATGCGAACATATTTCACGTCTTAATACTGCCTTCCATTGCGCGGGACCAGCTCCCGCCGCCTACAGTGATTAATTATGCGGCAAGATAAATCAACCGACGAAGATCCCGAATGGGATGTTGAGTTCTATGCGGACGAGAACGGGCGCGAGCCGTGCCGGGAGTGGGCCGAGCGCCTGTCGCCGCAGAAACGGGCGGCCTTCAGCGCGGCGATCCGACTCGTTCTCGCGCGCCGAGGGCTCGATGTGGTCAAGACCGAGTACGGCAAGGCGTTCGGCGAAGGTCTCTACGAGTTCAGGATCCGATGGACTGCCGCCGAGATCTCCCACAAAGTGAGCGGCGTGCATGCGGCCGACAGCGGCGGGGCGCCAGAAGAAATTCTGCTGCGAACTTTTTTCTGCACGGCGGAGCGCAAAATCATCCTCCTGTTGAGCGGCTACGACAAAGCGCGGCATTCCAGCGACCGGTGGCAGCAGCGCGAGATCGCCGAAGCGCGTAGGTGCCTCGCGGCCTACTGCGGCCGCCAGAAGCGGGCCAGATAGCCAAGCCGATGTGGTGTTGACACCGTGATACGTTATAGCGCATATTTAGTGCAGTAGCTCAAGCGCTCGGGCGTCGCGCCCGACCCAATAGGGAGGTGGCCATGGGGACTAAGTTCGAGGACTGGATGGCCGGCCGCGCTGCGGCCGAGACGGCTGGCGAGGCCGAGTTGCGTCGACGGTTCGAGGCGGCGATTGAACTCGGTTTGCAGTTCCTCGACGCGCGGGTGGCCCACGGCATGTCACAGCGCGAGCTTTCGGAGGCATCAGGCGTCCGGCAGGCAGATATCAGCCGCATCGAGCGCGGCGCCGGCAACCCAACCGAGAGTACGCTGCAGCGACTCGCTCTCGCGTTGGACAAGCGTTTGGAACTCGTCTGACCGCAGGGTGCTTGGCTGTTGGGCGATGCGACAGCGCCTGCCCCGGGGAGTGTCGGCGCCGAGGGCGCTAAGGGTTGCACGATCAGCAGAAGTAGATGCGAGTAGATCGCGCGCCGGACGAACGGCGTGATCTTCAGGTCTGGAAGATCCTCGATCCGGTGGACCCCGACTCCCGCGCCTTCGTGGAGGTCGATGTCCTCCGGTCGAGCCCCGCCGACGATGTAGAACAGGGAGACCGTCCGGCCGTCGCCCTCGTGGTCCACAGCCTCGGTGAGGAAGATCGGGTCGGCGATCTGAAGCCCGGTTTCCTCGCGCACCTCGCGGAGCACGGCCTCCTCGACGGTCTCGCCGTCCTCGACCGCCCCGCCGAACCCCGCCCAGCAGTCCGGGTTCGGTATCTCCGGCTTGTCGTCGCGATGGTGCAGGAGCAGGCCGCCGTCCTCGGTCACGATCAGCAGCATCGCCGCACGCCGCACAGGTCTCGAGTCCGTATCTGATAGTTCGGGCATGGCCTACAGCGTAGGCCTGCTCGATAGGCGCTCGCCGGTCCATGATCACGAAGGATTTTCGCACCTATGGGCGTCGGATCCTTCGTCAAGATAAAAGCCTTCGTGATCATGGCGCTCAGGACCGGGTGCCGTGTTGTCCCGGTGATTGGGGCGATAGATGTGACTGAGGGTTCCCGGCACTGAGTTCACAGCAAGCGCAGGGAGTGGTCCGCGAGGCGCAGCCGCGCGGACTGGCCCCAGGTGAGTGGGACCGTGTCGGCCTCGATGCCGTCGCCGAAGAGCACCAGCCGGTCCGATTCCGCGGTCACCTCGATCTCCTGGCCGGCCGACAGGGTCCCCTCGGTGCAGGCGGTCCCGGTCGCGGGCGACGGCCAGGCCTCGCGGACGAACCAGGCCAGCCGGTCTTCCTCCGGGCCGGGCAGCGAAACCTGGCTCTTCCGCTCCAGCCAGGCCGAGCGGCACCAGCCCGTCGCGCCGGTGCCGGTGGACACGATCAGCCCTGAGGATGCCTGCGCCTCGGCCCGGCCGTCCGGCAGCCGGAGGGTGTAGCGGGCGGTCTGGTGCGTGGCCTGGCCGACGTAGATCTCGTTCAGCCCGGTCAGCCGCTGCCCGTCGTCGGTTTCCGCCGTGACCATGGTCAGCCGCTCGACTGGGGCGGCGGTCGGCCCGCCATCGCCCGGCTCGCCGCCGCCCCCGCGGACGGCGAGCGCGAGCAGACCGGCGCACGCGCCGGGCCGGTGCCGGACCAGGACGCCTGGGTTACGCCGCGGTTCGGGGTTGACGCCGATGATCAGCTGCCCGTCTAGGTACTTGGCGAGGTTGGCGACCAGGCCGTCCTGGCCGACCGCGACCGCGATGTCGTCCGGGCCGAACAGGAACCGGGGCAGGTCGGCGCGCTCGACCATTCCCCGCCGCCAGTCCGTGGGTATCGCCGAGGACACCGCGACCATCGCGGCCGCCTGCTCGGAGTGCCGGGCCTCGAGGTCCTCGATGCGGCGGCCCCTGGTCCGCAGGTAGAACGCGGCCTGCCCACGGGTGCCGTGCCGGGCCACCAGTTCCTCGAGCTCGGTATGGCGGTGCACCAGCACCACCCGGGGCGCGAGGCTCACCGCCTCTCCTGAGCGCGGCCGGAGACCGGGCCGCTGAGGACCGCCGGGTCGCCGGTCGTCAGCCGGGACATCAGCGAGGTGAGCAGGTCGGGCGCGAGCACTAGCGTCCCGATCTGCGGCAGGCCGCCGGCCAGGTCCTTGGCCGCCAGCGCGAGCAGGGTGGACTGCGGGAGGTCACGGTAGGCCGCGACGCGGGCCGCCTCGCCCGCCGCCTTGGCCTCGCCGAGCGCCCGCGTCCCGTTGGCGCGCGCCCGCGCAAGCTGCTCCTCCTTGTCGGCCTGAGCCTCCGCCGCGATCCGGCTCGCGTCCGCCGCGTCCTGCGCCTCCCGGCGGGCGTTGGCGCCGCGCTGGGTGACGAGCTGCTCCTCGCGGCGGGCGAGTTCGATCTGACTCTGCAGCTCGTTCTCCGCGATCGCGCGCTCCCGTTCGACCGCCACCGCGCGCCGCTCGTAGGTGGACCGGTCGGCCTCCTGCTGGATCTGCTCGCGGGCCGGGGTGCGCAGCGCCTTTTCCACCTCCGGCTCCGGGCGCAGCGCGATCACCCGGGCGCCGATGACCGCGATGCCGGTCTCGGCCAGCCGGGTGTCGGCGGTGAGCCCGTGCAGGATCCGGTCCCGGATCTGCGCCACCCCGTCCGCCAGCACGCTAGAGAGCGGACTGCTCGCGACCAGTCCGAGCACCTGCTGCTGCGCGGTCTCGGTCAGCAGCCCTCCCACCTGCTCAAGCGGCGTCCCGCGCCACCGGCCGGTATCCGGGTCGACCGAGAAATCAATCCGGGTGCCGGCGACGGCCGGGTCGGTCACCCGGAACGTCACGCTCGCCTGGACCGCCAGGTCCTGGAAGTCCGCCGTCCGCGCGTGGAACAGCAGCGGCAGCTCGCGGTCGTCGACCGGCACCTCCGACAGCACCGCCGACAGCGGCCGGAAGAAGAACGACAGCCCCGTCCCCTCATGCGCCACCTTCCCCCGCCGCAGGTGCCGGACGTGCATGGTCGGGTTGCCGCGCAGGTGCCGGGCCAGTAGATACCGCTTGATGTCAGCCATCGTTGCTCACTCTCTCCTATTTATCGTCACTTGGACGATAAGCCCTGAAAGTCATTATCGTCAAGTTGACGATTAATGAGCTACGATGAGTGCATGCGCACCTACGATCCGCGCGACTTCCCCTCGGTGGCCGTCACCGTCGACCTCGTCGTGCTCACGATCCGGGACGACGCCCTGCAGGTCCTGCTGGTCACCAGGGGCGAGGAACCGTTCGCGGGCGCGCTCGCGCTGCCCGGCGGCTTCGTGCGCCCGGATGAGAGCCTGAGCCAGGCCGCCGCGCGCGAGCTAGCCGAGGAGACTCGCCTGACCGTCGGCGCCGCTCATCTGGAACAGCTAGCTAGCTACGGCGATCCGGGGCGGGACCCGCGGATGCGGGTGGTGACCGTGGCCTACCTCGCCCTCGCACCGGAGATGCCGCTGCCGCAGGCCGGAACCGACGCCGCCGAGGCCCGCTGGGTGGCTGTCGGCGACGTCCTCGACAGCGACGTCCTGGCGTTCGACCACCAGCGGATCCTGGCCGACGGCGTGGAACGGGCCCGGGCCAAGCTGGAGTACGCGCCGCTCGCCGCCGCGTTCTGCCCGCCCGCGTTCACCATCGCGCAGCTGCGCCGGGTCTACGAGATCGTCTGGGGCACCACCCTTGACCCGCGTAACTTCCACCGCAAGGTGACCGGGACCCCCGGATTCGTCATCCCTGCGGGCACGGCCACCGCGGGGGAGCGGGGCCGACCGGCCCAGCTGTACCAGGCGGGGCCTGCCGAACAGCTCTACCCGCCGCTACTGCGACCTTGAAGCCTCCAGGGCTCGGCGGCTGCGCCACCTCAGTTAAGACGAGTAATCATACGGGCCGAGGAACCGCTCGCCGTTGTAATGAATCATGTGCGTAGGATGGTCGGCACACCACACCTCGGATTCCCAGGCGATCTTATCGACGTATTTTCTGAATTCGGCTCGATTGGGGAAACAGGAGATGTATACGAGCCCGGCCGCCGAACCAACAAACAGTGAAGACAACTCGTGATGACGTTTAGAGTCTACGGGACCATGCGACGAGGCTGCTTCCAGCAAGACTAGCCAATTACGATCCGCCATATAGACCACAAGATCCGGCATCTTCCCATGTGAATCTACGACAACTCCGAGCTCGTCCAGTCGGTCACGCTCGAAGAGAGCCCATTTTTCGTCTGCATCTCCGATGTAAAGTAGCTCAGCACCGGGGGTAAATCTGGGACAAAATTGCTCTACCATCTGCTTTATCAGTACATTCTGGCCACCTGGTGAAAGCGTGAACTCTGAGCCATCCGGCAGGGTAAGTGGGATCCTGAGCATCTCACGCGCGGCCGCATACTGCGACTTCAGGCCCGGCAGGATATCTAGATATTCACTCAAGGTCCGCGTGAACTCAAACTCAAGACTGCCGTACCGTTGGATGACAGACAGTGCCTCGGTTGTAACTTGATAGTTCCATTTAGGTGAGTTGGTCGGGCGGCCAGGCTGGTCTGGATTCTGCACGACCAAGTGCGCCCCCGCGAACTGTTGAAGCGTGAAGCGTCGGATCGCCTCACGCGAGTTCGCGGCATATACCTTCTCATACTCGTCCCTGACCCAGTCCATGATCGCCCGTGTCCCGAGCAGCGGATTCGCTGCCGCAGACCACGGATCGCTGGGGCGTAGCCCGAGTAGCGATAGCAGCACTAGGGCCGAGCGTTCGTTAGATCTTTCTGAGTCCATGCCAAACGCTTCAAGCAGCTCGCGTGCCTCTTGAATCCGGGATACCACGCTCACTCAGCTATCGCCGTCCCGCGACACGACAGCGGAGACCAACTCGTCGACGTCGGCCTGTGAACTCAATGAGTCGGTGCGCTGCCCCAGCCGCTGCAATGCATTGCGCGTCGGGAAGCGCATGCTGCGAAGGTCTGTGGCGTTGACCTGGGTATGTCCTGAGAACATGCGGAAGAAGCGATCGACCAGGGTCGAATTCATCCAGATCGTAAGGCCGCGTGCCGTCTCTTCGTCAAGGCCCTGACCCTTCACATGAAAGACGTTCAGATGATTTTCGAATGCGATCGATCCAGGTACTTCACGAGGTGACCAAGCCGAAGCGACGATCCGCCGCCTTTCTTCTTTGGCAGAGAACCGCTTAACTACGCAGTACCAGCCTTCCGGCAATAGGAGCTCCTTGTCCTTTGCCTCAACCGGGGCAAACCACTGCGCCTTACGAATGCCTTGTCGCGGCCATTCGAAGCCGCCTCTACGGAGGTTGCCCGGATAGATGAGGGGATGCGCGGCGGGAATAGGATCTGTCAACAGCGCGCTACGAGATCGGAAGTCCACGACTCTACCAGTGGACACCTCGACGCCCAACTCCTTCAACGTGCAAGGAAGAGTCAGCATGACTTCGGCCGTTTCTATGTCATCTTCGTTTGCCGCGATCCTGATGAAGCGATGGGGGTCGTCCGGATGAACCACGTCCCGGTAGGCTACGGATCGTTGAGCTGCATCATCCTCATGGCCATTGCTGACAGAGAGAGTCACGGCCCCTTGGGCGCCGCATCTTGTGCCGGAGAAGATCACGTTTTCTTGAAGTACGCCAGTTTCCGCAAACACTGTAGAGCGCGATTCAAACACGTGAACTCTGTCGAGAGTGATGTGATCGAGCAAGTAAGACCTGAATGCGCCGAAGTAGGGGCCGTTGCAGAAAGAGCGAGGCGTGATAGCGACCAGTTGCCCCCCCTGCTTCAGCCCAGCTACACCAAGAGCCAAGAATGCAGCGTACAGGTTTGGTGCATCAACCCCAGCCTTACGAACCGCGACACGATGTGTGGAGGAGGCAGCCAATTTGGCATACGGCGGGTTCTGGACTACTAGGTCATGCTCACCCAGGCGCTCGTCTGCTTCAAGTCCCGTTGCAGCCATGATGAAGTCGTCTTGGATGATGTCGAACGTGACGCGACCATTGCCGGCAACCGAGCAAGCTTCCAGTGTCTCGCGGAGGTAGGGCACCACTGCGCCATCGCACTCGACGGCCACCACATGCACCGACATATTCGGGCGTTCAGCGAGCACGCGAGCGACCAACGCGGCCGATAGCATTCCCGACCCGGCCCCAGGATCGAGGACACGAAGACCGCCCGAATCTGGAAGCCGGGGTATCGAGGCGATCAGAGCTGCCGCGCGGGCGGGTGTGAAAAACTGGCCCAGCGCATCTCGGGATGTCGCATCGAGGGTCGACAGAGCTGCTCTACGGCGCTGCTCAGCTTGGATGAGAAGATCGTCTGCCACAGGAACACGCTAGCGGCAACCTCTGACAGTGAGCGCAGAAACGCGCCGTCCACTCGGCCGGGTGATCGCCTACGAGTCGGTCGATGGATGCGGCTGAATGCGAGCCCAGCGCCTCCAGGGACGGGCCGCCAGACGGTGGAAGAAGACCACGATCGCGGACCCGGCCGCCGCGAGGGCGGACAGGATCCGCCGCGACTTCACCGCCGACGCCGATGCCGACCCATCGCTAAAGGTCGATCCAGTAGTGGCGGACGGGCCCAAATTTGCTGTCCCGGATGCTCTCGAAGACGCCGCCGCACCGCTCGATCGTCTTGCCCGAAGCAAGGTTGTCGACCGCGCAGACGACCAACGCCCGATGCAGCCCAACCGCCCGCGCCTCGACGAGTATCTCGCTGAGCGCCCAGGTCGCCAGCCCGCGTCGCCGCGCCGACGGCCGGATGCCGTAGCCGATGTGCCCTGCCCACCGAACATAGTCGTCGCTGCCGTACCGCAGCGCCATCCCGCCAAGCACGCGGTCGTCCTCGACGATCCACCGGAAAAGACACCGGTGAGCGTTGGCCCCGTCCACAGGGTCCGACCGGCTCGCCAGCCACGACACCCAGCCCGCGAAACCGTCCGCCGACTCCACCTCGTCGGACGGCCGCAGCCCGAAGCCGTCCTCGTGCTGCCCCGGACCCCACTCGGCGTGGGCCTCGAGCCAGGCGGCGTGCATCCGGGCGGTAGGCGGGATCAACTCCGGCATGTTGTGACGATAGCGTCAAGATCGCACACTGAGACAAGCGGTGGGCAGGGGTCGCTACCCAGGGCCGCGGTCGGCATCGACCGCGACATCTGGTGATATCGCGGAGCTTGGGCCTGGGCGAATTCCTGCATCGGTACGGCTCGCGTCGCGGCGGTAGGCGAAATCATCGACGTCTTCTTCCAAGGCACTCACTATTTCGAGCTGCTCGAGGAGGCTGCGCAAGAGCACGGCCCGACGGGCTGCGGCCAACCGGACCGGTTTATTCGTTGTTATTGTGGCCGTGTTCAGTCGTGCTTTAACTGCGTCGCGATGCCTGGATAGCCGCAACAAATTGCCAGTTTCTCATTCGTTTCCGATATGGCGCCGTCGCAGATACTGTGCTTCTGGATATTCAATGTCGTCATGTCCGCGACGATGCTTCGCAAGCGTGATGCGCAAACTCGGTTACGCCGGGCTGCGCGCATCACGTGACCTGCGACGCGGCCGCAACTAGACTCCTAGGAGGTTGATGGTGATCGCTTGGAGGCACGGCATGGTCGGGCAGGTACCGGGTCAGGGTGACGCTCTGACCCCGCGGCCGAGCCTCACGCTGCCCGCTCTGCGGCAGGCGGTCGCGACAGTCGCACCCGGACGTCTGCCGGAGATGTTCACGAAGATGCAGGAAGCCTTTGTGGAGGCGGGCGAGCAGGGCAGCGTCACCCCCATCCACATGTTCTACCGTGAGTGGGCCGTCATCGTGGAGATCGAGCGGCACCCCGAGACTGCTCGTCGCCTGCACGCGGCCGAGCAGGCTCTGATGAGCGACGACCCACAGGTCAGGGATGCTGCAATCCACGACGCAGGCGAGATCGTGCGCGCCGCCCACCGGACAGTGGCTGGTGAGTGACTGGCGCTGGGAGCCTCACCCTGACGATCTACTCGACAACCTTCCACCTGAGGCACGTGCAGAACTTGCCCAACTAGCCCGCGAGATTACGGTGCGGGACTCGATGGTCTATCTGGATGGGGCGGATTACACCGGTGTGGGCCCTGGGCTGCGAACAGAACCAGAGACAAGCTCATGGTCACGTACCTCACCGATGTACGGGGCGAGCGTGTCGTTATCCTCCAGGTCTCATGGTTCGGCTGATCGCCGTAGCAGACAACTATCAGCGGCGCCCGACGCCTGGTGGCTCACCCTTCTCCACCTCGTCGGACGGCCGCAGCCCGAAGCCGTCCTCGTGCTGCCCCGGATACCCCACTCGGCATGGGCCTCCAGCTAGGCGGCGTGCAATCGGGCGGTAGGCGGGATCAACTCCGGCACGTTGTGACGATAGCGTCAAGATCGCACACTGAGACAAGCGGTGGGCAAGGGCCGTCCCGCACGAGGGCCTGGCTCCGCATCTGGGTTGGCTAGTACAGGGAGTACAGGGAGGTCAGCGATGACGGTCTACGACGAGGCGACCGCGATATCCGGTGATATCGCGGAGCTGAGGCATGCCATCCACCGTGAGCCGGAGATCGGCCTCGACCTGCCCAAGACGCAGGCGAAGGTCCTCGCCGCCCTGGAAGGGCTCCCACTCGAGATCAGCCTGGGCAAGGAGCTCAGCTCGGTCACCGCAGTGCTGCGCGGCGGAAAGCCCGGGCCGGTGGTGCTGCTCCGGGCCGACATGGACGCGCTCCCGGTGACAGAAACGACCGGGCTTCCCTTCGCGTCCGAGATCGACGGCGCGATGCACGCCTGCGGCCACGACCTGCACACGTCCATGCTGGCAGGGGCCGCCCGGTTGCTAGCAGCCCACCAACGCGACCTCGCGGGCAGTGTGATCTTCATGTTCCAGCCGGGCGAGGAGGGCCTAGGCGGGGCCAAGCTCATGATCGAGGAGGGCGTGCTGGACGCAGCGGGGGAGCGGCCGAAGGCCGCCTACGCGCTGCACGTCTTCTCCCACCTGACCGAAGGCGGAGTGTTCGCGGTCCGCCCGGGCCCGGCCCTGGCGGCGGCGGACATCCTCTACGTGACCGTGCGCGGCCGCGGCGGTCACGCCTCCGCCCCGCAGCACAGCGCCGACCCGATCCCGGCCGCCTGCGAGATGGTGACCGCCCTGCAGACGTTCGTGACCCGCCGGTTCGACGTGTTCGACCCGGTCGTGATCACCGTCGGCAGCTTCCACGCCGGAACCGTGAACAACGTGATCCCCGACGAGGCCAAGTTCGAGGCGACCCTGCGCTCCTTCAGCCACGAATCGCAGCGGCGCCTCCACCACGAGACCGTGCGGTTGGTGGAGAGCATCGGCCAGGCCCACGGCCTGACCGTCGAGGCCGAGTACCTGGACTGCTACCCGGTCACGGTCAACGACGCGGCCGAGGCCGAGTTCGCCCGGTCCACGGCGGCCGACCTCTTCGGCGCCGACCGGGCGATCACGCCCGCGCAGCCGCTGACCGGCGCCGAGGACTTCTCCTACGTGCTCGAGCAGGTGCCGGGCGCGTTCGTCAACCTCGGCGCCTGCCCGTCCGGCACCGACCCGCTGACCGCACCCTCCAACCACTCGGCCGGCGCGGCCTTCGATGATGCCGTGATCGCCGACGGCATCACCCTCTACGCCGAGCTCGCCCTCCGCCGACTCGCGGAAGGCGCCTGACGCCGCCGCCCGAAGCCCGGAAATCAAGCGGCATAAGATCATTTTCGAAATCCATGGCGTTTCCGGGACTATAGCACCGGAAACGCCATGGACCTTTTCGATCTTCACGCTTAAGCGATTAAATTCCGAGACAGGCGTGGCTAGACGGGCCAAAGTGACGAACCGTCAGCGCGCGCTTAACTAAACGCCATCGCGCCGTACAGACGGTGACCGTCACCGGCCGCCGCCCAATCGAGGCCACGACATCGCAGCCCCTATCCCGCGCCCAATCATTGTTTCTGTAACAAAAGAAGTCCTCGACGACCCGACGAATTTTATTAACAAATATTAACGTTGACCGACCCTTCCGGCCCATTTAGCTTCAGGGCAAAGCTTATTAGGCCGGAGGATTCATGTCGAGAAAAAGACCGCTGATCATTGCATTGGCCCTGGCAACGACGTCGGCGTCACTGCTGGCGGTGACCGCCGTCCAGCCTGCCGCCGCCGTCTCCACCGCCTGCCCGTGGGTCGGGTCGAGCGCCCCGATCCCGACGCGGGTCGGCGAGGTCATGTCGAAGATCACCCAGGCGCAGGAGATCGAGCTGGTCACCGGCGTCGGCGGATCCAGCTACGTCGGGTTCACCCCCGCCATCGGGTCGCTGTGCATCCCGGCCCTGAACCTCCAGGACGGCCCGGCCGGGGTGGGCGACGGGTTGACCAACGTCACCCAGCTGCCCGCGCCGGTGGACGCGGCCGCGACCTGGGATACCTCCGCCGAGAAGCTCTACGGCCAGGTGATCGGGACCGAGCAGGCGGCCAAGGGCACCACGGTCGACCTCGGCCCGACGATCAACATCGTGCGCGACCCGCGCTGGGGCCGCGCCTTCGAGTCGGTCGGCGAAGATCCCTACCTCAACGGCACCCTCGGCGCCGCCGAGATCCAGGGCGTCCAGTCGACCGGGACGATGGCCCAGGTCAAGCACCTCGCGGTCTACAACCAGGAGACCAACAGGAACACCTCGGCCGACAACGCCGTCGTCAGCACCGAGGCGGAGCAGGAGATCTACCTGCCGGCCTTCCAG
>Ga0208220_1000342_pt1 | contig 19573 bp, 18 predicted proteins | sample NGESurdeep092012_9_FD_184484 | JGI IMG/M metagenome (GOLD analysis project Ga0208220, IMG submission 184484) | Arctic peat soil microbial communities from Barrow, Alaska - NGEE Surface sample F53-1 deep-092012 (SPAdes) | ecosystem: Environmental > Terrestrial > Soil > Wetlands > Peat ...
TGGGTCCTCAATCTGCATGAACGCGCAGAGCACCCGGCAGCCATGCTCAGCCAGGGCTAGCGCGGTTGCAGCCCCGATGCCGTGGTTGGCACCTGTCACGATCGCCGTATGGGCCACCTCGGCCACGCGCACCTCCCGACGTCATCAGCAATAGCCGCTCAACGCTAGTGACGGGCCGGGTGCGCTGGCGACTCCTTTTCCGGTCTGCTAGGTGCTTCATCGCCTTGGCCGCGTGTAACTGGATAGGTTCCAGTGGCACGCAGCGCAGCGTTTACCGGGCTTGTAGGCGGCGAATTGGGCGGGTTGAGGCGGTCGGCGCCCAGCGTGCGCGTCAGGGTTGGTTGCTGAGCAGTGGCCGGTCCCGCGCGCCAGCTCACGCGCACACGTGCTTGAATGCGGTGGCGCCGGGGCGCAGCCGGACCTGCACCTGGTGGCCGGCGCTGTCGCGGAATACCGCCCTGGCTGGCGAAAGCACCGTCATCGTGCCTTGCTGGTAGGGGTCTCCCCAGCCGGGTGGCGGGTTGCCCTGGCCGTCGCTGAGCGGGTGCACGGTCTCGAAGTAGCGGTTACCGATGCGTGCCTCGTCGATGCCGCAGTGGGCGTACAGCCGGTAAGGCTGCGGCGACCGCGCCGCGGCGGTGGCGGGGGAAGGTCGGGCAGGCGTGGTGACTTGCGCGGCTGGGCCGCTGCTGCACGCCGCGAGAACGATGGCCACGATAGCGCCGGCCACCGGCGGTCCGCCCGGCCGCGTGTTATGCGGCATCGCTCACTCCATGTTTGAGTTATGCGTGTGGGTTTAGTCCTGTCGCTTTGACGCAGCCGTGCGGTCCGGGGTTCCGGCGGCGGGTGGTCCTGGTGATTGTGCCGGCACGCCGCCCTGGGATGTCAGGCACCTGCGGGCGAGTCGCCCTCCGCTCTGGCGCCGCGGCCGGCTTCTCGCGCCGGAGCCGGCCCGGCGTGTCGGCTTGATCACGTGGCGCATTCCGTGATCAATGGTGGCTTGTGCCTAATCTGCCGTCTGCGCCCAGTGAGCTGGCCGCGCTGCGCGCGGCCAATGCCCGGTTGCGGCAGGTGGTTGAGGCGAAGGACACCGAGGTGCCGGTGCTGCGGGAGCAGCTTGAGGGGCTGCGGGCTCAGGTGGCCGAGCGCCACCTACGCCTGGATGGCCTCAGCGGCGCAGGTAGGCCAGCGAAGTGTCTAGGGCGGCCTCCAGGTGCGCGCTGCTGCCGGTCGACATCAGGATGGTGACGCCGCCCTGGATGGCCGCGATGATCGCGGCCGCCGTGCGCGCGGCGTCGAGGTCAGTGGTGATCTGACCGTGCTGCTGCATGGCGATGATCCCGGCCTGCACGGCGTTCTGCCATTGCTCTATGAGCTGACGGATGACGGCCTGGGCGGCTGGGGTGCTGCGGCCAACCTCTGTGATGAGAACGCCGAGCGGGCAGTGGACGCCCTGACTCTGGTAGCGGTCGATGACGGCGGGCAGCTCGAGGTGCACATCGGCAGGAGGTATCCCCTCGCCGAGGCCGCCCAGGCGCACATCGACATCCAGTCGCGGGCCACGGCAGGCAAGCTCCTGCTCCTGCCCTGACGGGCACGGCGTGGGGTTGCGCATCCGACGCCTGCCGAGGCAGGCCGACGCTACTTGTGCAGCGCCACGATAACAAGACCAACGATGGTGGCTGCGACAGCTATCGCCTGCAGAGCCGCACCGAGATCAAGTCGCTTTTCCGACCTGGCGTCGGTTGAACCACTGTTGCGTCCTTTGCCACGGTCAAGTCGCGTCTTAAGGTCGGCTATCTTCTCGTCTAACGAGTTATTGCTATTACCCATCAGCTGGAACATTGCCTGGAATTTCTCCTCGTGCAGGCCTCGTATGTTCTCGATCTGGCTCATGATGAACTCGTGAAGGGCCACGACCTGGCGGTCGACGTCCGCTCGCAGGTGACGGCCCTTGGCGTCGGTGTCAGCCGGAGGCTCGTTCGCCTATTAGCTGGGTTCGGCAGATTACGAACGGCGGGATGTTCGCCACGCCCCAAGTGTGCCCACCTAGAGGCCTAGAATATGTTGATGTCTTGTCCTTGCTTGCCCTGCGCGGCTTATCTTACTACTCATCTACAAGCGAAGCATTACCGTTCTACGGGCGGGCGACTATTTGCCTAATAACACCGCTGTGGCACAACTTTAAGTAGTTAAAATAAGCCGCCTTGAATCCACCGAAGAGGAGTTATTATATTACGGGCATATGCTTCGCACTTCATGCGACAGCGGGTATAGCGGACCGCGCTCGGCAGTCGCCCCAGGCCAGCCTCGGCGGGGCCGGGCGCCGGGCGCCTGCCTCGTAGCCGAAAACCCCGCGCTGTCTACGCCCCCTCGCGCGTAGACGGGGCCGCCTGACCAGGGGCGGTCGCGGTCGGCCGGTCGTTACTAAATCTTGTCCTATATCCGGCTAAGTAACAGGAACGGCCCCCGCGTAGCCTCTGGGGATGACGACTTCGAACGAACACGCGGACCCGTCGGCTCAGACCGAAGCTGCGGGCATGACGTTGCAGACTGACGAGGCGAAGGCTACGGCGGCGCAGATAACGGCCGACAACGCCGCCCTGGAAGATGCTTACCAGGCCGCCGAGGCGAAAGCCGAGGTGACCACGGAGCAGGCCAGCCAACTGGCGCAGGCGACAGAGGAAGTCCTGGAGGAGATCAAGGAGGCCACCGAGCAGGCGTGACCTGCTCCGCCTGCTGGGGCCTTCGGCACTGTTTGTTCGGCACTGTTTTTCTTCGGCACTGCCGAGGCCGCTGCCGGCCGCCTGGGACCGAGCTAGGGAGAACCCCATGCTGAAGGCTTTCGCCAGCCTGTCCACGCCGCTGCTGGCCGACGCGTGTGTCCGCAGCGACATCCCGTTGCGGGTCGCGCCGCCGGGCATCGGCGCGGTCGTCCCCGGACACCGGATCGCGGGCCGCGTGCTGCCGGCGCGGCACTACGGCAGCGTGGATGTGTTCCTTGAGGCCTGCGGCCAGGCGCAGCAGGGCGATGTCCTGGTCGTCGATAACGGCAGGCGGGCGGACGAGGCTTGCGTCGGCGACCTCATGGTGCTGGAGGCCGAGGCAGCTGGGCTAGCGGGCCTGGTCATCTGGGGGCTGCACCGCGACACGCCTGAGCTGGCGGAGATCGGCCTTCCGGTGTTCAGCTACGGCAGCTACCCGGCGGGCCCGGCGCGGGTGGATGCGCGGAAGCCCGGAGGCGCTGGCCAGCGCGCAGTTCGGGCCGCACCTCGTGAGCGGCGGCGACGTCGTCTTCGGCGACGACGACGGTGTGCTGTTCGTCGCCGCTGAGCGCGCCGAGGAGGTGCTGGCGACAGCGCACCAGATCTGGCAGACCGAGCGCGAGCAGGTCCGCAGGATCCGGGCCGGGCAGACGCTGCGTGAGCAGACGGGCTTCGACGACTTCCTGGCCCGCCGCGCTGCCGATGCGTCCTACACCTTCCGGCGGCATCTTCGGCGAGTCCGCGGGGCCATCGAGGAGTAGGCGCTGCGCGGCCGCCCCTAGGCGCCGGACGCGGCGACGACCCCGTGCAGCGTGCCGATGATCACCAGGCCGCCGGACAGGGACGGCGATACGAAGTGCGGCAGGGCGGAGCCGAGGCTGATCCGCTGCTGCACTCGCCCGGTGCCCTGCCCGAGCTCGTAGAGGGTCCCGGAGGTCCAGTCGGCGACCCAGACGGCGCCGCCGCCCACGACGGGCGAGCCGCTCGCCGCGGCGGGCCCGCGCCAGAGCACCCTGATGTGGCCCCCGGCGACGCTGACGGCGGTCATCCCGGTGCCGTAACACGGGACGTAGACCACGGCCTGGCTGACGGCGGCGCCGCCAAAGGCTGCGCAGACCCCGCCGTCGGCCAGTTGCCCACCGACGCCGCCGAGCGCGCGGGCGTTGAGCAGGTAGCCGATGCCGCTCTTGCCGACCTGAAGAATCCGGCCGTCCGCCAGCAGCGCCGGGGACATGGAACCGAGGTCGAGGTCGTCGGCGTTGTCCTGGGGCCACCGCTGCGGCGCGAAGACGCCGGTCCGCTTCAGGGTGGGCGACAGCGCGATGACCGAGTCGCTGCCGTCGAACGGCGGCTGACGTGCCGCGCCGTTACCGGAGGCTACATAGATCGTGTTGCCCGGGCCCACGACCGGGCCGCCGGGCGCCCAGATGCCGCCCTGCTTCTGGGTGGGCACGACGTAAGACAGGATCGGGCCGTGCCCGGACGCTGGGACGGCCACGACCGAGCCGCGATACGGGCCGCAGTCGCCGAAGTGGCCGCCGAAGGTGACATAGATCCGGCCCGCGGCCAGCGCCAGGGCACTGCGCTGCTGGTCATAGACGGGCTCGTGATCGGGCGCCGGGATGTCCCGGCTGAGGACGAGCTTGCCGTCGGAGACCCTGATCCCCGCCAGCACCTTCGTCCCGCCGGTCACCTCCGCCACCGCGTAGACCAGGCCAGTGGCAGGATCGTAGACCGGCGTCCCGGTGATGCCGAGGGGGTCGAGGTCGCCGCACGGCTGGGCGGACAGCGGCACCGGGCGGCCACTGCCGACCCGGACGGCCCACAGCACCTGCCCGGTGGTCCGGCTGAGCCCGTAGACCTGGTTGGATTCCGTGGCGGCGACCACCGTGCCGCCGATGATCAGCGGCTGTCCATAGACGGCGCCGCCGAGCTGCCGGGTCCACGCGACCGACAGCGGGCCCGCCGCGGGCAGCCCGGCCACTGCGCCGGTGCGGCCTGCGTTGGCGTGATAAGTCGGCCAGTCCGCCGTCGCGGGCGCCACCGACGCGCTGGCGGAAGCCGACGCCGCGCCGGCCGGCCCGCTGGAGGCGGCGGACGCCGACGGGGCGGCAGTCGGTGTACCGGGCCCGCCGCCGCTGCCACCACACGCGGCCAGGACAACCACGGCAGCCAGGGCGGCCAGCGGGAAGGGCCCGGGCGCCAGGCGGGAGGGCGCTCTCATCCCGCCAGTGTGCCGCACGGCCTGGTAACGGCACGGCGGATCGGCGCATGCGGCCGGGCGTTGACCGGCCGCGAAGCGCGCGGACGGTAACCTTCGATCAGTCGCGGGGAAAGGGCCAAGCGCATGCAGCCAGGCAGGGTGGCCGGAGCCTCGGCCGGGACGGCCGAGGCCGACCCCCTGGGGCGAATCTGGACCATCCCGAACTTCATCAGCCTGGCGCGCCTGGTCGGCGTTCCGGTGTTCCTGTGGCTCGTGCTCGGCCCGCGCAGCCAGACGGCCGACTGGTGGGCCGTCGGCATTCTCATCGCGTCGGGGTTCTCGGACTGGCTGGACGGCAAGATCGCCCGCGCGTTCCACCAGCAGAGCCGGCTGGGCCAGCTGCTGGATCCGGCGGCCGACCGGCTCTACATCGTGGCCACGGTGATCGCCCTGGCCATCCGCGGCATCATCCCGTGGTGGCTAGTGATCGTGCTCGGGGCCCGGGAGGTCCTCCTGGCGATCATGCTCGCGGTGCTGCGCCGCCACGGCTGGGGCGCGCTTCAGGTGAGTTTCATCGGGAAGGCCGCCACTCTTGCGCTGCTGTACGCGTTCCCGCTGCTTTTCCTGGGTTCACACCAAACTAGTTACGCGGAGCTAACACGCGTCGTCGGTTGGGCCTTCGTTATCTGGGGAAGTGCACTTTATTGGTGCGCGGGCCTGCTCTATATCGTGCAGGCCAGGCGACTGCTCGCGGGCGGGCCGCCAGCCGCCGACGCGCCCGCGCCAGCTCAGACGCAGGCAGCTCAGACCGACGAAAGCTCTGCTCAGCCGTGAAAGACAGGTCAGCGGTGGAAGCAGTAACTCAGCCGTGGAGGCGGTAACACTGTGAGGGCAGCACTGTGAAGGCAGCAACACCGTGAAGGCCGTAGTGATGGCGGGGGGCGAGGGCACGCGGCTGCGCCCGATGACCGCTAACCAGCCCAAACCGATGCTGCCCGTGGTCAACCGGCCGATCATGGAGCACGTGCTGCGGCTGCTGCGCCAGCACGGGTTCGACGAGACCGTCGTCACCGTCCAGTTCCTGGCCTCGCTGGTGCGCAACTACTTCGGCGATGGCGAAGACTTCGGCATGAGCCTGCAGTACGCCACGGAGGAGACGCCGCTCGGCACGGCCGGGAGCGTCCGCAATGCCCAGGACGCGCTCCGGGATGAGCCGTTCCTGGTGATTTCGGGCGACGCGCTCACCGATATTGACCTGTCCAAGCTGGTCGCGTTCCACAAGAACAACGGCGCCCTCGTCACGGTGGCCCTCACCAGGGTGCCGGACCCGCTGGAATTCGGGATCATCATCGCCGACGAGGAGGGCCGGATCCAGCGCTTCCTGGAGAAGCCCACCTGGGGTCAGGTATTCTCCGACACCGTCAATACCGGCATCTACGTGATGGAGCCCGAGGTCCTCGACGAAGTGCCGCCCGGCGAGCCAGTGGACTGGTCGGGCGATGTGTTCCCGCGGCTGCTGGAGCGCGGTGCCCCGCTCTTCGGCTGGATCGCCGACGGCTACTGGGAAGACGTCGGGACGCTCGAGAGCTACCTCAAGGCGCAGGCCGATGTCCTGTCCCGGCGGGTGCGGGCCGACATCGACGGCTTCGAGGTCTCGCCGGGCGTCTGGGTGGCCGAGGGTGCCGAGGTCGACCCGGACGCGGTGCTCAGCGGCCCGGTGTGTGTCGGCGATTACGCCAAGATCGAGGCGGGCGCGCAGCTGCGCGAGTACACGGTCGTCGGCAGCAACGTGATCGTGAAGGAAGGCGCGTTCCTGCACCGCGCGGTGGTCCATAACAACGTCTACGTGGGCCGCGGCGTGACCCTGCGCGGCTGCGTGGTGGGGAAAAAGACCGACGTGATGAGCAAGGCCCGGATCGAGGAGGGCGCGGTCGTCGGGGACGAGTGCGTCATCGAGCCGGACGCTTACCTATCGGCCGGGGTGAAGGTGTACCCCTTCAAGACGATCGAGGCCGGCGCCGTCGTCAACACCAGCGTGATCTGGGAGTCACGCGGCCAGCGGACCCTGTTCGGCCCGCGCGGGGTGTCGGGCCTGGTCAACGTCGAGGTCACGCCGGAGCTGTGCGTGCGGCTGGCCAGCGCGTATGCGACGACCCTGCGCAAGGGCAGCACCGTGACGACGTCGCGTGATGTCTCGCGGGCGGCCAGGGCGCTCAAGCGCGCGGTACACGGCGCGCTCAATGCCAGCGGCATCAACGTCGTGGACCTGGAGGCCCAGGCGATGCCGGTGACCCGGTTCGAGACCGCCCGCAGTGAGTGCAGCGGCGGGATTGCCCTGCGCACCACTCCGGGGGACCCGGAGTCCATCGACATCATCTTCATGGACTCCCGCGGGGCGGATCTCTCCCAGTCGGCGCAGCGCAAGCTGGAGCGCGTCTACTCACGGCAGGAGTTCCGGCGCGCCTTCCCCGGTGAGATCGCCGGGCTGACCTACCCGCCGCGCGTGGTCGAGTCCTACACCGACGAACTGCTGCGGTGCATCGACATGACCGGCGTGCGCGAGGCGGAGCTGAAGGTCGTCGCCGACTGCGCGGGCGGCACGGTGTCCCTGGTGCTGCCCGGGCTGCTCGGCCGGATCGGCGTCGACGTGCTGACGGTCAATAACCGGCTGGACGAGTCGTCGCCCACCCAGTCACTGGCCCAGGCCCGCGCGGGCCTGCAGCGGCTGTCGGAGCTGGTCTCCTCGTCGCGGGCGGACTTCGGGGTCCGGTTCGACCCGGTGGGCGAGCGCCTGACCCTGCTGGATGACACGGGCGCGCTGGTCAGCGACGATCGCGCGCTGCTGGTGGTGCTCGACCTGATCGCGGCCGAGCGGCGCGGCGGCCGGGCCGCGCTGCCGGTGACCACGACCAGGATCGCGGAGCAGGTCAGCAGGTTCCACGGCGTCCAGATCGACTGGACGCCCACCTCCCTGCACGGGCTGTACGAGGCCGCGGCGGGCGACGACGTGATCTTCGCGGGGGACGGCCGGGCCGGCTTCATCGTGCCCGAGTTCTCGCGGTCGATCGACGGCCTCGCCGCCTTTGCCCGGCTGCTCGGCCTGGTGGCCCGGACCCGGCTGACGCTGAGCCAGATCGAGGACCGGATCCCGGACGTTCACCTGCTCAAGCGGTCCATTCCCACCCCGTGGGCGGCCAAGGGCATGGTGATGCGCACGGTCGTGGAAGCGGCGGGCGACCGGGAAATCGACACCACCGACGGCGTGCGGGTGGTGGAGCCGGCCAGGGGCTGGATCCTGGTCCTGCCCGACCCGTCGGAGGCCGTGACGCACCTGTGGGCAGAAGGCAACGACTCCGGCGAAGCCGCCGCGCTGCTGGAAGAATGGGCGGCGGTCGTGGAGCGCGCTGACCGCTGAAGCGGGTACCCGGGTCCCCGTGACCAGGGCCGGCCTGCTGACGGTGGACGCGAAGGCCGCCTGGCATGAGAGAATCGCCAGCATCGCAGGGATGTTCGCGGGTTGTTCGGCGGCAACGGTGTTATGTCGGAGGTGCGGCCAGGATGTGGCGGAGGCGTCGTGACAGTGCCCAGACGGGCTCGGCGCGGCCGGATGCGGCCGCGCCGAGCCCATCGGGCGCGGGAGCGCGTGACTCCGCTCGGGGACGCGGGTCATGGGCCTCCCGGCGCGCGTGGCGCATGGACCAGCGTAGGTCGGCGCGGGTAGCGTTGGGCCCGCCGCCGGAGTACGCGCGGAGCGGGGTCGGGGCGGGGACAGCTCCCGCCGCGGTAGCCAGCCCGATAAGTGGGAGGCCAGGGGAGCAGATGCCGAGTGTGTACTGCACCGGGTGCGGTGAGCCGAACCCAGAAGGTGCGCGCTTCTGCTCGCAATGCGGTACGCCGCTGATCCGCGGTTCGGGTGACCGAGCCGCGGACACGACCTCCACGATCTCGCTGGGCGGCGGCGACCTGGCCGAGGAATTCGGCGACGAGTCCGACGCCGACTCCGCGGCGCTGGACGCGCTGCCGGCGGGCACGGCCCTGCTGGTGGTGCGCCGCGGGCCCAACGCGGGCAGCAGGTTCCTGCTCGACAGCGACCTCACCCTGGTGGGCCGGCATCCCGATAGCGACATCTTCCTCGACGACGTGACGGTCTCGCGGCGGCACGCCGAGTTCTACCGGCTGGGCGCCCGGTTCACTGTGCGCGACGTGGGCAGCCTCAACGGCACCTACGTCAACCGCGAGCGAATCGAGGAAACCGACCTGAGCGGCGGTGACGAGGTCCAGGTCGGCAAGTTCCGGCTGGTCTTCCTGCTTGGCCCGCGCTCGGCGGCGGAATACGGCGGAGGCTCGTAGGTCGGGGGGATGAGCGCTCAGCCCGTCCGGGGCTATCTCGGCATCAGCGAGGTGCTTGGCCAGCTCCGCGCTGAGTTTCCTGATATCAGCGTGTCCAAGATCAGGTTCCTGGAGACCGAGGGCCTCATCGCGCCGGCCCGCGCGCCGTCGGGTTACCGCCGATTCGATGCCGCCGACGTCGAGCGGCTCCGTTACATTCTCACCGCCCAGCGCGATCAGTACCTGCCGCTCCGGGTGATCAAGGAACGGCTGGGCCGCGACGATCAGCCCGGCCAGGCGCACGCGGGGCAGGGCGGGCACACGGCGCACGGCGGGCATGCCGGGCACGCGCCGCCGCACGGCGCGCACGCGCCGCACGGCGGGCACGCGGCCGCGCCGCGGGCGCCGGGTCAGCTGCTGAGCCGGCGCGAGCTGCTCGACGAGGCCGGGATTACCGATCCGCAGCTGACCGAGCTGGAGGCGTTCGGGCTGCTGCGCAAGGTTGGCCGGCTGTACGGGGAGGACGCCCTAGAGGTGGCCCGGACCGCCGCCGCGCTGACTGCCTACGGCGTAGAGGCCCGCCACCTGCGGACCATCCGGGCCGCAGTCGAGCGGGAGACGACCCTGATCGAGCATGTCGTCGCGCCGATCCTCAAGCAGCGCAGCGCCGGAGCCCGCGAACTCGCCGGGCGGACCGCGGGGGAGCTCGCGGCCCTGGCCATGCGGCTGCACCAGGCCCTGATCGAGGGTGCGCTGGCCGAGGCCGGCCTGGCCGGAGCGGGCCGGACCTCCGCTGACCTGGACGGCGAGCTGGCCCGCGAGGACGAGGCCAGGCACCCCCGCCGCGAGGCAGGCCGCGGCTTCGAGGGCGCAAGCGCATGAGCTGCCGGTGTCAGTGCGCGGGCCGCGGGGCGTCAGCCGCCGCCCAGCGATACCGGGTGTACTTTGACAAAGGGAGTGCCTGTGAGCGCAAAGGGAATGGCAGTACGCAGGGATCGCAACTGAGGGCAGCGCGTCAGGCGCATGCAAGGACGGAGCCGCTGTGAGGCAGATGGAGGTCGTGGGCGTCCGGGTTGAGATGCCTACGAATAACCCCATCGTCCTGCTGAAGGAGATGCAGGGGGAGCGGTACCTGCCGATCTGGATCGGCCCGATGGAGGCGACCGCTATCGCGTTCGCGCAGCAGGGCATGGTCCCGCAGCGGCCGCTGACCCATGACCTGATGCGCGACGTGCTGGCGGCCCTGGACGTCCGGCTGACGACCGTGAACATCACCGCCCTGCGGGACGGGATCTTCTTCGCGGACCTGATCTTCTCCAACGGCAAGGAGGTCAGCGCCCGGCCGTCGGACTCGATCGCGCTCGCCCTGCGCACCGGAGCCACCATTTTCGCCAGCGAGGAGATCCTCGACGAGGCGGGCGTGGCCATCCCCGACGAGCAGGAAGACGAAGTCGAGAAGTTCCGCGAGTTCCTGGATAACATCACCCCCGAGGACTTCGGCCGCTCGACTTGACCAGCGCATGACCGCCCTGCCTGACCTTCCGCATGACCCCCGTCTGACCTCGGCGCAGCCCTCGCCGGAGGCTGGCGCGAAGCGCGGCGCAAACGATCTTCCGCGACGCGCCGGGCCGGGTCGTTGACGACTTCGTCGCACTCGGCCTACGGTGCGAAGTGTGTACCCAGGGATTTCAGGCCTGGGCCGGAGGTGGGCGTGGCGGTAACTAGAGGCGACGGGTCGGCGCCAGAGGCGCGGAACGCGGCCGCCAGGCAGGCCGACGAGCAGGGACTGCTCTTCGGCGGTGAGATCGTCGCAGGTCCGCAGGACATTGGCTACCGAGGGCCGACGGCCTGCGCCGCCGCAGGAATCACCTACCGCCAGCTCGACTACTGGGCGCGAACCCGCCTGGTGGAACCGACCGTCCGGGCCGCCAGCGGTTCCGGTTCCCAGCGGCTGTACGGCTTTCGCGACATCCTGGTACTGAAGGTAGTAAAGCGCCTGCTGGACACCGGGATCTCGCTGCAGCAGATCAGGGCGGCGGTCGATCACCTGCGGGAGCAGGGCACGACCGACCTGGCTCAGGTCACGCTGATGAGCGACGGCGTCAGCGTCTATGAGTGCACCTCGCCCGATCAGGTCGTGGACCTGCTCCAGGGCGGCCAGGGCGTGTTCGGCATCGCGCTGGGCCGGGTCTGGCGCGAGGTGGAGGGCACCCTGGCGGACCTGCCCGCGGAGCGGGCCGACGGCGACGACGTCGATGGCGGGAGTGCCGCCGCGGCACGCGCCAGCGACGAGCTCGCGCGCCGCCGGGCCCGCCGCACGGGCTAGCGCCCCGGCCGCTCAGGCCTTCGCGGCTGCGGCCACGACCCCCGCGATGAACAGGTCCATCCCGAAGCGGTAGTGGAATTCGGGGTCGCAGGCGGTCATCGGGCCGGCCGCCGCTACCAGGCACGGAAAACGGCTCGGTGACAGCATCGCCAGCCGGATCAGGCTCTGCCGCTGGCGCTCGGTCCGCTCCTCTGGGGTGAACCCGGGGTCGTAACCCGGCTCGCTCATCACCAGCATCAGGCCGGTCCACATGGCGCTGCGCGCGATCTCACTGGCGTGGGCGGCGTCGAAGCCGCCACGCTGCAGCACCGCCAGCGCCGTCTCGGTCGCCAGCAGCGACGCCTCGCCGTGCATTTTCTCGCCCGATAGCAGCAGCTGGGACGCGCAGGGATGCGCGCGCAGCATCTGGACCAGGGACTCCACGAGCCCGCGCAGCGCCGCGGACCAGTCCGCGGCCGGGTCCAGGTCGATGTCGATCTCAGCCCATACCCGGTCGCCCAGCCCGGCGAGCAGCTCTTCCTTGCTGCGGAAATGCCAGTACAGCGCCATCGTCGTGACGCCGAGTTCCTGGGCGAGCCGCCGCATCGTCAGGGCCTCGAGCCCGAGGGCGTCGGCCAGGGCGAGCGCGTGGTCCACCACGGCGGCCTTGCTCAGCCGCGCCCGGTCCTCGCCACCCCGGTCCTGAGTGCCCCGGTCCTGGGAGCCCTGCTCTTCGGTGCTCTGTTTCGCTGCCATCACTTGACAACTGTACGCCGTACAAGCAACAGTTGACCACAGATGTACGACGTATAGGTACGACGTACATGTGCGCCGTACATGCTAAAGCAAGCGCGACCTGGAGCGAGACGAGAGGAACGGGCAGATGCCCAGACGCTGGTGGACTCTGGTGGCGGTGGGACTCGCCACTTTCATGACCTATCTAGACAACAACGTGACGAACGTCGCGATCCCGACCATCCAGCGGAGCCTGCACCTGTCGATCGCAGGCCTGGAGTGGGTGGTCAGCAGCTACATCCTCGTGTTCGCCGGGCTGCTGCTGGCCGGCGGCCGGCTGGCCGACGTCTACGGCCGCCGCCGGCTGTTCGTGATCGGCCTGTCGGTGTTCACGCTCGGCTCACTGGCCGCGGGCCTGGCCGGCAGCGGGGAAGTGCTGATCGGTGCCCGGCTGGTGCAGGGCCTGGGGGCCGCGCTGGTGGTGCCCACCACGCTGGCCATCATCATGGCGACCTTCGACAGCGCACGGGAGCGCGCTACCGCGATCGGCGCCTGGACGGCGATCGGCGCGATGGCCCTGGCCTTCGGTCCGCTGATCGGCGGGTTCATCAGCCAGCACCTGCACTGGGGCTGGATCTTCTTCATCAACGTGCCGATCGGAGCCATCACCCTGGCCATCGCCGCGTTCAGCGTCCGGGAGTCACGCGGCGAGCGCACCCGCCTCGACGTCCCCGGCCTGGTGTCGTCGGCGGCCGCCTTGTTCGCTCTGACCTACGCGCTGATCGAGGGACATGATCACGGCTGGACCTCCGGCCTGATCATCGGCGCGTTCGCGGCCGCGGCGGCCGCGGCGGCGGCGTTCGTCTTCGTGGAGTCGCGCGCCGCGCAGCCGATGGTGACGCTCTCGCTGTTCCGCTCCCGGGTGTTCAGCGGCGGCACGGTGACCATGATGCTGTGGGCGTTCGGGATCTTCGGGATCTACTTCTTCACCTCGATCTACCTGCAGAACGTCCTCGGGTTCTCGCCCACCAGGGCGGGCCTGGCGTTCGTCCCGATGGCGCTGTGCATGGCCCTGTTCGCCTCGCTGGCCGGGCCGGTCTCCGCCCGGCTGCGGCCGCACCGGACCGTGGCTCTCGGCATGCTGATCATGGCGGTCGGCCTGGTGCTGTTCGCGCAGCTCGGCAGCGGCGCGACCTTCGTCAGCCTGCTGCCCGGCTTCCTGGTGTTCGGCGCCGGCGCCGGCCTGATGAACGTGCCGCTGACCAACGCGGTGCTGCACTCCATGCCGCCGGAGCGGTCCGGCGTGGCCGGCGCGCTGCTGAATGCCTCGCGAGAGGTGGCCGGGCTGCTGGGCATCACGATCATCGGCGCCGTGCTGCGGTCCCGTCAGGGCGCCGCCCTGCAGCACGGGACGAGCCAGGCCAGCTCGTTCCTGGACGGCTACCACGCGGGCCTGGTGCTCACGATCGCCCTGATCGCGTTCGGCGCCGTCGTCAGCTACGTGGCCCTGCGGCACGTGGCCGACCCAGCCGACGCCGGCCCGATCGAGGCGGCCGAGCAGGCCGTGGCCGCCGAACTGGCCGCCGCCAGCGCCCCGGCCTCCTGAGCAAGCCGAGTTCCCGAGCAAGCCGAGTTCCCTAGCGACCTGAGTGTTCCTGAGCGACCTGAACGTGCGGTTGCTGTCGATGTCCGACAGCGACCGCACGTTCAGGTCGTTTCCCCCAGGGCCGGGAAGTACCGACCAAAGGATGAGGCGAGAATGCGTTATATCTTGCTACGGTATCGCCCGTGTCAGCGACGATATCGGTGCGAGACCTCCGTAAGTCCTACGGCAGCCTGGCTGCCGTGGACGGGATCACCTTCGACGTGCAGCCGGGGGAGTTCTTCGCGATCCTCGGGCCGAACGGCGCGGGGAAGACCACCACCCTGGAGATTCTGGAAGGGCTGCGTAAGGCCGACGGCGGCGAGGTGAGTGTCCTCGGCCAGCGGCCGTGGCCGCGGAACCCGGCGCTGCTGCCGCGGATCGGCGTACAACTGCAGGCGTCGTCCTTCTTCGAGCGGCTGAGCGCCCGCGAGCAGATCCGGACCTTCGCGTCGCTCTACGGGGTGGGCGCGCGGCGCGCGGACGAGATGCTCGGCGTGGTCGGGCTCACCGAGCAGGCCGAGGTCCGCGCCGAGAAGCTGTCCGGCGGCCAGGCGCAGCGGCTGTCCATCGCCTGCGCGCTGGTTCACGACCCCGAGCTGGTCTTTCTCGACGAGCCCACGGGCGCGCTCGACCCCCAGGCCCGGCGCAACCTGTGGGACCTGCTACGGCAGATCAACGCCGACGGCCGCACCGTGGTCCTGACCACCCACCATATGGACGAGGCGGAGACGCTCTGCGACCGGGTGGCCATCATGGACCGGGGCGCGATCTTGCGGGCGGGAGCGCCCGCCACCCTGGTCCGCGGGCTCGACAGCCCGGTCCGGATCAGCATCGAGTCCGGCCTGCTGGACACCGCGCAGGCCCGCGCGCTGGTGGCCCAGGCGGGCGGCAGCGCCGAGGACGTCAGCGACGACGGGGTGTCGCTCACCATCGCCACCCGCGGGCCGGCCGTCGTACTGGCCGGGCTGGCCGACCGCGGCGCGCTGGCGGGCCTGCGAGTCCAGGGCGCCACGCTGGAGGACGTGTTCCTGCAGCTCACCGGAAGGGAGTACCGGGCATGAGTCCCGACCGCACGCGCGTCGGCGCTACCGTCCCCGCCAGCACTCGCGCGGCCAACCTCCGCGCGCTGCGGAGCCTGTCGCGCGCCATGTTCAGCGGCTTCGTCCGGGACCGCTCGGCGCTGATCTTCACGATCTTGATCCCGGTGCTGTTCCTCGTGCTGTTCGGCTCGATCTACAAGAGCTCCAGCGCCCCTAAGGTCAGCGTGCTAGAGGTCGGGAAGGTCCGCCTGCTCGACCAGGCCGAGGCCGCCGCACCCGGCCAGCTCGGCAAGGTACTGGCCGTGACCGACTCGGCCAGCCTGGCCGCCGCGCTCGGCGACGTGCGCAAGGGCAGCTACGACGCGGCCGTGCAGCAGCAGGGGAACACCCTGGTCGTGCACTATTCCATCGCCAGCCAGACGACCGCCGGGGTGGTGCAGGCCGTGTTCTCCTCGATCGTGCAGCAGGCCGACCAGGCCGCCGCCGGCCGTTCGGGTGGTTACGCGCTGAGCACGCGGCAGGTCGAGGACAAATCGCTCAAGCCGATCCAGTACCTGGCGCCCGGCCTGCTGGGCTGGGCCATCGCCTCAGGCGCCGCCTTCGGTGCCGCGATCACGCTGGTCGGCTGGCGGGAGAACAAGCTGCTGCGCCGGCTCCGGCTCGCCCCGGTGAGCACGGGATCGGTGGTGCTGGCCCGGGTCGGGATCAGCCTGATCGTCGCGATGGTCCAGCTGGCCGTGTTCCTGGCCATCGCCACGACGCCGTACTTCGGCCTGAAGCTCACCGCCTCGTGGTGGATGGCCATCCCGATCGTGGCCTGCGGGACGCTGGCGTTCATGTCGATCGGCCTGCTCGTCGGCTCCTTCGCCAAGACGCAGCAGGCGGCTACGTCGATCGCGAACCTGATCATCTTGCCGATGGCGTTCCTCGGCGGAGCGTTCATCCCGCTCGACTACGCGCCCGCCTGGATCCGCGAGGTGTCCTACGCCATGCCGCTGCGCTACCTGGTCACCGGCATGCAGGCCGTGATGGCCCGCGGGGAAGGGCCGGCCGCGGCGCTGCCGGCCATCGGCATCCTGCTCGGCCTGGCCGCGGTGCTCACGCTGATCTCCCTGCGGGTGTTCCGCTGGGACGACGTCTAGCTCGGGTACCCTAGGGGGAGCTCAGCACGCCGTCCGGGAGAGTCTGCGCGCAGCCAGCGCGGAGCGCCGAAGGGGCAACCTCCCCGGAACCTCTCAGGCACCCAGGACCGGCCGGCGTGGGAATCTCTGAAGCCTGCGCGGTCGCTGACGCCCGCGCCCGTAGGTGACAGAGGGGGAGTTGGTCACCGTACCGCGGCACCCGGCAAGGTGCCCGCCCCGGAGAGGCTCCCATGAACTTCGCTGATCGTCATATCGGGCCGGCCGCGCAGCAGCGCCAGCGCATGCTCGACGCCGTCGGGTACGGCTCGCTCGACGAGCTGACCACGGCCGCCCTGCCCGCCCAGATCGCCGCCGACCGCGCGCTCAGCCTGCCCGCGCCGCTCTCGGAGGAGCAGGCGCTGGCCGAGCTGCGCCGCCTGGCCGGGCGCAACGAGGTGCTCACCTCGATGATCGGCCTGGGCTACTACGACACCGTGACTCCGCCAGTGATCCGCCGCAACGTGCTGGAGAGCCCGGCCTGGTACACCGCCTACACGCCCTACCAGCCGGAGATCTCGCAGGGCCGGCTGGAGGCCCTGCTGAACTTCCAGACCATGGTGGCGGACCTGACGGCGCTGCCCGTGGCCGGGGCGTCCATGCTGGACGAGGCCACGGCCGCGGCCGAGGCGATGACCCTGGCCCGCCGCGTGACGGGCCGGGGCACGGTATTCCTGGCCGACGCCGGCTGCCTGCCGCAGACCCTCGCCGTGCTGGCGACCCGAGCCGAGCCGCTCGGGGTCGAACTGGTCGTCGCCCCGGTGACCCCCGCCCTGATCGCCGCGCAGCCGGACGGCGGGCTGTTCGGCGTCCTGCTGCAGTACCCGGCGGCCAGCGGCGCCATCACCGACCCCCGGCCCGCCATCGAGGCGGCGCACGAGCGCGGCGCGCAGGTGGCCATCGCGGCCGACCTGCTGGCGCTGACCCTGCTCACCCCGCCGGGGGAGCTGGGCGCCGACATCGCCGTGGGCACCACGCAGCGGTTCGGCGTGCCCATGGGCTACGGCGGCCCGCACGCCGGCTACATCTGCGTCCGCGACGGCCTCAAGCGCCAGCTGCCCGGCCGCCTGGTCGGGGTCTCCGTCGACGCCGACGGCCAGCCCGCCTACCGGCTCGCGCTGCAGGCCCGCGAGCAGCACATCCGCCGCGAGAAGGCGACCAGCAACATCTGCACCGCTCAGGTCCTGCTCGCGGTGATCGCCGGGATGTACGCGGTGTACCACGGCCCTGAGGGCCTGACCGCGATCGCCCGGCGCGTGCACCGCCGGGCGGTGACCCTGTCCACGGCGCTGGCCGACCTTGGCTTCGTAACGGATCCTGCGCCGGTCTTCGACACCGTCGCTCTCGTCGCGCCCGGGCAGGCGGCCGAGCTGGCGGCGAGGGCCCGGGCCGCCGGGTACAACCTGCACCAGGCCGGCCCGGACACCCTGCAGATCGCCTGTGACGAGACCACCACCCCGCAGCAGCTGCGCGAGGTGCTCAGCGCGCTGGCGGGCCACGACGTGGACCTGCCGGCCGAGCCGGCCGCCGGGAGCCTGGCCGCCGGAGGGCCGGCCGCCGGGGGCCTGGCCGCGCTGCCTGCGGGGCTGACACGGACGAGTCCGTTTCTTACCCATCCGGTGTTCAGCGCGCATCGCAGCGAGACGGCCATGTTGCGCTACCTGCGGCGCCTGTCGGACCTGGACATCGCGCTGGACCGGTCGATGATCCCGCTCGGCTCGTGCACCATGAAGCTGAACGCCGCCGCCGAGATGGAGGCCATCACCTGGCCGGAGTTCGCCGGGCTGCATCCCTTCGCCCCGCCCGAGCAGGCGGCCGGCTACGCCGAGCTCATCGCCGGCCTCGAGCGCATGCTCGCCGAGATCACCGGTTATGCGGTGGTGTCGCTGCAGCCGAACGCCGGGTCGCAGGGCGAGCTGGCCGGGCTCCTGGCCATCCGTGACTACCACCGCTCCCACGGGCAGCCGGAGCGGACGGTGTGCCTCATCCCGGAGTCCGCGCACGGCACGAACGCGGCCAGCGCGGTGCTGGCCGGCCTGCGGGTCGTCGTGGTCAGGTGCGGCGGGGACGGCGTCATCGACCTCAGCGACCTGCGCGCCAAGCTGGCCGCGCACGAGGGCGCCATTGCGGCGATCATGCTCACCTACCCGTCGACCAACGGAGTGTTCGAGGAGACCGTCGGCCAGGTCCGGGACGAGGTCCACGCGGCCGGCGGCCAGGTCTACGTCGACGGCGCGAACCTGAACGCGCTCGTCGGGCTGGCGCGCCTGGGGGACTTCGGTGACGTGTCGCACCTGAACCTGCACAAGACGTTCTGCATCCCGCACGGCGGCGGCGGCCCCGGCGTCGGCCCGGTCGCGGCCCGCGCCCACCTGGCCCCGTTCCTGCCCGGTCATCCGTTCCTGCCCGGCCACCGGGGCGAATCGGGCCCGGTCGCCGCAGCGCCGTACGGATCGGCCGGGATCCTGCCCATCTCCTGGGCCTACATCGCGATGATGGGCGCCGACGGGCTGCGCCAGGCCACCCAGGTCGCGATCCTGGCCGCCAACTACGTGGCGACCCGGCTGAACCCGCATTTCCCGGTCCTGTACACCGGCCGCGGCGGGCTGGTCGCGCACGAGTGCATCCTGGACCTGCGCCCCATCGCGGCGCAGACCGGCGTGACTGCCGAGGATGTGGCCAAGCGGCTGATCGACTACGGCTTTCACGCGCCGACCATGTCCTTCCCGGTGTCGGGCACGCTCATGGTCGAGCCGACGGAGAGTGAGGACCTGACTGAGCTGGACCGGTTCTGCGACGCCATGATCGCCATCCGGCAGGAGATCGACCGGGTCGCCGCCGGCGACTACGACCGGCAGGACAACCCGCTCAAGAACGCGCCGCATACAGCGAGCATGCTGATCAGCGACGACTGGAAGCACGCCTACGATCGGCAGTACGCGGCCTACCCGCTGGCCACCGACCGGCGGTCGAAGTACTGGCCGCCCGTCCGGCGGATCGACCAGGCCTACGGCGACCGGAACCTGATGTGCGCCTGCCCCCCGCCGGAGGCGTTCGAGTCGTAGGGCCGGGGGGTTCGGGTCCGGGAGCCGGGGGGTTCGGGTCCGGGAGCCGGGGGCGTTCGAGTCCGGCGCGGTGGTCTCGCTGTCCCCGTCTAGGCGGCCCGGCCGGGACACTCCGAATTTGGCGCGCTACGGGACCTGGCGGCTGCCGCTGTCCATCATGAGTCCTGCCCCGGCCGTCCCGGCCGTGGAGACCGGGACGACTGAAGGGCTACCGCCATGCTCAGCCGCCATGCTTCGCCGTTGCTCGTCCTGGTGCTGGTCGGCGGACTGGCCGCGTCGGCTAACCCGGCCAGCGCGGCGCCGCGGTT
>Ga0208220_1000344_pt1 | contig 19537 bp, 16 predicted proteins | sample NGESurdeep092012_9_FD_184484 | JGI IMG/M metagenome (GOLD analysis project Ga0208220, IMG submission 184484) | Arctic peat soil microbial communities from Barrow, Alaska - NGEE Surface sample F53-1 deep-092012 (SPAdes) | ecosystem: Environmental > Terrestrial > Soil > Wetlands > Peat ...
CCGCTGCGGCCAATACCCGGTCGTTTTCCAACCGGGCCAAGATGTCTTGGCGACGCGCGAGCGCGAGGGCTCCCTCGCCGGCCTCTTGGGTGCGCACTTTCAGCAGACCACGTTCAATGAGAGCCGCAAGCTGAGACACGACGGCGTAGTCGCCGCGACCCGCGAGTGCTACCAGTTCGGCCACCGTTCGCCGTCCGTCCACCAACGCCAACAACGCCCACTCACCGCGCGTCAGCACCGGGTCTTCACGCACTCCGACGGGTAGTGCGAGCACGGTCTCGGGCGACGGAACGATCCGGCACGCGTGATCCCAAGATTCGAGACGGCTGCGCGCGTCGTTTACCACGGGCTCGACGCCTAGGGAGATTCCGACATCGTCGGGGCCAGGTTCGTCAACGGTGAAAGAGAAATCGCCTTCGCTCCACCGCAGGAGATCGAACACCGCATCAACGACCTGCTCGGCGACCAGGCTGCGCAAGAAGTCTGGATCGACCGCACCTGCGTCGAGCAATGCGCGGCTCACGCCAATACCTTCATTGGCGGCCCGTTCAACTGCGGCACTCAGTTCCGTTTCGCCAACGCCGGCGCTGCCAACCAATCGGCGCGCCAATGCCTGCCGACCATTGTCGGAGGACGCGCCAGTCACCGCACCGTCGCGGAAGTACACCGAGCCACGCGTGGTTGCACGCCGAAGGTGCAACCCGCCCGACTTCTTCGTAAAGCTCAAGAGCTGGAAGATGTCCGGAAGGCTGAAGGCATCGAGTGAGCCTTCGAGTTTCACGGGTCTGCCTTTCCGGTGAGTTCGGCGTGCAGTAGTCAGGACAAGAGCGAGAAATCAGGACGGCGGGGCGGCGATCGCACCGCTATAGCCGTAACAACCGCTGGGCTGCTACGACCAGGCCTGTCCGCCGGGCAACACACTGCCGCTCGGCGCGTAGGACGACCAGCCAGGTTGTTCTGCGGGGGGCGCGGCCGGCGCAGCAGCAGGTTCGGCGTAGTACGACGGCTCCGCGTAGTACGAGGGCTCGCTGTACGACGGCGTACTTGGCGCCGTTTCGTTGTGTGGGTCCTCGTCTTCGTCGCTGTTGTCGGCGTTTTCGTCGGCGGCCTCTTCAGTCGACGCGGGCTGCGCCAGCGATGCTTCGGTGTAGACGATCTCGGTGTACACGCGGTCGGGATACACCTCGTCGGACTCGTCGTCCTCTTCATCGGCTTCGTCGGTTGTGCCGTCAGTCGCGGTGTCGTCGACCTCGGCTTCAGCTGCGGCACCGTCAGCAGTTTCGGTTACTGCATCGGTAGCTTCGCCATCGACCGATACTGCGTCGACCGGTGCAGAATCGGTGGCCGGCTCGACAACGTCGGCTGCTTCGACCGCTTCATCGCTGGTGGCGTGCTCGCCGTACGCGGCCTCGGTGTACGCGGCCTCGGTGTACGCGGCCTCGGTGTACGCGGCCTCGGTGTACGCGGCCTCGGTGTACGCAGGTTCGGTGTACGCGGGCTCGGCGTGTGTGAGCTCGCTGTACAGCGGTGACGAATCCGTGCCGTCGTCATAGGTTGCATCGCCATAAGAAGCGTCGCTGTAGGGCAGGTCGGCGAGGCTGGCATCGGCTGCGGTGGTCTCGTACACCTCGGGCTGCGCGGAGTATCCGCCGTAGCTGGCAGCAACCCCGTTCGATCCAGTGCCGTTCACACCACTGCTGCTCACCGTAGTGTCGTGGGCGTCGAGGTAGCCGCGAGTGACATGTGACGGCAGCGGTGCTGGCAGCGGCACGGGGCCGCGCAACACCTCACCGACACGGCTCGCAGCAAGCTTCACTTCGTAGAGCATCATGCCGACCTTGGCGTCCGCGGCAGCGACGGCGATGAGTACCGCTTCATCCTGCGCAGACACGAGGAACACGGTGCCGTTCTCGCCCTCGATGTAGACCTGCGACAGATCGCCACGGCCAAGACCTTGCGCGGCCCGTTCGGCCAACGAGAGCAGGGCTGCACTCATTGCAGCAACCCGATCCTCGTCCATTCCCGGGGGCAATGCCGACGCCATCGGCAGTCCGTCGAACGACACGACTGCGGCAGCTTCGACACCAGGGGTCTGGTGCAACAACTCGCGCAGGATTCGATCCAGCCGACTAGCCCGACTCACGTACTCGAGCGGCTGCTGCACAGAGGACATGGAGCACCTTCTCTCAGGACCCGTCTGACCCGAGATTGTACGGGTCTTCCGGTAACCCATCGGCGCTCCGGGGGGCGGGCTTGAACCTCAGGCGCTCTCCGACCGTGATGCCATCGCGGCCTCCCCGGCCGCCCGCATCTCCTCGATCGGGGCGGGCCGACCGGTCCAGAGTTCGACTTGGCGGGCGGCCTGCTGCACCAGGAGTTCAAGACCGCCGATCACCGCGGCCCCGGCGGCCAGCGAGGCCACCGCAAACGAAGTCGGCCACGGATCGTAGAGGACGTCGAAGAGCAGTTGCCCGTGGCCGGCCGGCGACTGCGTCGCGAGCTGATCCGTGGCCCCGGCAGGCACGGTCGAGATGATCACGTCGGCCTCCCCTAGCGCCGCCCGGCCTGGCCAGTCGACCAGCGTGGGAGTCACCCCAAGGCGGTCTGCGCAGCGTCGGAGTTCGCCGGCGCGAGCCTGGTCTCGAACGACGACGACAGTGCCGTCGACGCCGAGCTCGCGGAGCGCTGCCAGGGCGGCGGCGGCGGTGCCTCCGGCGCCGAGGATGACCGCGTTGCGCACGCCGTCCGGGCGCCGGGCGGTGATGGCCGCCACGATGCCCGGAACATCGGTGTTCTCGCCGCGCCTGCGCAGGAACGGCCCAAGCCCGTCGAAAACTACGGTGTTTGCGGCACCGACCGCGACGGCCAGCTCGCTGACGTCGTCGAGCAACGGCAGGATCGCCCGCTTCAGCGGCATCGTGAGCGAGAGTCCGACAAAACTCTCATCAAGGCTCATCAGGACACCCGGCAGCTGCGCCTCGTCGCACTCGATCGCCGAGTAGCTCCAGCGCAGCCCAAGCACCTGGTAGGCGGCCGCGTGCAGAACCGGCGACAGGGAATGGGCGATGGGCGAGCCCAGCACAGCCGCGCGGCGCACGGCAGGGACGGCGCTCAGCGGGCTCACCAGCGGACGCTCAAGGTCACGGCTCAACCACGCCGCTTTACGGCGAGGCCGGCGCCGACGCAGGCGCTGACCCTGCCGCGATGGCCGCCGCATTCTTCTGCGCGAGCACCCGAAGCGCATTCGCCTCCGTCAACGACGCCGTGAAGGTCGTGTCACCCGTCGTCGGGTCTGTCGTCACGAAGTAGATGTAGTTGCCCTGCGCGGGATTCAGCGCAGCAAGCAGCGCATCTTGCCCCGGGGAGTCGATCGGCGTCGGTGGCAAACCCTTGTTCAGGTAGGTGTTGAAGGGCGACGGGGTCTTGAGGTCGGTCGGGCTGAGGAACGGCTTGGTAGTGCCCAGCGCATAGTTCACGGTCGAGTCGAGCTCAAGGGGCATCCCCTTGTGCATCCGGTTGAGGATGACCTCGGCGACCTGCGGATAGTCCTGCGGCCGCTTCACCTCCGCCTCGATCAGGCTGGCGATGATCACGACCTGGTAGGGCGTCAGCTTCAGGGCGGCTGCGCCTTGAGCGAGGTTGATCGACGTGGCGACCTGGTTGAATCGACCGACCATCTGAATCAGCAAATCCGTCGCTGTGGTCGTGTTGTCGACGTTGTACGTCGCCGGATAGAGGAAGCCCTCCGGCTGGCCATTCGCGTACGCAGGCAGGCCGAAATCGGTCGGCCTGGCCAAGGCGGCCTGGATATCGGCAACCTTGATCGTGGCATCGCTTTGGGTGACCAGCGCCTCGACCCGGCTGATGCGCAGGCCTTCAGGAATCGTGACCCGCCCGCCGACCAGCGAATCTGGCGACACCATCAAGGCGACCGCGCTGGCGGCGGACATCTGCAGGCGAAGCTGATAGGTGCCGGGCTGGATCGAGCGCGCCGCCGCGTTGTCATTGGTCGCATCGCTGAAGGCGGTCACGCTCTTGACGACGCCGGCCTCGACAAGGGTTTCGCCGATCGCCGACAGCGCCTGACCTGGGTGCACGGAGACCTGAACTGAGCCATACCCGTCGCCTGTGTAGTCGTTGGAGGCCTGCGGGTGGAAGACCTTGCCGGTCACGTTGACCGCACCAACGATGATCGCGATGACGACCAGGCCAGAGGCAATGATCGCGAACGGCACCTGAAGGAGCCGGCGGTAGAGCGCCGGCTTCGGCTCGCTGTGGCGCAGGCCGAGGTCGAACGGGTCCATCGGCGAACTCACGGCGCGGTCACCAACTCCCCTGGTGCCCGGCCCGACGATCGCTCGGCGTCAAGGGCACTCTGCAAGATAATCACAGCTGCCGCTTGGTCGACGACCTCCCGACGCGCTCGCGAGCGGACACCAGCCGAACCAAGCTGCCCGTGCGCGGTGACGGTCGACAACCGCTCGTCAACGACCCGGACCGGTACGGGCGCCACCGCGGCAGCGATCGCCTCCGCGTACGCGAGAGCTGCCTGCGCCGCAGAACCGCGGGTGCCGTTCATCGACAGCGGCAGGCCGACCACCACCTCGATCGCGCCGCGATCGAGCACCAGCGCCGCGATTCGGCGCAGATCGTCGCGAGTGGCAGCCCGGTCATCACCGCGCCGCACGGTCTCGACCGGCGCCGCGAGCACCGCGCCTGGATCGCTCGCCGCTACCCCGACGCGGACGCTGCCCACGTCGATCCCGAGCCGAACCCCTACCCGAAACGCACCGATGTCGGCGCCGGTCATGACCGCGGCCGGCTCGCTCACGCGCTCGCGACGCGCTGCTGAATCGTGCCCAGCACCGCGGCGATCGCCGCATCGACTGCCTCGGCGCGCGAGCCGCCGCCTTGCGCGACGTCGTCGCGACCGCCGCCGCCGCCGCCCAGCGCTTTCGCGGCGATACCGACCAACTCCCCCGCCTTCAGCCCACGGTCCTGCGCGCGCTTGTCGACCGCCGCGGCCACGACCGGCCTCCCGCCGGTGACAGCAAGAGCCACTGCAACCGCGCCGCCATCCGAAACGAGCCGGTCGCGCACCTCGATAGCGAGCTTTCGCAGGTCGCCGGCGTCCGTCCCGTCGGCGATGCGGCGAACCACCACCGCCACGCCGTCGGCGTCGATGGCGGCTGCCGCCAGGCCAGCGGCGGCGGCGAGCACTTGGTCACCGCGCAGCTTCTCGAGCTCCTTCTCGGCCTCGCGCAGCCGGGCGACCAGCCCCTCGATGCGGTCGGGCAGCTCCTCGCGCGGTGCCTTCAGTTGCTCGGCCAGTTGTGAGACAAGAAGCGCCTCGCGCGCAAGGAATCGGTAGGCGTCGACACCCACCAGAGCCTCGACGCGTCGTGTCCCGGCCCCAATGGAGGACTCCCCGAGCACCTTGATGACGCCGAGGTGGCCGGTGCGGTCGACGTGCGTGCCGCCACACAGTTCGCGCGCCCATTCACCAACGGAGACCACCCGGACCCGATCGCCATACTTCTCACCGAACAGAGCCATCGCCCCGGATGCGACGGCATCGGCCTGGCTCATGACCTCAGCCGTCACCGCCAGGTCATCGACAAGAACTCCGTTGACGCGGGCCTCAACATCAGCCAGCACCGAGGCAGGTACCGCAGCCGGGTTGGCGAAGTCGAAGCGGAATCGACCAGGTGCGTTTTCTGAGCCCGCTTGAGTTGCCGACTCGCCGAGCGCCTCGCGAAACGCCTTGTGCACCATGTGGGTCGCGGTGTGCGCGCGCGAAATGGCCCGCCGACGCTCAAGATCGATTTCTGCGAAGCCGGCCGAGCCCACGACGGCTTCGCCCAGTCGGACTCTGCCGCGGTGAACGATGAGGCCGGGCAACGGCTGTTGAACGTCGTCGACCTCGACGACCGCGCCGTTCGCCAAGGTGATCACGCCCGCGTCAGCGAGTTGCCCACCGCCCTCGGCGTAGAAGGGCGTGCGATCAAGCACCAACTCGACCTGCTGACCCGTCGCCACCGCGCTGACCGACGTCCCGTCGACGAGCAGCCCGCGGACATTGGCGTCGCCACTGACCTCCTGGTACCCCGTGAACAGCACCGGCTCGCCCAAGTCGTCGAGAACTGCTCGGTAGGCGGATACATCGACCGCGCCCGTTTTCTTGCGCCGCGAGTCGGCCTTCGCGCGCTGCCGCTGCTCGTTCATGAGCCGACGGAAACCATCCTCGTCGACCTTCAGGCCCTGTTCGGCAGCCATCTCGAGGGTCAAATCGATGGGAAATCCGTACGTGTCATGGAGTGCGAACGCCTGGTCACCCGACAGCACAGCGCCATTTGGCGCCGCGGACCGCGCGTCGCGCGCGGCCGTCTCGAACCGGGTCGTACCTGCCTGCAGGGTCGAGAAGAAGGACGTCTCTTCGCCATCGGCAACCGCATGTATGCGGGCGGCGTCGCGAGCAAGCTCGGGGTATTGCGGCGCCATGACCTCGATCGTCGTCGCGACGAGTTCGTGCATGGTTGGGCCGTGCGCACCGAGCAGCCGCATGTTGCGGACGATGCGCCGCAGAATCCGCCGCAGGACGTAGCCCGCCTCTTCGTTGGACGGCGTGACGCCATCGCCGATCAGCATGGTGGCCGCGCGCGAGTGATCGGCCACGACCCGAAGGCGGACGTCGTTTTGCGCGTCAGCTCCGTAACGCTGACCGCTCAGTTCCGCGGCGCGGTCGAGGATCGGCCGCGTGCTGTCGATCTCGTACAGGTTGTCGACGCCCTGCAGGATCGCCGCCATGCGCTCGAGGCCCATGCCGGTGTCGATGTTCTTCGCCGGCAACTCGCCGAGGATCGGGAAGTCGTCCTTGGTACCGCCGGCGCCGCGCTCGAATTGCATGAACACGAGGTTCCACACCTCGAGGTAGCGCTCCTCGTTCGCGACCGGGCCGCCGCCGCCGCCGAACTCCGGGCCGCGGTCGTAATAGATCTCGCTGCACGGCCCGCACGGGCCTGGCACCCCCATGGACCAGAAGTTGTCGGCCATGCCGCGCCGTTGAATGCGCTCCGCCGGGACGCCGACCACGTCGCGCCAGATCGCGGCTGCCTCGTCGTCGTCCTGGTACACCGTCACCCAGAGCAGCTCTGGATTGAACCCGTAACCGCCGGCGTCCAGGGGGCTGGTCAGCAATTCCCACGCGAGCGGGATCGCGAGCTCTTTGAAGTAGTCACCGAACGAGAAGTTGCCGCACATCTGGAAAAACGTCGCGTGCCTGGTCGTCTTGCCGACCTCGTCAATGTCCGGGGTGCGGACCACTTTCTGGATGCTGGTCGCGCGCGGCCACGGCGCCGCGAGGTCACCCCGAAAGTACGGCTTGAACGGCTGCATGCCGGCGACGACGAACAGCAACTCCGGATCGTCGGCCACCAGCGACGCAGACGGCACCACGGTGTGGCCGCGCTGCTCGAAGAAATTGAGCCATCGACGGCGGATCTCCGCTGACTCCATCTAAGACGCCGACCTGCCATTTGCGGAGCGCCCCGGGTTCGGCGCGGAGCGCTGAGTGTCGGGCGCGGAGCGCGCAGGGTTCGGCGCGGAGCGCTCAGTGTCGCGCTTGAACGGCGGCGGCGCTTCGCTCGCGAGCGCTTCGTGCAGCTGGGCTTCGCGCTCCACCATGCCGATTCGTACATCGTCGACGAAGCCGCGGATCGATCCGCGCAGCCCGCTCACGGCACCGCCCGCAGAGTCGGCGAGGCCGGCCGGCGTGAGCTTGCGCGCGGCCCGCTTCGCCCGCCGCACCGCGGCAACGCCGACACCGGCGCCAACAGCTAAGTAGAAGAGTCGCTTCATGCGGCTGAGTCCTTGCTCGCGTCGCCCTTACTCGCGGCAGTCGACGACTTGGCCGCCCCCCGTCGTCCGCCCTGCTTTTCGGCCTTCATCTGGGTCTTGACCCGCTTCTCGACGTCATCGTGGCGACGCTCGCTCATGGCGCGGCGTACCCCGTAGGTGAACGCGGCCACCTTGACGACCGGGCTGCCGAGCGTCGCTGCGAACAACGACGTCAGGGCCGACACGTTCGTCGTGACCTGCTGCACGCCGGCGGTGATCGTGTCGACCCGCTCGAGCTGATGGTTGGTCAGGCCGACGGTGGTCGTCACCTCGTTGATGAGGGGCACCGTCTCATCGGTCACCGAGCCGACCAGGCGGCGAGCCTCGTCGAGCACCTTGCCCAGCTTCAGCAGCGGGATCGCGAGCAGCCCAACGAGCAGGACGAAGGCGATGGCGGCGATGAGACCTGCGACGTCTCCCACTGACATGTGGTGCTCACACCTTCCGTCCGGACCGCCGTTGAGCGGATCTAGGCAACAAGGTCGGAGGATATCGGGTCAGGCGCCTTACCAGCGGCTCGGCGCCTGACGACCAGCGATACCGCCCGCGGCTGGCGGCGGCTCGGCTTGGAGCACCGCCGCCGGCAATGGATCCGCGACGAGCTCGACCGGAGCGGGCTGCCAAAGCCAGCGCAAGCCCTCCGGCACGACCATGGTGAGGTACGGGAGCGCGAAGAAGATCCCGAACACCCCTGCCAGGTCGAGCGCGAAGTAGACGGGCGACAGGAAGAGAATCGTCGCCACCACGCGGCCAAGAGCCCCAAACGTCAGTTCGGACGGCGCGAACCGTGAGGTGCGCCAGTGAGACGTCATGAGTGCCCCATCGACCTGCCTGGGAGCGAACTGAGGCGCCTCACTCGGCGGGCAGCTCCTCGCCACGCAGTGCCGCCCGGATCCGGGCTAACCGATCCGCCGTCACCCGCTCGGCGCCGCGATGGGTCGGCTGGTAGTACTCGCGGTGCGCGACCGAGTCCGGGGCGTAGCGCTGAGCGACCACGCCGGCGGCCTCATCGTGGGGATAGAGGTAACCCGTTCCGTGCTTGAGCTTCACGGCGCCCGGATAGTGGGAGTCGCGCAGATGCGAAGGCACCGAGCCGACGAGGCCCTGGCGCACGTCAGCGATCGCAGCCGAGATCGCCGTCGTCACGGCGTTGGATTTTGGCGCGGTGGCCAACGCGATCACCGCTTGCGCGAGGGTCAGGCTGGCCTCGGGGAAGCCGATGAAGGCCACCGCTTGATGCGCGGCGACAGCGGTAGTCAACGCAGTCGGGTCGGCGAGTCCGATGTCTTCGCTCGCGAGGATCACCAATCGCCGGGCGATGAAGCGCGGGTCCTCACCGGCCTCGATCATGCGGGCCAGGTAGTGCAGTCCGGCGTCGACGTCGCTGCCGCGGATCGATTTGATGAACGCACTCGCGACGTCGTAATGCTGATCACCGTCACGGTCATAGCGAACCGCTGCGCGGTCGACGGCCGTCGCGAGCACGTCGATCGTGATCGTGTGGTCGCTGCCGGCGCCCTCGGCCGCTGCTTCGAGGTAGGTCAGCGCCCGCCTGGCGTCACCGCCCGCCATGCGGATCAGTTGTCGGGCGGCGTCGTCATCGAGGGTGTATTCGCCCCGCAACCCGCGCTCGTCGGCAAGTGCGCGGTCGACCACCTCGCGGATGTCGTCATCACTGAGCGGCTGCAATGTCAGGAGCAACGAGCGCGACAGCAGCGGCGAGATGACAGAGAAGAACGGGTTCTCTGTCGTCGCGGCGATCAGCGTGACGAGCCGATTCTCAACAGCGGGGAGCAATGCATCTTGCTGCGTCTTGGAGAACCGGTGGACCTCATCGATGAACAGCACCGTCTGCCGGCCCGACATCCCGAGTTCGCGGCGCGCATCGTCGAGGGCTTCGCGGACGTCTTTGACTCCCGCATTGACCGCCGACAGTTCGACGAAACGGCGGGACGTCGCCTGGCTGACGACGTGCGCGAGTGTTGTCTTCCCGGTGCCCGGCGGACCCCACAAGAACACCGAACTGCCGCCAGCGTCGGGTTTCTCGACCATTCGTCGAAGTGGTGTGCCCGGCGCACGTAGTTGGTGTTGGCCCACCACCTCGTCGAGGGTGCGCGGTCGCATCCGGACGGCGAGGGGTGCCACGGCCCGTTGGGCAGCAGCGGTCGCATCATCGAACAGCGTCAATGCCAGCCTCTTTGCGCTGTTGCGCGGTGATGGTCGTCGGCGCGCCGGTGAGCGGGTCGCCGCCAGATGCCGTCTTCGGAAATGCGATCACCTCGCGGATCGACTCGGTGCCGGTCAGCATCGTGAGCACACGGTCCCACCCAAGGGCGATACCACCGTGTGGCGGCGGTCCAAACGTGAACGCCTCGAGCAGGAAGCCGAACTTCGACTCGGCTTCGTCTTTCGTCAGGCCGATCACGTCGAATACCCGCTGCTGCATCTCGCCGCGGTGGATTCGGATCGAGCCGCCGCCGATCTCACTCCCGTTCACGACGATGTCGTAGGCATAGGCGAGCGCCTCCCCCGGCACGTCCTGGAAGGTCTCGGCGTACTCGGGCTTGGGCGACGTGAACGGATGATGGACGGCAGTCCATCCGCCGTCGCTGGTCGGCTCGAACATCGGTGCGTCGACGACCCACAGGAACTTCCAGAGCGACTCATCGATCAGCCCGCACCGCCGGCCGATCTCAAGACGCGCTGCCCCAAGCAGCTCAAGCGACGGCGTGCGTTCACCGGCGGCGAAGAAGATCGCATCGCCCGGTGCTGCAGCGACATGGGCGGCGAGACCGGCGAGTTCGGCGTCGGACAGATTCTTGGCGACGGGCCCGCCGAGTTCGCCCTCGGCACCCACGAGCACGTAGGCCAAGCCCTTGGCGCCGCGCGATTTCGCCCAGTCTGTCCAGCCATCGAGTTCTTTCCGGGTCTGCGACGCGCCGCCTGGCATCACGACCGCGCCGACGTAAGCCGCCTGGAAGACCCGAAACGGCGTCGACGCAAAGAACGCGGTGCAGTCGATGAGTTCGCTGCCGAACCGCAGGTCAGGCTTGTCGGAGCCATAACGGCTCATCGCGTCGGCATAGGTCATGCGGGCGATCGGCAGCGGTATCTCGTAGGCCAGGATCTCGCGCCACAGCGCAGCCACGATGTCTTCGCCCAAGGCGATGATGTCGTCTTGGTCGATGAAGCTCATCTCGATGTCGAGTTGGGTGAACTCGGGCTGCCGATCAGCGCGGAAGTCTTCGTCGCGAAAACAGCGGGCGATCTGGAAGTAGCGCTCCATGCCGGCCACCATCAACAGCTGCTTGAACAGCTGAGGTGACTGCGGAAGTGCGTACCAGTGTCCGGGCTGAAGCCGCACTGGTACCAGGAAGTCGCGCGCACCTTCGGGGGTCGACCTCGTCAGGTTCGGGGTCTCGACCTCGACGAACCGATGCTTGGCCATCACGTCGCGGGCGACCCGATTTGCCTGCGAGCGCACGCGAAGCGCTGCGGCCGGGCCTTCGCGGCGAAGGTCGAGGTAGCGGTACTTCAACCGCGCCTCTTCATTGATGTCGGCGTTGCCAGCGATCGGGAACGGCAAGGGCGCCGCCTCAGACAAAATCTCGAGTTCGGTGGCGACCACCTCGATCTCACCGGTCGCCAGTTCGGCGTTGTCGTTGCCGGCCGGCCTTTCGCGTACCTCGCCGACGACCCGCACACAAAACTCCGCACGCAACCGCTCTGCCGCCTCCGCCACCGCGCCCTCACGGAAAACCACCTGCGCAATCCCTGACGCGTCGCGCAGGTCGACAAACGCCACGCCGCCTAGGTCACGACGGCGGGCCACCCAACCGGCCAGCGTCACCGTCGTGCCGGCGTCCGATCGGCGCAGGGTGCCGGCCTCGCGGGTGCGGATCACAGAAACTTCTCCTTCAGACTGGCGACGAGATCGGTGAGTGCGACGGCGGATTGCTCGCCGCTGGCTAAATCCTTCACTTGGGCGACTCCGGCTTGCAGATCACGGTCACCGATGACAACTGCGTAGGCGGCACCTGACCGGTCGGCCGCCTTCATGGCGCCCTTCAGGCCGAGGGTGCCGTACGCCAGGTCGGCGTGCACGCCGGCGCGACGCAGTTTCCCCATGGTGGCAATGCTCTCGACGCGGGCGGCGTCGCCCAGGGGCACGAAAAACACCGAGACTCTGGGGGTGACCCCGACCGCGCGACCCTCTGCGTGGCAGGCCAGCACGGTGCGATCGATACCGAGACCGAAGCCGATTCCTGACAATGTCTGCCCGCCAAGCTCGGCCATCAGGCCGTCGTAGCGCCCGCCGCCGCCGATGCCCGATTGGGCGCCGAGGCCGTGGTGCACGAACTCGAACGTGGTCTTCGTGTAGTAGTCGAGCCCGCGCACCATGCGCGGGTTCAGTGTGTAGTGCACTCGCAGCGCGTCAAGGTAGGCACGTACCGCCGCGAAATGATCCGCACACTCAGCACAGAGGTGATCAACGATCAGCGGCGCGCCCACGAGTTTCCGGCGCACCTCTGTGCGCTTGTCGTCGAGCACCCGAAGTGGGTTCAACCGCACTCGCTCGCGGGTCGCCTCGTCGAGGTCGAGCGTGTCGAGGAAGGCGACGAGTTTCTCGCGATAGGCAGGCCGGCACTTCGCATCGCCGAGCGAAGTGAGTTCGAGGGTGAAGTCGGTGAGGCCTAGTGACCGGAAGCCGTCGTCGCCGATCGTGATGACCTCGGCGTCGAGAGCCGGATCGTCGACGCCGATGGCTTCGACACCTACCTGGAAGAACTGCCGGTAGCGGCCAAGTTGCGGCCTCTCTGCACGAAAGAACGGCCCGGCGTACCAGAGCTTGACCGGCAGCGCGCCGCGGTCGAGCCCGTGTTGAATCACGGCGCGCATCACGCCGGCGGTGCCCTCCGGTCGCAATGACAACGACCGGCCGCCGCGATCGTCGAACGTGTACATCTCCTTGCTGACAACGTCGGTCGACTCGCCGACTCCGCGCACGAATAGCTCGGTGTGCTCGAACGTCGGCAACTCGACATAGCCGTAGCCGGCGGCAATAGCCGGTGTGCTCAGGGCATCGCGGACGGCGAGGAAGGCCGCCGATTCTGGCGGCAGGTACTCCATCACGCCCTTTGGGGCGTCGATCGTGCTCACGTGCGCACCTGACGGACGCCAGCCAGCCCGCGCAGGTGCGGGTTCGTCACTCGCTCGCGGCCGATGGTCGTCGATCGCCCGTGACCTGGCAGCACAGCCGTCTCGTCGGGCAACCTCAACACCCGCGCGAGGCTCGCTCGCATCGCCACGTCGTCGCCACCGGCGTTGTCGGTGCGGCCGATCGAACCCGCAAACAGCAGGTCGCCAGCGAACATAAGCCCCTCGCCGTCCGGCCCACCATCGACTGTGCGAAACACCACAGAACCCTCGGTGTGGCCGGGTGTGTGGTCGGCGATAAGGGTCAGGCCCGCGAGGTCGAGCAGCACGCCGTCGGTGAGCTCGCGGACGTCGTCGGGCTCGCCGAACGTCACGCCCGCCACGCCGAGTGCCTCAACCAGGTCGGGCGACAATGTGCGCACCGGATCGGCCAGCCGATCACGATCGCTGCCGTGGATGTACGCCGCCACGTCGTGCGCGCCACACACTGGCAGAACCGACCACATGTGATCGATGTGCCCGTGCGTCACGAGTACCGCGGCCGGCTGTAGCCGGTGCTCGCGCAGGACCTCGGTAAGACCCGGTACTGCGTCCTGCCCGGGATCGATAACGACACACTGCTGACCCGCTGAGGGTGCGACGACGTAGCAGTTGGCCGCGAAAAGGCCGGTCGGGAACCCGACGACGAGCACGATCGTCCCTTCTCGCGGCTGTGACTGACCCGGACTGACCCGAGACTGACTGGGCCCGCTGCCTGAGGCTTTGCTGTGAGCTGGCGGCCACGACGGTCGCGCTGCAGTCCGAGCCTACCGGCCCCTCTAGACTGTCGGCGCTCTCAAACGCAGCACCTGCCACACCCTGACCGTGACCCGCAGTGACCCACCGTGACCCAAGCACGACCGAAGATGCCCAGGAGGCCGCGTGGCCGGCAAGGACCGGAAGCGTCAGATCGCCCGCGAGCGGTATGAGAAGCGAATGGCCGCCCGCGCGGAGGCGCGGGTCAAGGCAAAGCGCCGCACGGCGATAGGCCTGTCGGCCGGCGGCGTCATCGCCATCGTGGGGATTGTGCTGCTGTTCACGCTGCCGAGCAACAACAAGAAGCCCGCCAGTTCGTTGTCGCCGGTGAGCTCAGCATCGGCGTCGACGTCACCGTCGGCCGCGGCGTCGTCCCCGATTCCGCCGATCCCCACGACGGCAAGTGGCTGCACGAGCAAGCCGAGCGTGGTGGCCTCGCCTATCGCGAACTTCCCGCTGCTGCCCGCAGGCGTCGACCCGGCGCTGAAGACCGAACCGATCGTCACTGTGCCCGCCGGTCCGGTCCCGACAAAGACCGAGGTCAAGGACATCGTGGTTGGCACCGGTGCGACAGTCGGGGCGCACGACAGCGTGACCGTCAACTACCTCGGCCTCAACTACGTCGACTGCTCTGAGTTCGACTCGTCGTGGTCACGAGACACGCCGGCGACATTCTCTCTCGACGGTGTGGTGCCCGGCTTCTCCAAGGGCATTGGCGGCGACTCTGCTAGCGGCATTGCCCCGATGAAGGTCGGCGGCCGCCGCGAGATCATCGTCACCCCGGCTGACGGATACAGCACTACTGGGTCCGGCGCGATCAAGCCCAACGAGGAGTTGGTCTTCGTCGTCGACGTGCTCGCCGCATCTGCACCGAGCCCAAGCCCCTCGGCGTCCGGCTCTGGCAGCCCGAGCGTCACACCGAGCACCAGCCCGGCGGCGTCCGTCACACCGAGTCCAACAGCCGCGACGTCGTCCTAGACCGTCGTGACCGCACGCGCCTGGCGTCAGGCGCGTGCGGTGCTGGTCACGCGGTAGGCGTCGTAGACACCGTCGACAGCCTTGACCGCCTTCAGCACGTGACCTAGATGCTTGGGGTCGCCCATCTCGAAGGTGAACCGGTTGACGGCGACCCGGTCGCGCGTGGTGGTCACCGACGCCGCGAGGATGTTCACGTGCTGGTCGGAGAGCACCTGAGTGAGATCGGCCAGTAGCCGGCTCCGGTCGAGGGCTTCGACCTGGACGACGACAAGGAAGACCGACGCGGCACCCGGCGCCCATTCGACGTCGACCAGGCGGTCCGGCTCGTGCTCGGCCAGGCTCACCATGTTGTCGCAGTCGAGGCGGTGGACGGATACTCCGCTGCCGCGGGTGACGAACCCCTTGATCGCGTCGCCCGGCACTGGCGTGCAGCAACGCGCAAGCTTCACCCAGATGTCGGTGGCGCCTCGGACCACGACACCGGGGTCGCCCGACGAGCGCAGCGGACGGCGTGGCCCGGTGGTGTTGGGATTGATGGTCTCAGCGAGGTCTTCGACCGCGCCCTCTTCGCCACCACGGGCAAGCAACAGTCGCTGGACGACGGTCTGTGCCGTCACATGTCCCTCGCCGACCCCTGCGTAAAGACCAGAGACATCGGCGTAGTGCATCTCGTGGGCGAGGTTGCCCAACGCGTCGTCGGAGAGCAACCGCTGCAACGGAAGGCCCTGCTTGCGCATCGCGCGCGCAATCGCCTGCTTGCCGTCTTCGATGGCGTCCTCACGCCGTTCCTTGGCGAACCACTGCCGAATCTTCGTGCGCGCCCGCGGACTCTTCACGAAGGCAAGCCAGTCGCGGCTCGGGCCCGCGTTTTGCGCCTTAGACGTGAAAATCTCGACCGCGTCGCCGTTGTCGAGGGTGCTGTCGAGCGGCACCAGCCGCCCGTTCACACGGGCGCCGATACATCGGTGTCCAACCTCGGTGTGCACGGCGTACGCAAAGTCGACGGGTCCTGAACCCTGCGGCAGAGCGAGCACGTCGCCCTTCGGGGTGAAGACGTAGACCTCGGCGCCTTGGATGTCGAACCGCAGCGACTCGAGGAACTCACCGGGGTCGGCGGCTTCCTTCTGCCAGTCGAGCAGCTGCCGCAGCCACGCCATGTCGTTGCCGGTCGTCGGCGACTCAACACCGCCCGCAGAGTCTTCCTTGTACTTCCAGTGCGCGGCGATCCCGTACTCCGCGCGCCGGTGCATGGCTTGGGTGCGGATCTGCAGTTCGACGGGTTTGCCGTCGGGGCCGATCACGGTGGTGTGCAGCGACTGGTACAGGTTGAACTTGGGCATCGCGATGAAGTCCTTGAACCGGCCAGGAACCGGGTTCCAGGTCGCATGCACGATGCCGAGTGCTGCATAGCAATCGCGCACCGAGTCGACGAGCACGCGCACGCCGAGCAGGTCATAGATGTCGTTCAGGTCGCGGCCGCGCACGATCATCTTCTGGTAGATCGAGTAATAGTGCTTCGGCCGGCCGGTGACCGTCGCTTTCACTTTCGCGTTGCGTAGCTGAGTGTTGACCTGCTCGATCACGCCGGCGAGGTAGGTGTCGCGACTCGGTGCTCGATCAGTGACAAGCCGAACAACCTCTTCGTATCGCTTGGGGAAGAGGTTAGAGAACGACAGGTCCTCGAGCTCCCACTTCAGCGTGTTCATGCCGAGGCGGTGCGCGAGGGGTGCGTAGATCTCCAGCGTCTCGCGCGACTTCTGCTCCTGCTTCTCGACGGGCAGGTATCGCAACGTGCGCATGTTGTGCAGCCGGTCGGCCAGCTTCAGCACAAGCACGCGAGGATCGCGTGCCATCGCCACCACCATCTTGCGCACGGTCTCAGCGGTCGCGGCGTCGCCGTACTTCACCTTGTCGAGCTTGGTCACGCCGTCGACAAGAGCGGCGACTTCGTCGCCGAAGTCTGCACGCAGGGTGTCGAGGGTGTACTCGGTGTCTTCGACGGTGTCGTGCAACAGCGCCGCAACGATGGTCGGCGGTGTCATGCCCAGCTCGGCGAGAATGGTCGCCACAGCGAGCGGGTGGGTGATGTACGGGTCGCCACTCTTGCGAAACTGCAGCCGGTGGTGGTGCTCGGCAATGTCGTAGGCACGTTGGATCTCGCGGGTGTCAGCCTTCGGGTGGGTCACCCGGATCGACCGGATCAACGGCTCCAGAACCGGCGACGTTGTGGTCGAGGTGCGAGGCGTGGCGAGCCGGGCCAGCCGGGCCCGCACCCGTCGGCCACCGGACAGCGAGGTTTCGGATGCTTCGGCCGCCTCCGGGACGTCGGAAGTCTCGATGGGTTCGGACGATTCGACGTCGGTGTCGTCGACGTCCGCGATCTCCGCGACTTCGGCGATCTCGGCGATCTCCGCGACTTCGGCGATTTCGGCGACGCCGACCGAGGCACCATCCTGCGGGACCGAACTGGGCACAGGCTCGTCCATGGCGCGGTCGACGCGCTCCGGAACGGCCCTGCTCGACACTGGTGACCCCTTCGCCTTGGCGAGATCTCAAGTCTACCGACCGATTTGGATCGAATCGCGTGCGTCAGACGATGAACAGCGACTGGACCTGCGCGTCGGTCGGTGTCCACTGTCCCGAGTTGTTGCGCTGATCGGTCAACGCCGTTCTCCCTGCGAGTGCGCTCAGCTCGATCAGAAACGACAACCCAACCGTCGTCCCGCCTGCTTGTGCTACCAGGTCGAGAGCGGCCAGCGCTGTCCCACCGGTTGCGAGCACGTCGTCGACGATGAGCACCCGCTCCCCTGGCGCGAACGCGTCGCGATGCACCTCGATGCTGGCGGTGGCGTACTCGAGGGCGTAGCTGGTCTCGAACGTCTGGTAGGGCAGCTTTCCCTTCTTGCGCATGGGAACGAAGCCGGCGCCAAGGTGGTACGCGACCGGCGCCGCGAGAATGAACCCGCGCGCTTCAATGCCGGCGACTTTGTCGACGCTGCCAGGCGCATGCTGGCCGACCAGCGCGTCGACGATCGCCGCGAATGCTGCGGCATCTGCCAGCAGCGGCGTGATGTCCTTGAACAGGATGCCTGGGCTCGGGTAGTCGGGAACGTCGCGGACGAAGCCGCGAATCAGTTCCTCGACGCTGCTCATCGCCGCCGTTTCTTCCCCGATGGCCGGCCGCCCTGGCGCCGCGGCGGCGTTCCGGGACGTCGGGTTGGCGATGGTGCCCGCGCGGCATTACCGGCCGGAGGAGTGGGCTGATCGGCCTCCGGCGGGGTCGCGTCAGTTGAGTCGTCGGGCGACGTCGGACGATCCTGCACGGCCGTCGCGGTACCCCCACCGGTGCTGGTCACGCTGCCACCAGCCGACGCGACCGCGGTTGCCGGCCGCGCCGACGAGCCGGTACGCGCCGCCACTCGCTTCGACAAGGCGATGTATTGCGGCTCGCGCTCCTTGAAGAGCACCAGCAGCGGGGTCGCGATGAAGATCGACGAGTAACTTCCGGTGGCGAGACCGATGAAGAGTGCGAGCGCGAGGTCCTTCAGCGATCCGGCGCCGAGCAAACCGGCGCCAACGAAGAGCAGCGAGGCCACGGGCAGCAGCGCGATGACGGATGTGTTGATGGACCGGACCAACGTCTGGTTGACCGCCAGGTTGGCTGCCTGGGCGTAGGTGTAGCGACTGCCGCCCGCGATGGGCCCAGTATTTTCTCGAACCTTGTCGAAGACCACGACGGTGTCATAGAGCGAGTATCCGAGGATCGTCAGCAGACCAATGACGGTCGACGGTGACACCTCGAACCCGACGAGCGCATAGATGCCGACCGTGATGATGAGGTCGTGGATCAGGGCGATGATCGCGGCCGCGGCCATCTTCCACTCGTAGCGCAGCGACAGGTAGACGATGATCGCGAGCAAGAAGATGATCAGGCTCTCGACGGCCTTATTGGTGATCTGTGAACCCCAACTCGAGCCGACCGTCTCAAGCGATACCTGCTGCGACGTCACCTGGAAATGGGACGTGATCGCGTCGGTGACCTTCGTAATCTCGTCCTGGCTCAGCACCTTGCTTTCAACCTCGTAGTTCGCGCCGCCGACTCCGACGTTCGACAGACGCTGCACGACGGGCGACGTGACCCCGGCCGCAGTCGTGACGTCAGTGACTTGGCTGACCGAGAAGCCCTTATCGGGGAAGGTGAACTGAGTGCCGCCCTTGAACTCCAGGCTCAGGCTGAGCCCGCGCGTGGCGAGCCCGATCAGGCCGATCACCATGACAACGGTCGATAGCAGTACCCATCGCCGCCACTTGCCGACGAACTCATACGACGCTTGGCCGGTGTAGAGTTGGTGGCCGATCGTGCCGAGGCGGCTCATGTCAGACCTTCCTGGCCGGCGTCACGCGCCGCGCAGTCGACGTCGCGGGTCGCAGGCGATCGACGCCTAGGCGCGCCGCATCAAGACCCGACAAGGGGTGTCCGTCGCCGAAGAACTTCGTCTTCGCCAGCGCCGTCATGAGTGGCTTCGTGAACAGGAACACGACCACCAGGTCGACCACTGTCGAAAGACCGAGGGTGAACGCGAACCCGCGTACATCGCCGATGGCGAGCAGATACAAGATGACAGACGCGATCAACGAGACGACGTCGGCCGAGATGATGGTTCGGCGAGCACGAACCCAGCCGCGTTCGACAGACGTTCGCAACGAGTTG
>Ga0208220_1000345_pt1 | contig 19516 bp, 29 predicted proteins | sample NGESurdeep092012_9_FD_184484 | JGI IMG/M metagenome (GOLD analysis project Ga0208220, IMG submission 184484) | Arctic peat soil microbial communities from Barrow, Alaska - NGEE Surface sample F53-1 deep-092012 (SPAdes) | ecosystem: Environmental > Terrestrial > Soil > Wetlands > Peat ...
CTAAACCGAACTGCTCAAATCATCGCCAGCCCAACCGGCCAACTCAAGCCTCAAACCGTCTCGTGGCCTAACAGGTATTGTATTGAAATACTGCGGCCTATCACGACCGTTTGTTGGTAGTTTATCATTGCATTTGCCCCTTGTCCAGCTTATTAACGCGTGTGTGAGTCAAAATATTTTCCCCAACCAAAGGCCGAATCTGCCCTTGGAGCGGTTCATCCCCAATCCCAACCTCAAATTCATGGAGCAGTGCCGGGAGGTGATGCGGTTCCGTCGGCTGGCGTTGAGGTCGGAAGAGGCTTATCTGGAATGGATCAAGCGGTTCATGGTGTTTCACCGTGTAAAAGATGAAGACGGAAGGTGGAAAGCGGAAAATGACGGCTGGCGGCATCCCAAGGACATGGGAGAGCCGGAGGTGCGGGCGTTCTTGACATATTTAGCGGTGCAGCGGAATGTCTCGGCAGGGACGCAAAATCACGCCTTGAATGCGCTGGTGTTCCTTTACCGTCATGTCATCGGGCGGGATTTTGAATTGCTGGCGGGCGTGAAGCGGGCGAAACGTTCGTTGCGGGTGCCGGTGGTGTTGAGCAAGGCGGAGGTGTCGCGGCTCCTGGCTGCCCTGCCGGATAAATACCGGCTGTTTTTTCAGTTCTTGTATGGGACGGGGCTGCGGTTAATGGAGGCGTTAAGGCTACGGGTCAAAGACGTGGATTTTGAGCGAAATCAGATCGTCGTGCATGGCGGCAAGGGGGACAAAGACCGGGTGACGATGCTGCCGGACTCCTTGCGGAGTGCGATGCAGGCGCATTTGCAGCGGGTGAAACTATTGCACAAAAAAGATTTGGCCGAGGGGTTGGGTGCGGTATCACTGCCGGGAGCGTTAAAGGTGAAATATCCCAAGGCGGAGCGGGATTGGATTTGGCAATGGTTCTGGCCGGGGGCAATGATTTCGGTGGATCCGGCGGACGGCCAGCGCAAACGGTATCATCTGCACGAAACGAGCATCCAGCGGGTGATGCAGACGGCGGTGAAACTGGCGGGATTGACCAAACCGGCGACGTGCCACACGTTGCGCCACTCGTTCGCAACGCATCTTTTGGAGAACGGCTATGACATCCGCACTGTGCAGGTTTTGCTGGGGCATAAAGATGTAACGACGACACAAATCTACACGCACGTCATGCAGAAACCGGGGCTGGGCGTCAAAAGTCCGCTGGATTTGATTTAGCTCTCCGCGCCAACTCCTTGTGATGCCAATCAAAAAAACGAGCAGTTGCCGAAAGTTCTGATTTCGGCGAGTATTTTCCCATGAGTGTCGCCGAATTGCCCATCCAAATTGACCGCGAGCAGGTTGCGCGTTTCTGCCGTGAACGCGGCATCCGCAAGTTGAGCCTGTTCGGTTCGGTGTTGCACCGTGATTTCGATCCGCAGCGCAGTGACGTGGACGTGCTGGCGGAATTTGAACCGGGCGCGCTGAAAGGAATCGGCTTTCGTTACTTTGGTTACGGCGAGGAGCTCGCGGCCATCATCGGACGCAAGGTTGATTTCTGTTCACGGTTGCACCCGCTGATTTTTGGCCGGGTCAAGGACGAGCTGTTTCCCGTTTATGAGCGCGCATGATGCAGATTTGACGTTGCGGCAAATCCTTGAGGTTTGCGACAAGGCCGTCGAGTTGCGGAACGCGACGACGTGGGAGGAATTTCGCGGGGACTGGCGCAAACAGATGTTGGGCGAGCGGTTGGTGGAAGTCCTGGGCGAAGCCGTGAAACGCCTGCCCGCTGATTTACGCAACCGGCATCCGCATCTGCCTTGGAAAATGATTGCCGGCACGCGGGATTACATCGCGCACGGTTATGACAGTGTGGACTATGAAGTGATTTGGGGCGTGCTTGATGTTGAGGCGGCCAAATTGAAAACATCCGTGCTGGTAATTCTCGCCGAGGAATTTCCCAACCAGCCTGCGTGATAAAATCCGGCTTGATCATTCAATTGTTTGTGTTTGGCGGATGCACCGCCAGCGTTTCCAAAAAGGCGATTGATTCTTGAATTTTCTTTTTCCGAACGCGCTCTAACAATGTGGGGAACCCTTGCGTTAAATTAAGGTCTGCCGCCTTGCGCGAGGGAAATACGACGCCTTCTAAAAATTCGCTGATGATTCGCTTCTGCAAATGATACGCCCAGCGCGAACCAAAGAATTTTTTCATCTGCCCTATATCCTTTATTCCATGCCGCCCTGCAAACATCGCCGTCTTGTGACGCCACAACCAGCCATTGTCCGTGTTCCATGAAAACCGGCAGCACGCCCGGCGCATTCCCGACTTGTAACCGATGAATCGCACCACCCGCGCACCTTTGTCTTCCGGCAGCCGTTGCGTGACGTGCTTGGAAATATATTTGCCGACGTAACGCGAAATTCCCTGTGCGTTGGATTTGACCGGCATCAATTCGTGACGGCCAAAGCGATATTTCGGGCAGGTCTGCCGCCAGAACGCCCATTCCGCCCGCAACGCTGAATTGGCCGAGCGGTAATCCTTGTGTTTGAATGCGCCAAAATCCGCACCAGTCAGGATGTTCTTGTCCAGCACCACAACGAGGTGGAAATGTATGCGTCCAGAAGCGTGCCGTTCCCAAACGCCAATGGCGCGCTGGTAACGCTTCACGATGACATGAGCGCGGAGCGAACGGAAACGCTTCTGCGCTTCCCTCAAATCCGTGACGTGATCCTTGAACGTGAGGGTGAAAAAACCAATACGCTCAATTCCAAACTCATTGACGAGGCATTGAATCTCAAAAGCGACCATGAAGGCGGTGCGCTTGTGTGCTCCGGTGAGGATGTTGAGCTTATCATTGTCCTGCTTGGTGCAGTTGTTACTAGATAGACAAGGAAGCACCGAGGCGGGCGCGGCTACGCCGCGCTCCGCCCCGGCACTGTCCGTGTCGGTGACAACCTTGAGTTGATCGAGCGAGAATGACTTTTCAATCTCGCTCATGGCTGACTCCTTCTGTGCAAACTGTCCCTACGATTGCGAGGACAGCGGCTTTAAGTGGCGGAGAAAGTTTTGCCCACGCTGCGACAACTCGCGCCAATTCGGAACCAAGCTCGCCTAGAATCTGTGCGCGTATTTGTGTATAGCTCGATTTGCTGCTTTGTGGATTATTTTGCGGTTGAATTGGTTGCGATTTTTGTGTCGAGGGTTCGAATCCCTTCGCTCGCTCCAATTTTTCAAAATTCCGTTCCGCGCAAAACGGCTTGCTTTCAGGCCAATGTTGGCGATGATTTCATCAATGCCTTTGCCAAGCGAACCCGTCACCCTGACCGCAGAGCAAATCGCCGAGTTGAAAAAAAAGCTCGCCGATTTACGCCACAACGTGAACAACAACCTCTCGCTGATCATTGCCGCCGCTGAAATCATTCGTCTCAAACCGGAATCCGCTGAAAAAATGTGGGCCAGGCTTTCCGAGAAGCCGCACAAGGTCGCGGAGGACGTCGCCCAATTTTCCCTCGAACTGGAAACCGCGCTCCGCATCAGGAGGCACTGATGCGCGGATTTCTGGAAACTTTTCACCAGCCTTGAATTGAAAAGGCTGGCTTTTGCCTTTTGGCGCGGACAGATTCCGGCATACTTTCAAATGATGGAACGCACGGAAGCGGAATTGATTTCGGCGGTGCTCAAGGGCGATACCGCGAGCTTCGAGCCGCTTGTGCAAAAATACTCTCCGCGCGTCTTTGCCACCGCGCGCCGCTACGCGCGCCGCGAAAGCGAGGTTGAGGACATCGCGCAGGAAGTCTGGCTCAAGGCGTTCGACAAGCTGAAAAGTTTCCGGGGCGAGGCGCCGTTTGAACACTGGCTGATGCGGATGACCGTCCGCACCTGCTACGATTTTTTGCGCGGCCACCAGCGCAACCGCGAGTCGTCATTCACCGATTTGAGCGAGACGGAGAGCGACTGGCTGGAACGCTTCGTCGCCGCGCCGGAATCCGCGAGTGAAACCGCAGACGCGGCAAAAACACTGGTTGATCACGTGCTGGAAAAACTCTCGCCGTCGGCGCGGCTGGTGATAACACTGCTGGAGATTGAGGATCGCTCGGTGAAGGAGATCGCCGGGCTCACCGGCTGGTCGGTGCCGCTGGTGAAGGTGCGGGCGTTCCGCGCCCGGGCTGAAATGCGGAAAATTCTTAAAAAAATGACTAAGGAAAAGTATTTGTAACCCCGCGCAATTTTTGCGCGTCTCAAGAAAATGAGTGCGTATGAATATCGCTGAACTTCAAAAGAAACTGGTCGCCGCGGCCCGCGCGGAAGCGCCGGACGACCGCGTGCCGCTTGCCTTTGAGAAGCGCGTAACGGCGCTGATCGCGTCGCGCCTCGCGCCGCAAAACCTGGACTTGTGGGTGCGCGGGCTTTGGCGCGCGGCGATATCATGCGTGGCAATCGCGATGCTGTGCGGCGCGTGGACGCTTTTCACCCCGTCGGCCTCGGCGGGTTCCAACGACCTTTCGCAAAATTTTGAAAGCACGCTTCTGGCATCCATTGACCAAAGCGACCAAACGCAGTGAACTTCTGGAAAGTCATCCTGGCGACCGTGGTCATTTATGGCGCGGGTGTGATGACGGGCGGATTGCTCGTCAATCAAATTCAACATTCGCGTCCGAGAAACGACAATCATGAATTCGCAAATGGTGGACCGCACCCGCCCGGCGAACCGCATGGGCCGCGCCCGGGCAATCCGGGCGGTTTTCCGCGCCCGCGCCCGCCGGAAATCCTGGGCGACAAGTTCGTCCAGCAGCTTGATGATGCGCTGAAACTCACGTCCGACCAGCGCGCCTCAATCCAGAAAATCATCGCCGACGGGCAGGAGCGGAACCGTTCGATCTGGACGAACAATTCCACGCAGATGCGCGAGGTCATCCAGGATGTGCGCCGTCGCATCCGCGAAACGCTGACGCCCGACCAGCAGAAACAGTTTGAAGAATTGATGAGGCATGAGCCGCGCCGCCAAAATTACACGAATGCGCTGTTCAATTTGCCGTGGAAAATTCCACCGACGAACACTCCCGCAAATTGATTTTCATTTTTCCGCGAGCAGAGCGCGGATTTTTTTCCGCAGCTCCTTCGTGATGGAGCCGACGGGGCGGTTGGCGTCCACGATGGTGAAGCCGTAGGTCTTCTGCAATTTGCGGAACGCCCCTTGCATCGCCGTCTGGTATTTCACAAAGCTGTCGAACATATCGCGCGACAATCCCAAATCCATCCCGCTTTCCCAGTAATCCAGCGTCGCGTTCTTCGAGAGGTTGCGCTGCACAAGTTCCTGCGGTTCGACGGAAAGATAAAACACCGCGTCGGGTTCGAGCGCGATGCCGTAAAGATTTTTCAGCCATGCCTCATCCATGCCGCGCACCATGTCGCGCGCCATGAGAGTGTAAATGTAGCGGTCGGCCAGCACGATGAAACCGGCCTTGAGCGCGGGCAAAATGATGTTGTCCAACTGGTCGGCAAAGTCCGTCGCGTAAAACAAGCTCAGCGTCGTCCGGCTCAAAATGTTTCCGTGCTGCGCCTTTTCGAGTTCGGAACTCACGAGCGACGAGCGTTTCAAGCCGACCTGAACCGTCGCGTGGCCGCTGGTTTCGAGCCAGTCCACGAGCCGCGCGATTTGCGTGGACCGGCCCGAACCGTCCGCGCCCTCTACGACAATCAATTTGCCCGCGAGTTCCTGGAGTTTGACGCGTGGAATGCCGTGGCCGTAAAAGCGGCGGCCATTTTTTGAGTCTTCCGGATTTTTCATACGGCGGCCAGATCTCCCTCGACCTCCTGCATTTTATTTTCCGGCTGGACCGCCGGCGGCAGCGGCAGCGGGCTGCGGCGCTTGAATTTTTTCAAATCAATTTTCTCGCTTACCAGCTTGCGGACGATGACCTGCTGCTTTTCGACGTTTTCGTTGGCGTTCAACACGACAAATTTGAATTCGTCGGCCATCGCGATGTATTGCGCCAAAATCCGTCCCTGGAACATACGGAAGCTTTCGTAAGGGTCTGCCGAAAGCCGCAAATCCATTCCCGCCTCGAAAAATTTCAACTTCGGTCGGCCTTCAAGGATCCGGTTCAATGAAACTTCCAAGTCGGTTTTGAAAAACATCGTAAGGTCGGGCTGCGCGGCGAAACTGTAAAGTCCGCGCACCCATTCCGGCGGACAACCACGCGTCACGTCGCGCGCAAACGCCGTGAACGCATAACGGTCGCACAGCACAATATAACCGGCGCGCAACAGCGGTAGCAGATGCCGTTCGTAGCGGTCGGCAAAATCCGTCGCGTGAATCAGGCTGAAAGTCGTTGGCGTGAGCAGTTCCCGCTTCTTGCCCTTGCTCGTGGCGGATTTTACGAGTTCGGAAGAATTCCATTCGCTGAAATAGACCTTGATGCCCTCGGCTTCGAGCCAGCGTTTGAGCAAGTAAATTTGCGTGGACTTGCCGGAGCCGTCGAGGCCCTCGACGGCGATCAGACGTCCGGGAAAATTCAGTTCCGCGAATGTTTTCATTTTTCGCCAGCGGCGAATTATTATTCTACCCAAGTTTTCATCGGCGACAAGCGCAACTTGATAGCATAATTTCGCCGCGCCATTGTTAAATTCCAGTGACAACTGATTTCTTGTGAACAAGTTTGTGGAAAAGATTGTGAAAAAAATCACAAATTGGCTTGCCCAGATTTTTTCGCAGAGTTACGCTTGTCTCGTCTCTGTTTAGGACGCACAAGACAAATGCCAACTCAAAGCGAAATCGGTTACGATTCAAAAATCGAAGGCGACGTGGTGGTCACCACGGTGGACGCCGCGCTGAACTGGTTCCGCGCCAATTCCGTCTGGCCGATGCCGATGGGCCTCGCCTGCTGCGCGATTGAATTGATGGCCGTCGGTGCGAGCCGCTTCGATATTTCCCGTTTTGGTTCGGAAGTCATGCGTTTTTCGCCGCGTCAGGCCGATTGCATGATTGTCGCCGGCACGGTCACTTACAAAATGGCCGGCGCGGTCAAGCGCGTCTGGGATCAGATGGCCGAGCCGAAATGGTGCATCGCGATGGGTGCGTGCGCTTCGACCGGCGGGATGTATCGCAGCTATGCCGTGCTGCAGGGCGTGGACAACATCATTCCCGTGGACATTTATGTTTCCGGATGTCCGCCGCGACCCGAAGCCGTGCTCGACGCGCTGATGAAATTGCAGGGCAAAATCAAGAAGCAGCCGGTCTTGCAGAATTTGAACGCGCTTCATTTGCAAAAGAAAGTCGCTGCGTAATTTTATTTTCAAGCCACAGATTGACACAGATGAAACACAGATTTTTCAAGAATCGGATGAATAATTTATCTGTGTTCAATCTGTGTTTCATCTGTGGCTAAAATTACTTTTGAATTGTGACAGCTTTGGAACAAGCCAAGAAATTGAAAGAAAAGTTCGGCGATTTGATCTCCGAACCTGCGGAGTTTCGTGGCGAAATCACGGTCAAAGTTGCCGACGCGGAGCAAATCGTCGCAGTGTGCGAATTCTGCAAGAAACAGCTTGGCTTCGATTACCTCGTGGACGTGAGCAGTCTCGACAATTACGGCGACGACCCGCGCTGGACAATCGTTTATGAATTGAGAAGTCTGCAAAACGCCAATGAAATCAGGCTCAAAACCGATGTCAGCGAGGAAAAATCCGAGCTGCCCAGCGTCATCGGTGTGTGGCGCACGGTCAACTGGCACGAGCGCGAAATCTACGATATGATGGGCATCCGTTTTCGCGGCCATCCCGATCTGCGCCGCATTTTGATGTGGGAAGGCTATCCGTATTTTCCGTTGCGAAAAGATTTTCCGCTCGCGGGCAAACCGAGCGAAATGCCCGGCGTCGCATTTTCAAAACCCGCGCCGCTCGAAGGCGGGCCGTTTGTGACGGTTGCCGGTGCAAAATCCGCGACGTCGCGCGAGCCGCGCATCCGCAATCCCGAAGAATAAAAATGAAAAAATATTTTTATCTTCTTTTGTGTTTTTTGATTCCTTTTGTTTGCTTCAGCCAAACTGAAACGAACAAAAGCCAGTCAGCATCTACTGAAAATGTCCAAGGTTGGCGAGGTGCTAAATGGGGAATGACGGAGGATGAAGTTTTAGCTGCTTTTCCAAATGAAGCGCAACGCTCCGAGAAATCTGAAGCATACAGTCAGGGAATGGTTTCGACAATTCAGATACCTCATCTCCAAATTTCCGGAACTGATTTTGTAGCTCATTTTCTTTTTGATGCCGAAACAAAACATCTCAAGGCGGTGAATTTGAAACCAGATTCGTCAGTCAAGGCGTTAGAAATAATATATCCGACACTCGAACGAGGTTTAACGGAAAAATATGGAAAACCGGATTTTTCTAGTAATCAAAGCCCATCAATTCCAAATGCTAAAGAAATGCAGTGCTCATGGAAAAAAGGTCAGTCGAGGATAGTATTACATTATTTTCACGATCCTGGCATTAACTTTGAATTATTATTTATCGTTTATCAGCCAATTTCCGATTCAGACGAAAAAAATCTCTAAAAATGGCCACTGTCCAAAACATCGAAATTCCTGATTCCGCCGCGCGTTCAGCGCTGGTGACGGAGGAGCTTGAGGCTCAGGATATGCAGAGTGACAAGATGGTGTTGAACATGGGGCCGTCGCATCCGGCCACGCACGGCGTTCTCCGAATTTTGCTCGAACTGGATGGCGAGGTCATCACCAAGGCCGATCCGGACGTGGGTTATCTGCATCGCGGCGACGAAAAAATCGCCGAGAACATGACCTACACCCAGTTCATCCCTTACACGGACCGGCTGGATTATCTCGCGCCGCTGGCGAACAACGTCGCCTACGCGCTCGCGGTGGAAAAAGCCCTCGGCATCCACGATAAATTGCCGCCGCGCTGCCAATACATCCGCGTGATGTGTGCGGAACTGGCGCGCATTTCCGCGCATTTGCTCGGCCTCGGCGCGTTTGCGATGGACACCGGCGCGGTCACGGTTTTCCTGCTGACGTTCACCGAACGCGAAAAAATTTACAACCTCGCCGAGGCCGCCAGCGGCGCACGGCTGACGACGAGCTACACGCGCATCGGCGGTTTGATGCGCGACATTCCTCCGAACTGGTGCGATCAGGTCCGTCAATTCCTCAAGGAATTTGCCGTGGCGCTCGCCGAAGCGGAAACCTTGCTCACGCGTAATCGCATCTGGGTGGACCGCCTGCGCGACCTCGCGGTCATCTCGAAGGAGATGGCGATTGATTACGGCTTGAGCGGCCCGAATTTGCGCGGCAGCGGCGTCGAGTGGGATTTGCGCAAGAACCAGCCGTATCTTTGTTACAAGGATTTGCAGTTCGACATTCCCACCGGCTCGGTCGGCGATTGCTACGACCGTTATCTTGTCCGCATGGAAGAGATGCGCCAGAGCATGAGAATTCTTGAGCAGTGCGTGGGCAAAATTCCCGGCGGCGCGGAAAATAAATCGAAGGAGCCGGTCAACATCGCCGATGGGAAAATCACTTTGCCGCCGAAGCAGGGCGTGATGACGAAGATGGAGGAATTGATCCATCAATTCATGCTCGTGACGGAAGGCGTGAACGTGCCGCCCGGCGAAGTTTATTTCGGCCACGAAAATCCGAAGGGCGAACTCGGTTTTTACATTTTCAGCAAGGGCGGCGGCGTGCCGTATCGCCTGAAAATCCGTTCGCCGAGTTTTATCAATTTGAGCATTCTTGGCGAACTGATGCCCGGCGCGATGGTCAGCGACGTGCCCGTGATCCTTGGCTCGATTGATTTTGTGATGGGAGAAAGCGACCGATGAAAACTGTTGCCAAAATGTCTGCGAAAGAAAAAGCGCTCGCGCGAAAATGTATCAGCGCATGGCGGCGCGCCGGGCCGGAAATGGAACGGATGCGGCGCAACGACATTCGGCATGCCGACACCGCGCATTCGATTCCGGCATTTGACGGATTATTTGAGGGAGCAATCCGCGATTTTCCGGCCAAGCAAACGTCCGGCCTGGTCGAGCAGCAGCAATTTTTTAGGACGGCAAAAAAATGACGCGGCTGGTAAAATTGGCCGGGGAAATACAATCGTTCCTTGACTTGGAATCTTGGGAAAGTTGTTTGATCGGCGGACTGGTGCTGCAACGCTGGGGCGAACCGCGCCTGACCAAAGACGTGGACATGACGGTGCTGACCGGTTTTGGCGGCGAAGAGCGGCTGGTGGATTCGTTGATGTCGCGTTTTGCCGGGCGCAGAAAGGACGCGCGCGAATTCGCGTTGCGCAACCGGGTGCTGTTGATCCAGTCGCCGGACGGCATTGGGATTGACATTGCGCTGGGCGCGCTGCCGTTTGAAGAGCGGGTGATGCAGCGGGCGAGCGATTTTGATTTTCTGCCCGGTTGCCGGCTGCGGACGTGTTCGGCGGAAGATTTTGTGGTGATGAAGGCGTTTGCCAGCCGGGATCGCGACTGGATTGACATTGAAACGGTTTTGATCCGGCAGGGAAAAAAGTTGAACTGGAAATCGGTGCTGACAGAATTAAAACCTTTGAGCGAATTAAAGGAAGCGCCGGAAATTGTAAGCCGCCTTGGGCGGTTGCGAAAAAAAGTCGAAAAGCAAAAATAATTAATGAGTGTCATGCACACAGAACCAATTCCGAATCCGCTGCAACACCAGCGCGATTTCATCGCATCCGCCGCACTCGAGGCGGAAGTGAACGAATTGGTCACGCATTATCCCGAAAAGCGCGCGGCGTCGCTCATGGTGCTGCACGCGATCCAGGATCAATTCGGCTGGATTTCGCAGGAAGCCGTCGAGTGGACGGCGAAGAAACTGGAGTTGCAGCCAATCAACATTTACGAAATCGTCACGTTTTATCCGATGCTCCGGCAGCAGCCGATGGGCAAATATCAAATCAAAGTTTGCCGCACGTTGAGCTGTGCGCTCGGCGGCGCGTATGAATTGCGCGAACATCTTTGCAAAAAGTTCGGTTTGGATTCGCACGCTCACGGCGCGCTGACGTCGAAGGACGGAAAATTCACCGTTGAATTCGTCGAGTGCCTCGCCAGTTGCGGCACGGCACCGGTGATGATGTGCAATGACGATTTTTATGAAGGTGTTTCGCATGCAAAAGCGGACGAGATTTGTGCAAAGTGCAAATGATTGGTTAAAATGCCAACGCCATCGAAAAATGAAAACAACCCTAAAAGACTGGCCAAAAGTGTATCAAAGAATAAAAAACGCACGCGGCCTGGACGAACACGAAAAAGTTCTTTACGCGCGCAGCCTGGCCGCGACGCCGGACGAACGCTGGCAGATGAACGAAACGCATCTGCGCTCGTTGGGCTTTTGGGGGCGCTCGGCGCTGAAAAAATTCGTTTCCAATTGATCGGAATGTCCGCAGCCGTTTTACAAGGCGTTCCGGTGAGCACGTTGGACGTGGATTTCTGGATTGATCTGCCGGCGCGTGAATATATGCGCGCGGTCAACGTCGCCCGGGCGCTCGGCGCGAAAATGGTTCGCAACACGATTGTCGAATTGAGTGATGGAACGCTGGTGAATTTTATTTACGAAGTGACCGGATTAAAAAGTTTTGCGGCGGAATTTCGCAAGGCGCGAAAATTAAATTTTCACGGCCTGACGATTCCAGTAATGCCGCTGGAGTCCATCCGTAAAAGCAAGATGGCGGTGATGCGGCCGAAAGACGAAGCGCATATTTATTACATAAACGAAATTTTGCGGTTGCGGAAAAAAACGAAATGAAATGGTTGCCCGACATGGATTTGAACCATGACAAACAGATTCAGAGTCTGCTGTGCTACCGTTACACCATCGGGCAGGATGGGCAGATTAGGCTAGAGAATTTTGATTGAGAGTCAAGAAATGCTGAACACGTCGAAAATTATAAGTTTTGTTGCGACAAAGAATCCCGCCGCCGCGCGGGAATTCTACGAACGAACTTTAGGTTTGGCAGTTGTCAGCGATGACCCGTTTGCTTTGGTATTCAATGTGAATGGCACGATGCTTCGCGTCGCGAAAGTTCAGGAATTGGCTCCGGCGAAACATACGGTTCTTGGTTGGGACGTTCAGGATATTCGCGCAGAGATCGAGCAATTGACAAAACGCGGCGTTCGTTTTGAGCGTTATGCAGGTCTTCCACAAGACGAGCAAGGCATTTGGACATCGCCAATTGGCGCAAAAATCGCCTGGTTCAAAGACGCGGATGGCAACACACTTTCACTGACACAATTTTAACATGGCGCAAGAATACAAACTGATTTTGAAATACGCCGATGAACCGGGTTACACGCCCGACATCGAATGCTATTTGCGTCACGGCGGCTATAACGATTTGAAGAAGGCGCTCGCCATGCAGCCGAAGGATTTGCCCGACGGCAAAAAACTTTCGCCGCAAGAGCAGATCCGCGAGGACGTGAAAATTTCCGGGCTGCGTGGTCGCGGCGGCGCGGGATTTTCCTGCGGTCTGAAATGGAGTTTCGTTGACCGCAAGAGCGGCAAGCCGATTTATCTCATCTGCAACGCTGACGAATCCGAGCCGGGCACGTTCAAGGACCGGCAGATCATGTATAAGGATCCGCACCAGTTGCTCGAAGGTATGATTATCTCATGCTTCGCGAACGACGTGCATCTCGCTTACATCTACATACGCGGTGAAATGGTGGACGGTGCGAAAATCCTCAACGAAGCGCTGAAAGAGGCCCGCGCGAAAAATTTTCTCGGCAAAAATATTCTGGGCAGTGGTTACGAATTGGAAATGCACGTCCATCGCGGCGCGGGCGCTTACATTTGCGGCGAAGAAACCGGCCTCATCGAATCGCTCGAAGGAAAGCGTCCGTATCCGCGCATCAAGCCGCCGTATTTTCCGGCCATCCTTGGTTTGTGGATGTGTCCGACCATCGTCAATAACGTCGAGACGCTTTGCAACGTGAAGCACATCGTCGCAATGGGCGGCGCGGAATTTGCGAAGCTCGGCACACCGAACAACACCGGCACGCGCATCGTCAGCTTGAGCGGCCACGTCAAGAAACCCGGCTACTACGAAATCGAAACCGGCAAGGCGACAATCGGCGAATTGATCAACGACCCGAAATTCGGCGGTGGACTGCGCGATGGGCGGAAGTTGAAGGCCGTCATTCCCGGCGGCTCGTCCGCGAAAGTTTTCAAGGCCGGCGAGAAATTCAAGCTCAAGAAGAAGGATGCCGAGGGCAAAGAAATTCTGGTCGAAACCGACATGCTGGATTTGCCTTACGATTTTGATTCGCTCGCCGCCGCCGGTTCGATGAGCGGATCGAGCGCCATCATCGTGATGGATGATTCCACCGACATCGTCGAGGCGCTCGCAAATCTCTCCGAGTTTTACGCACATGAAAGTTGCGGCCAATGCACGCCCTGCCGCGAAGGTTCGCTCTGGATGAGCAAGGCGCTGCATCGCCTCACGCACGGCGAAGGTCGTGCGAGCGACGCAGATTATCTCGTGAAGATCGCCGATAACATTCCCGGCGGTCGCACGATCTGCGCGTTCGGCGAAGCGTGTTCGTGGCCGGTGCAAAGTTTTGTCGCGAAGTTCAAAGACGAATTTGTCGCGAAAGGCGCGGCCGATGAAGCGCGCCACGCGAAACAAGTTGCCGTGCCTGTTGAACTAAAAGAATTAGCCGAAGCGCATCACTGATTTTAAATGTCAACCGCAGCCACAACTGAAATCAAGCCCGCGCCGCCGATTGAAAAAATCAAGGTGAAGGTGGACGGTCGCGAGATCGAAGTGCCGAAGACGATGCCCGACCCGATTTCCGGCAAGCCGATTCCGACCACGATGATTCAGGCGTGCGAAATCGCAAAGCAGGATGTGCCGCATTATTGCTATCACCCGAAGCTGCCCGTCGTCGGCAACTGCCGCATGTGCCTCGTGGAATACGGCACGCCCGCGCTCGGCCCGGACCGCAAGCCGGTTTTGAATCCCGACGGCACGCCGAAGATCGCGAAGTCGCCGCGCCCCGCCATCGCGTGCGCGACGCCGATTTCGCCCGGCATGGAGATTTATACTTCGACGCCCGGCGTGAAGCAGATGCGCGAAGGCGTTCTCGAATTTCTCCTCATCAACCATCCGCTCGACTGTCCGATTTGCGATCAGGCGGGCGAATGCAAGTTGCAGGAATACTCGGTGGATTACGGCCAGAGCGCGAGCCGCTTCGTCGAACCGAAAGTTCACAAGCCCAAGGCGGTTGACCTCGGCCCGCGCATCGTGCTCGACGACGAACGCTGCATCCTTTGCACGCGCTGTATCCGGTTCACGAAGGACATCGTCGGCGACGACGCGCTGGGCATCGTCAATCGCGGCAGTTGGAACACGCTCACGGTGTATCCGGGAAAAGTTTTCGACAACAATTACACGCTTAACACGGTGGACATCTGCCCCGTCGGCGCGCTCACGTCGAAGGATTTTCGTTTCCAGATGCGCGTCTGGTTTTTGAAGGAAACCAAAAGCGTCTGCACGAGCTGTGCGACGGGTTGCAACGTCATCGTCGGCTCGCGCGAGGAAAAAGTTTATCGCTACGAACCGCGCCAGAACGACGCCGTCAATTCCTGTTGGATGTGCGACGCAGGACGTTTGAATTACAAATGGATCGGACGCGAAGATCGTTTGAAGGATGTTTTGGTTCGCGGACAAAAATCAACGTGGACGGCGGCGCTCAATGAAATCGGCGACAAACTGAAAAAAGTTCCGCAAGGCTCGGTCGCAATTGTCGCTTCCGCGCGGCAGACAAATGAAGAACTCTGGCTGATTTCAAAACTGAAATCGAAGCTCGGTGCGATCAGCGATTCCGTTGCGCGCATCGGCGAAGGCGACAAATTGCTCGTCAGCGCGGACAAAAATCCGAACAGCAACGGCGCGCGGCTCACCAAGATTTGCCCGACGGAACTTGGCGGTAATCTGTCGAAAATCGCCGACGGCATCCGCAGCGGCTCGATTAAAACTTTGATCGTGTTCGGCGAAGACGTGACGAAGCACGGCATCGGCGCGGATTTGCTCGGCAAATTGGACACGCTCATCGTCAGCGACATTTTGCCGAACGCGACGACGCACGCTGCGCATTATTTGTTGCCCGGCTGCGCGCACGTGGAAAAGCGCGGCACATTCACAAACACGAAAGGCCGCGTCCAGAAATTCATGAAGGCCGTCGAAGCGCTCGGCGATGCGCGCGCTGAATGGGAATTTTTGCACGATTTGGTTTTCAATGTCACCGGCCAGAACGGTTTCGTGACAATCGAAGGTTTGTTCAACGAAATGGCGAAGGACGTTTCCGCGTTCAACGGTCTGGCGTGGGCGACGCTCGGCGACACCGGCGTGACGGTGCAAATCTAACATGGACTGGAATTTTATCATTTTCAGTTTGGTCAAAATCGCGCTGGCGATCGGCGTGCTGCATGCCATCGCGGCTTACGCGGTCTTAGTGGAACGGAAAGTCTCGGCGTGGATCCAGGATCGCGTCGGGCCGAACCGAGCCGCGCCGCCGTTCATGAAATACATTCCGGTTCTCGGCCCGATGCTGACGCGCATGGGAATTTTTCAACCGCTGGCTGACGGCTTGAAGTTCATGCTCAAGGAAGATTTCACTCCGGCAGGCGTCCGCAAAATGTATTTCTGGCTAGCACCGGCGCTGGCGGTGATTCCTTCGCTGCTCGTCATCGCGGTGATCCCGTTCGGTTCGCAAATGGGCAATCAAAAAATGGTCATCGCGGATTTGAACGTGGGCATTCTTTACACGTTCGGAATCGTTTCGCTCGGCGTTTATGGAATCGTGTTGGCGGGCTATGCGGCGAATTCAAAATATCCGTTCCTCGGCGGCATCCGGTCGAGCGCGCAGATGATTTCGTATGAAATTTCCATGGGCATGAGCGTGATTCCCGTTTTCCTTATCGCGGGCAATCTGAATCTGAGCCAGATCATTTCGTGGCAGACGACGCACGGCTGGCTGGTGATTTATGCGCCGCTGTCGTTCATCATTTTCATCGTCGCAAGTTTTGCGGAAACGAACCGCACGCCGTTCGATTTGCCGGAAGCGGAGACGGAACTCGTCGGCGGCTATCATACGGAATACGGCTCGATGAAATTCGCGCTGTTTTTTCTCGCGGAATATTCCAACATGGTGGCGACGTCGGGCATGATGGTGACGCTGTTTTTCGGCGGTTGGACGCTGCCGTTCTGGGGACTCGACCAGCCGGCGCATTCGCTCGGAATCGGCATTTTGCAAATCCTGGTTTTCCTGGCGAAAGTCTGCGCGCTGATGGTGCTGTTCATTTGGGTGCGCTGGATGTTCCCGCGCTTTCGTTACGATCAATTGATGGACTTGGGCTGGCGGCGGTTCGTGCCGCTCGCGTTGGTGAACATTTTGATCACGGCCGTGATTTTGTGGATGAAATCGTGATGACGAAACCATGCCAACAGTTTTGCGAATTCGCGGGTTCAAATTTTTCTTCTTCAGCCAGGAAGGAAACGAACCGGCGCACATTCACGTCAGCAAAGGCGATGGTGCGGCAAAATTTTGGTTGAATCCGGTGAAACTGGAATACAATGACGGATTCAAGAAACAGGAATTGCGGGCTATCATTGAGATATTGGAACGGCACGAAGCCGAATTGATCCGAGCGTGGAATGAAATCGAATAAAGAACCGAGAATTCAAGATGTGATGACGACGGCGGACCGGATAACGGTCAGTTTCGACGATGGCCGGGTCGTGTCGCTGCCTCTGAAGTGGTATCCGCGCCTGGTGCGCGCGACGCCCGCGCAGCGGCGCAACTGGGAATTGCTCGGGCGCGGTTATGGCGTTCACTGGCCGGACGTGGACGAGGATTTGAGCGCGGAAGGATTTTTGAAGGGCTGGCCGGCGCGCGAATACCTTCGCTCCTTGGGCAAAAAAGAGCAGCAACACAAGATCGCGGCATGATTGTAAACCGGAAAGCATTGACGTTTTGGGAAAAACTTTATGTGCCCGCCATCATCGGCGGACTGAAGGTCACGCTCCGTCACGCCTATAACACGCTGATCCTGAAAAAAGTCGTGACGATGGAATATCCCGAGCAGAAATGGGCCGTGCCGGCGGATTATCGCGGCGCGCCGTATCTCGTCAAGGATCAGGAAGGCAACACGAAATGCGTCTCCTGCCAGCTCTGCGAATTTGTCTGCCCGCCCAAGGCGATCAAAATCACGCCGCCCGGCACGGCTGGCCAGCTCGCCGACCGCACGAATGCGGAAAAAATGCCGGCGGAATTCGAGATCAACATGCTCCGCTGCATTTTCTGCGGCTTCTGCCAGGAAGTCTGTCCCGAAGAGGCGATTTTCCTGCAAAAAGATTATTCGCTCACCGGCCTGACGCGCGCCGAAATGATTTACGACAAGGAAAAACTCCTCGCGCTCGGCGGCACGGTCGGCGGCGTCCAGAAATGGAAAAATAAATTGGAAGAAGCGAAGGAACAGGAAACTTTTCCGGTCAAGGTTTAATCAGCAATGGAAGCCATCAACAATCTGCTGGCAGGCGGAGCGGTGCAGGACGTTTTATTTTACGTCTTCGCGGCGCTCACGCTGTTGTGCGGCGTGCTCGTCATCGCGAACCCGTTCAGCCGCAACCCGGTCACGAGCGCGATGTTTCTCGTGCTCACCATCATCTCGATGGCCGGGCTGTTCGTGCTGCTGCACGCGTTCTTTCTCGCGGCGGTGCAAATCCTCGTCTATGCCGGCGCGGTCATCGTGCTGTTCCTGTTCGTCATCATGCTTTTGGATTTGAAAGAGGAACAGCGACGTAAAATCAAAATGTTCGGCATCGTGGCCGGACTGGTTTCCGTCGGCACAATCGTCGCCATCTTTCTGAAAAGCCTGCACGCGACGAATCTTAACGCGCACGCATCGCCCACGACCGAAGGCGACACCGCGCTGCTCGGAAAATTGCTGTTCACGCAATACGTCCTGCCGTTTGAAGTCGTCTCCGTGTTGCTGCTCGTGGCGATGATCGGCGTGATTTTATTAAGCAAAAAGGATTTGAAATAATATGCACGTCGGACTCGAACATTATTTGACCGTCAGCTTCCTGTTGTTCGCGCTGGGATTGCTCGGCGTGATCATGCGGCGCAATCTGCTCGTGATTTACATGTCGTTGGAGCTGATGCTCAACGCGGCGAACCTCGCGCTTGTCGCGTTCTCGCGGTTCAACGACAACCTGAACGGCCAGATTCTGGTGTTCTTCATCATCACCGTGGCGGCTGCGGAAGTCTCGGTCGGCCTCGCGCTCATCGTCGCGCTTTACCGCAAACGCCAGACCGCGCACGTCGAAGACCTGACCTCGATGAAACTATAATGCAAAACGGATTTAACAACCGCAGAGACGCAAAGACGCAGAGTTTTAATGAACTCACGGAGCGCGTCATTGGCGCTTGCATCGAAATTCATCGCGCGCTTGGGCCGGGATTATTGGAATCGGCTTACGAAGAATGCCTTTGCCACGAGTTGTCAATTGCAGGTATCTCATTTGAACGGCAAAAGCCACTGCCGGTTCATTACAAAAACGTCAGACTCGATTGCGGTTATCGTTTGGATATGGTCGTCGAGCGGAAAGTGATTGTTGAATTAAAGGCGATTGAAAATTTGATGCCAATCTATGAAGCACAATTGCTTACTTATTTGAAACTTTCCGGCTTAACGCTTGGGCTGTTGATCAATTTCAATGTCCCGATGCTCAAGAATGGAATCAAACGCATAGCAAATAATTTTCAAGACTCTGCGTCTCCGCGTCTCTGCGGTGAAATTAAATTCGGATGAAATACGAAAATTTACCTTGGCTGATTTTGTTCCTGCCGCTGCTCGCAACGGCGGTCATCACGCTTTTCACGCTGCGTTGCAAAACGACGAGCAGCCTCATCTCCATCGGTGCAGTCGTCGCTGGATTCGTGATGACGGTGATTTTCGTCAATGCCAACGGAATTCATTTCAGCGGCGAAACGTCTGCGAACTGGCTCTCCATCGGCGGCCAGGAAATTCCCTTCAGCCTGGTGTCCATCGGAAGCCTGAACATTGATTTCGGCCTCAAGCTCGACGCCTTGAGCATGATGATGCTCTTCGTCGTCACCGGCGTCGGCGGTTTGATCCACATTTATTCTTACGGCTACATGGACGACGATCCGGGCAAATCACGTTTCTTCGCGTTCATGAGCCTGTTCACGTTCTCGATGCTCGGCATCGTGCTCGCGAACAATTTTCTGGAGATGTTTATCTTTTGGGAACTCGTCGGCGTGTCCAGCTACCTGCTCATCGGCTTCTGGTTTGAAAAACCCAGCGCCGGCGACGCCGCGAAAAAAGCCTTCATCGTCAATCGCCTCGGCGATTTTGGATTTTTGCTTGGTATTTTAATGGTTTGGGCTGCGGTTGGTTCCTTGAATTTTTCCGTTGCGCAAGACGGGGTGAAATGGAGTCCCGCAATTTTGGACACGATTGGCACGGT